>Ga0172381_10005902_pt1 | contig 12337 bp, 25 predicted proteins | sample Leawel6488metaG_FD_119754 | JGI IMG/M metagenome (GOLD analysis project Ga0172381, IMG submission 119754) | Leachate microbial communities from a municipal landfill in Southern Ontario, Canada - Leachate well 64-88 metaG | ecosystem: Engineered > Solid waste > Landfill > Unclassified | place...
CAGTCAATACCACGACACCAACAACCTCTATTCCGAGGACATCATCGCCCGCCGACTTGAGGGGACCTTCTGCGGACAGATCGCCGACCTCAAGATAAGGGAGCACGACAAGATCCTGAACATCGCCCACTCGCCGGGGAACGCCCTGATCTACCGCTCGACCCAGCTTGACAGGCAAAGCCTCTTTTTCGATGCCATTGAAGGGCCGTATTCCCATAACAAGATCGACTACCATATTGACGCGATCCTCCGGGGCCATGTCCACCACTACGACATGGTTGATAATGAATCCAGGGTGGTCCTGACGGCTCCTACATGGAAGTTCTGGCATCCGATACGGAAGTTTCAGGCGGGGAAATATCCCAGGACACAACCGACCATCGGGGGGCTGGTGCTTGAGGTGGGGAAATCCATCTCCGTCAAGAAATTCTTTTATCCCCTGGTCAAAATTTACGACAGGCTGATCGAAACTTAACCCGGCGCCTCCCCTCCGGGCGGGGCCTCAAGGATGCCCTCTCTCCCATCCAAGAGGCCCCTTTTAAATACCCATCCTTAACCCTTCCGTATATAATCCCGTCCCATAAATACAGGCAATTGTACGATGCCGTCATACGATTGTATGGCGGGGGCATGCAGGGACCAAGTGGGATCAGATACCCCGTCTTGGCCGAGGGGAAAACCCATTGCAACAATTATTTTCTCCGGTATGCGAAAAAGCGCTTGACAAGGGAAAATCAGGTGTGTTAACCTCGTAAGCAAGCGGGAGGAAATCATGGATAACAAAGGAAGATACAGAAAAATTGAAGATATGATGATTGAGAAGCGGCTGACCCCGGCGCAGTTGGCGAAGAAGGTCGGCCTGTCCACGAGGACGGTTTATGCCTGGAAGAACGGGGAGGCGAAACCCACCCTTGCCAGCGCCTACAAGCTGGCCAAGTATTTCGGGGTTGATCCCCGGGTTTTTTTGGATTAAGTGATTGCTTACATTGTAAGCGAGGAACCATGGACGGCATGATGTTTTGGGGATGTGTAACTCTTGCCGGGATCGTCATTCTCACGGTCCTGGCCCTTTGTGTAATCACGAAACAATAAGAGGAGGGGAACATGGAAGCGATCAGAAAAGACAGGCTCATCAAGTGGGGATTTGAGAACGCCGATGTCCGGGGGGGGTATGAGGATAAGGCCCAACGGTACATTGATCTGAACGAAGCGGCCCGGAACGGGAGGCGGCTCCTTTATGCCGGGTGCGTGGCCTATGTCGTGGCCGTCGCCCTGGTGGGCTACCTCGTCGGGACGGGTGGCCTCTAATGGGTAGCGGCGACGCTTGCCCAAAGTGCATGGATGGCCGTCTTGTCAACGGGGGAGAAATCACCCTGGAAGACGGGACGAAAGATCGGATTTATTACTGCTACAAATGCGGGGCCACTCCCAAGGTGGAACCGAAATGCACCAAGCCTAACAGCTTCGGCGAACCGTATCCCAAAGAACCGAAGCAAGCCGCACACAGGATCCGTGAGCGTTACGGAATCTGCTCCAACTGCGGCCGGGACAACCTCACCCTTTCCCATGACAAGTGCTGGTGGTGCAACAAGCATGGATACAGCCCGGAGGAAGCCAAGTTCATGGTGGCGAACGACATGATCCGGCCCGGTGTCGGGATGTGGCATCACGCAATCAGCAAGGCGGGGAAGGCGAAACCGAGAAAGAACGACAGCACCTCCTCCATAACCCTCCTTTCCTAAGACGGCCAGCCCGGAGCCCCCGCACGGAAATCCGGGCAATAAAAAAGGGGAGGAAAGCAATGAAGATTGTCGGAGCCTTAATGATTGCCCTTGGCGTAGTTGTCGGGCTGTATCTCGGGATCTGGTGGATGTTCATCGGCGGGATTGTTCAGATCATTGAGCAAGTCCGGGCCGTAGATATGTCTGCGGGCGCCGTCGCCATCGGGGTCGCGCGGGTGTTCTTTGCCGGGTTTGTCGGTTACGCCTCTGCCGCCCTTCTCATCATTCCCGGCATACTGCTCTTGGATGACTAAAGGGAGGGGATCATGCCAGACACAACCATTAAAGACATCATGTTTCAGATCTATCAGGAACTCGCCCGGATAGCCAACGCCTGCGAGCGGACCAACGACTTAGCCGCACAGTCCAATGATCTCGCCAAACAGTCCAATGACCTGGTCAGGAAGATGGCCGGGGTCGATGTCTACGAGGTGAGGAAAGATGACCTGGCGCGATAGAACCTTTAACCCGCTCAAGTCGATTCTCTGTTTCATCGGTCTCGCCGCCGCCGCCGCCCTCATCATGACCGGAATGGCCGGGGTGCTGTGGGGGCTGGTGGAAGCGGTGAGGATGGTTTTTTAGGGGAGGGAGTGGAAATGAAGCGACAGCATCCGACAGATCCGGAATGGAATTGTAGCCGATGCGGAAAACACTTTATTCCGAATAATAAGATCCGTGAACAAGCTATAAGGAGAGGTTCGCAATTCGTCTATTGTTCGAGAGAGTGTCTGAATAACAGAAAGTTACACCCACAAGATGGCAACCTCTTTTTCTGCTTTCACTGTCAAACATATAAACCCCGCATCGATTATTTCCCCCAAAAGCGAAGCAAATACGGGATAACGCCATTATGTAGGAAGTGCCATGGGAAGATGCAAAGTCAATACAATGATAACGACGCAGCAAGGGCAAGGCGAAGATATGCGGAAAGGGAGAGACGGGAGAAAATGGGGAAAGAGGCGCGATCTATATTGGGGCGCAAATATTATCAAAACAACAGAGAACGCCTTGTCCAGTCAGGAGTAGCATATATCAAAAAGCGCCGGGTTTGTGACCCTATTTGGGCCGCGAAGCAAAGGAAGGATTACAAGGCCCGGATAGTAGCCGATCTTAGGGATTGCTATATCAGGAACATTTTGAGGCTTGAGGGGATACAGGCGACCCCAGAAACCATAGAACTAAAGCGTCAACAAATAATCATGAAACGAACCTTAAGCGAATTTAAGAAGTGGCGAAAGGAGAGAGAGGATGAATCAGGTTACGCAAATGTTCAGGGAGAGTAATTCAAGAATGAAGAAGATCATGGCAGGAGAGTTTAGGGCAGAGGAAATATCTGCCGCCCAGAGAGAGTTTGAGGGTCAAATAAAACTGGTCAATGCCGTTATTAGTGCCTTCGCCATTCAGTCAAAAAACAAGAGGGCCATGGATGGGTTGAACAAGATGAACATCATGGATGATGGGGTCGCTATCGACCTCGGCCTCGGTGATCCCAATATGGACAAGGTGAAATGCCCCTATCACGACCACCTCATCCCCCGCGCCGAGTGCCTGGACTTTTCGGGCCATGCGGCCAATTACGACAAGTGCAAGGGTTGCGACATCGGCAAGGCAACGAAGGCGGCATTACTTCCGGTGACATAGGGGGTCTTCCCATGCTCGAAACATTCGCACCGGGAACACAGAACAGGCGGCTTATGGAACGGCTTCTCCGGGGGCCGGTGTTTCAACCATGAAATCCGTGACCTTGGCATCCTGAACCATTCCGGCCGGATTTCGGATGTCCGCCGGGTGGCGAGGGACCACGGGCTGGATGTCACGGCGGAACGGATCACCCGGGGGGCCTGGATGTATCGGATTGTGCCCCTGCCGGAACCGGATAGGCCGAGGGGCCTGTGGGAGAAAATCAAGGGATTTTTGGGAGGGATGAAATGATTGAGGTGGACCAATCGGCAGAGGCGGTCATAGCTTCCCTTAGCGGCTTAATAGATGACATCAAGTCAGGGAAGAAGAGGCTTATCGGCGTTGATGCCTTCCGTCCCGTCCGAGAGAAACCGCGCCTCTCGTTCGACCCGTCCCCAGCCTACAAGGAATACGAATTAACGGGAGAACTTTATATGACGCTTCACTTTTTTGAAGAGGAGGGAAACCATGATTGATCTCATTATGCAACCCGGATTCAAGCCTCCGCTCTGTGCGGAGATCGACAGGCTGAAAGATGAACTGTCCACCCTTCGACGGGAAATCATGGTGATGGCCCTGCGCTACCTGGATTCCCCTGAACTGAAGGAACTGGTGGACCGGGAAGAACGGCTCTCACGGAGTAGCGATGCCCAACCTCGATGACATGAGAATCGCCGCCAAGTCGTTACACCGCCTGGCCGAACTCATGGAAGCCGATGTCAGGAAGGAGGAAGGAGTGGAAACGAAGCACAGGACAAGGGAGGAAGTCAACGCCCTCGGCGGCCTGGTGGCCGAATACTTCTGGAAGAAGGACGAACTGAAGGCCCTTCAAATCTCCGCCGACAGGCGGGGCAATGACTTCTACGATAGGGCGACGGAACTACAAAAGGAAATATACGACCTGGAAAAGCAACTCAAGGAAAGGACAAGGGGAGAGAAATGAACGAATTACAGGTTTACGAGAAGCCCTTGACGGCAACGGAGATCAAGGCCCAGGTCCAGGTGATTCAACAGGTCATGGCCGCCGTCATGGTGAAGGACGTTCACTATGGGGTCATCCCCGGAACGCCGAAGCCGACCCTCTACAAGCCGGGGTCGGAGAAGATCCTGGCGACATTCAGGATCACCGCCTACCCGAAGGAAGTGGAGGACCTGTCAACCCATGATGAAATCCGTTACCGGGTGAAGGTCCACGGCATTTCCGCATACGGGCTCCTTCTGGGGGTCGGGATCGGGGAGTGTTCTTCATCGGAAGAGAAATACCGGTGGAGAAGGCCGGTATGTGATGAGGAATGGAACGAATACCCAGAGGACCAGCGCCGGGAGGTATGGAAAAGGATACAGGGCAAGCCCACGAAGTTGAAACAGGTCAGGACCCACCCGTCGGACGTTGCGAATACCATTCTCAAGATGGCAAAGAAGAGGGCCCAGATCGACATGACCCTCACGGCAACGGCGGCCTCGGACGTTTTCGACCAAGACCTTGAAGACCTGCCGGAAGGATTGGCGGGGGAAGCGACGAACGGCAAGCCCCCCCTTCAGGAGCCCAAGAAGAAGGAGAAGGCCCCGGCGCCCCCGAAGGATGACCTTGAAACGGCCTCCGTCCTCATCGAAGGCATCACCTACAAGGACGGCAAGACCAAGGCGGGGAAGAACTACCGAAAATTCACCATCACCGACACGGGCGGGAATACCTACGGGACATTCAGCGAGTCGGCGGCTACCACGGCCAACACAGCCAAGGAGAGCGGCGCCCCATGCCGGATCACCTACAAGACCGGCCAGTATGGGAATGACCTGGAAACCATCGACATCATTATCCCGGAGAAATAGGGCATGGTCCACTTCGACCCCGAAACCCATACCTACACCCTGAACGGTGAGAGGTTGCCGTCGATAACCCAAATCCTCAAGGGGGAGGGGTTCATCGACACGGCCTTCTTCACGGAATACGGCAGGGATCGGGGCTCTATCGTCCACCGTATTACCCATTGGCACGACACGGGGGAGCTGGATCCGGAGAGCGTTGACCCGGCCCTTGAGGGCTACCTGTCGGCTTGGCGTAAATTCAGGGCGGAGTCGGGATTCAAACCTTACATAATTGAACAACCCATGGCCTCGGAGGTTTACCGCTTCGCCGGAACACCGGACAGGATCGGGGTCATGGACGGGGACGATGCCATCCCCGAAATCAAGACCGGGGAGGTTCAGCCTTGGACCGGGCTACAAACGGCGGCCCAGGAAATCCTCTACGGCAAAAGGGCGAAACGATACGCCGTCAGGCTCACGGAAGACGGCAAATATAAGCTGATCCCGTTCACCGACAGGAACGACAGGGGCGTATTTCTCGCCGCCGTATCGTGCTTCTGGTGGAAACGGGCAAATATGAAGGGAGAGAGAACATGACAGCGGAACTGGCAAAGAAGATTGAAGTGGTGGAGGAAAAGGCCCTGTCCATCGTGGACCAGGCCGCAGCGGTCAAGGTGGTGGACCCGGCATCATACATGGCAGCCGGCGAACTGTTCAAGGCCATCGTGGAGATGATGAAGGAAGTGGACAGCACCTTCGACCCCATCATCGAGGCGGCCCATCGGTCCCATAAGGCGGCCCTGGCCCAGAAGAAGAAATACTTTGACCCCCTGGACAAAGCCAAGAGGGGAGTCAAGTCCCTCATGGCCGCCTATGACCAGGAACAGGAGCGGAAGCGGCGGGAAGAGGAAGCCCGACTCCGTGAGATCGCCCGGAAACAGGAAGAGGAACGCAAGCTGGCCGAGGCCCTGGCCGCCGAAGCGGAAATGAAACGCCGGGGGGCTGACAAGGCCGAGATCGAGCAGGAAACCGCCGCCATCATGGAAGAGGAAACCTACATCCCCCCGCCTGTGGTCCCGAAGGCCACGCCGAAGGTCGAGGGGGTGTCCTTCCGTACCGCCTGGAAGTTCCGGGTGCTCGATGTGTCGGCCCTGCCCAGGACATACATGACCCCGGACATGGTCAAGATCGGCGGGGTGGTGAGGTCCATGAAGGCCGACACGAATATCCCCGGCATCGAAGTTTACGAAGAAAGAGTTTAGCGGCCCGTAGCGGGGGATCTGTGGCCCCCATGTCGAGTGTTAATAGGAGGGGCCGTAACCCATCGGGGCGGCCCCGGTAAAAAGCTGTCAAGTGATCCTTTACAACTGAACGGGGGCGGCATCCGGGTTCGTTGTGCTTTATACCCCTGTCGGGATAACACGCCCGGCAAAAAAGCCGGTGGGTCGGTAACCCCACCCGCCCCCCATTAAAGGAGAGCAAAAGATGGTTCTGACAACGGATGAAGCAAGGCAGATGGATTGTCCCGCCCAAAGCGACGGGACGCAGGCCATTAAGTGCGCGGGCTCCAACTGTCCAGCGTGGCGCTGGTGGGACAAGCGGGACCGATGGGTGCCGCCGAAAGATGTTGTGACGATTCCCGATCCGCCCTGGTTTAATGTGAATGAAGCGCCTGGACTGGAAGTGACGGAAGATATGGAAAAGGAATGGGTTGCAAAGCATAGGCCCCAGGGGGATGGGTGGGAATTTTCTGCGGACAATTGGGCGTGGATTCTGCCCCAGCCGAGGCTCCCCAGCCGCGGTTACTGCGGCCTCGCAGGGAAGCCGGACCATGAGCAGGCGGCCCCGGTAAAAAGGAGAGAGAGCGATGAGAATGGTTTTTAAATACAAAGTGCCGATTGGCGACCATGTCAGCATTTCATTACCAAAGGGCGCGCAAATCCTGTCGGCGCAGGTCCAGCGTGGGACGCCCTGTATATGGGCGCTCGTTGACCCCGACCAGCCGATGGTTGAGAGGCGATTCCGGTTTGCGGGGACGGGACACGCAATAAAAGATGACCCCATGACGTTGTCCTTTATCGACACGTTTCAGATGCACGGCGGCGATCTTGTGTTTCACCTCTTTGAAATACTGTCGCCTAAGCTGTGGTGAAGGAGAGAGAGCGATGAACCTACGAGAAGCGTTAGAGGAATTGAGCCAGAAATACCCGGACCGCTATGTGAGCGTATTCTATACGGTGGACCGATATTTTTGGAAGGGGAAGTACCGGGATAGCGTTGTCTGCTCCGTGTTCCGTGGGGCGGGAAACGACCCCATGGGGCAGATAGGCAAGGGGCGTACTTGGAAAGAGGCGCTGGAAAACCTGGACCCCCCTGATCTATCGGTCCAGGACGAGCCCTGCGATGACACCGACCTCCTCGACCATGAGAACCGGGAGGATGCCGTGAGGACGGCGGCGGAGGTGCGGAGAGAACGGAGGGAGGGGAAGGGATGAAAGAGCGACCGATCTTGTTTTCCGCCCCAATGGTGGGGGCGATACTGGGGGGTCTCAAGACGGTGACAAGGCGGGTGATGCGAAAGCAACCCGAAAAGAGTTGCCCCTACGGTATCCCTGGAGACAGGCTATGGGTAAGGGAGACATGGCGTGAGGCCATGACGGAAGACGGGCATCGGTGTTGCGCTTATCGCGCAGACGGATCATACCAATGCGGGAAACGTCAACCGCCCGATGCTGACAGAATTTGTAACTGGCGATCCTCCATCCACATGCCCCGTTGGGCCTCCCGGATCACCCTTGAAGTGGTGGACACAAGGCCGGAACGGTTGTGGGACATCACGGAAGAGGACGCGAGGAGGGAGGGGGTTGTTTGGGTTGAAAAGCGTGAGCCGGGGCAGGATAAGTTTGAGCCATGTGCGAGAGAATCTTTTGAAATGCTTTGGAACTCCGTCAGCCCGAAGCACCCATGGGCCTCGAACCCGTGGGTCTGGCGGATAGAGTTTAAGAGGGTGGAGGAGGGGAAGGGATGATTGACACAATGATGGATGGAATCAAGGATCTGCTCAACTACCGGAAGGAGGAGCTGGTGGCGGGGTTGGAGAATGGCCACGGGAAGTTGTCTTTTTCCATAGGGGTTAAGATGGAACCCGGAGCGGACCCCGGCGATACCCAGGTCACAACCCGCTTGACCCTCATACCGGAGAGGATAAGGGACGAGAATATAAGGGTATTCAACAAGAACCAGCTCCCCCTCCCCGGAATGGAAGAAAGGAGGTATGCGCTGAAATGAACCATACACCAGGACCGTGGGAATCATTGGATGATTGCGTGAGGGTGGACAGGCCGAATGACCCGGATCATCACATGATGGTGTGCAGTATCCCCGGATTTCTCACGGGGAACAAGGCAAATGCCCGGCTCATCGCCGCCGCCCCGGAGCTGGTGGAGGCGTGCCACAACGCCATATCGCAGATCGAATATCTGCATGAAAAATTCTCCCCCACGAGGAGCGGTGAGGCGGTCCTGTCACAACTCCGTGCCGCTCTCGCCAAGGCGGGTGCGGAATGACCACCATCGGTCAGGGGGCGGTATGAATGAGGGAATTATCGTTATTTTCGGGTGCCGGGGGCGGGTTGCTTGCTTCAAAATATCTCTTGGGATGGAGGACGGTCGGATATGTCGAGTATGACGATTACTGCCAGTGGGTGCTTGCCCAACGAATCAAAGACGGATTGCTCGACGAAGCCCCGATCTTCGGTGATATCAAAGCATTCATCCGTGACGGGTTCGCCGAGGGATATCAGGGAATGGTTGACATCATTACCGCCGGATTCCCCTGCCAGCCCTTCAGCGTTGCCGGAAAGCGAAAGCGGAGGCGTTCAGGATGCTATGGGGGGCGATATGTCAGTAATCGGCATAGACCCGGGTCAGACGGGGGCGGTGGCCGTCCTCCATCCAGACGGTTATGAGGTTTACGATTGGCCGGGGGATGAAGTGGCGGCTGCGGATATTATCAGATCCGTCGCTACGCGCCGCAGGATACGCCTTGCTGCCATCGAACAGGTGTCAGCCCGTCCCGGCCAAGGAGTTTCATCCATGTTCAAATTTGGGGCCAATTTCGGAGCCTGGAAGGGAATACTCGCCGCCCTCGGTATCCCGTTCAGAACGGTAAGGCCGCAGGAGTGGCAGAAGGGGATCGTCCCGAAGAAGGAGGGAACCGTCAAGCCATCCTTGACAGTTGCCCGGCGACTGTTCCCCTTTGCCGAATTAGGGCGGCAGAAAGACCACGGGAGGGCCGATGCTCTCCTGATAGCAGAATGGGCAAGGAGGCAGGGATGAGCCATTGGCCTGATTTGGAGAGATGCAAGCGGCCGAGGGAGAAAGGAGAGAAGGGATGATTGGAAGAGCTTGGACGTTTGACGTAATGGTTCCGCAAGAGTCGGCAGATGGAATTCGGGGCCTTACAGATAAGGTTCAGATCATCGTCAAAAGCGGTGATCCGGGGGGTGAACTTGGAGAATTTGCCTACTTCATGGAGGGATGCCTTCGTGAGTGGTTCGATACGGTTGAGGTAACTTGCAACAACTTGAGCGGGGAGGAGGCCACCCATGAAGCCTGACATGATCGACCGCTACCGGAAGATCCAGCACCGGAAAGGGGAATGGAGATTTGGGGATATCGGCCTCGACATAGAGTTGGGCCGGTTCGTCGTAACGTGGTCCGTGACGGGTTATACCGGAATGGAAGTACATTGGGAAGGCGATGGACAGCCGGGAGCATTACAAAAGGACGACCCCGACCTTCTTTGGCTCCCCCCCGTCTGGTCCGAGGACGGGCGGTGTCTGTGCGACATGATCGAGCGTGACTTTTCCGTGACCCGGATTTGGTATGACAGCGATGACCTGACCACCGATGACGGGTGGATTTACGGGGTGGACTTTATAGACGGGGAGTTCATCGGTTATTACAACTCCCTCCCAGAAGCACTACTCCGGGCGATCAAGGAACAGGAGGGGAAGGGATGAGCGAAAACCCATTAACCAGAGCGCACAATATTATTCTCTCCATCTTACGTGATCCAGAAAAAGCGAAAAGCAAAAACTGGATTGAAGATGCAACGGAGGTAATCACAAAAGATAAGGGCAAGTGGCCGATCTTGAAGTGGAGGATGGGTCCGGTACCGGAGGGACTACAGGGTAAAGAATATTTAATTCGCAACATTAACCTATGCGGCGGATATAGGCACAGGGTTGGGAGGGGTCACTCTCTTACATACGGGGAAGAATATATCCCCCTCTCCGAAATCCTGGCGCTGGTGGAGGAGGAATGATCCCCCTCGGCCTGGTCGTGGGGAAAAGGAAGGGGTGAGGAATGACATTACACCGTGTTTCCTGTATGCCGTGTAACCGCAGAAAGGGGGCGATGACCTATCAAGTGGTATAAGCATATTTCAGACAGCCTGGATGACCCGTTCATCCAGGGCCTTCTTGATGAGTTCGGCCCGGCCGGATACATCGCCTTTTTCGGAATCCTCGAGATATACGCAAGGGAATTTTCCCCGGAAGAATCGTGGAAACTCTCGGTGAAAACCCGATATATTTCCAGAAAAATCCGGGTTTCTGTTAAGAATTTGCTGAAAATTTTTCAATTTTTATCCAAATGGGAGATAGTAATATGCGGTGACTCGGTAACCATATATATTCCTAAATTCCGCACCTTACTTGATGAATACACCCTCAAGAAACTGTCAAAAGTGTCGGGACAATGTCGGGATAGTGTCGGGACAATGTCCAGTCTAGATAAAGATAAAGATAAAGATATACCCCCTATATCCCCCAAAGGGGGAAAACGGACCCCTAAAACCCTCCCCCCTGACCAGGTCGAGAAATTCGAGAAATTCTATCAGGCATATCCGAAAAAGAGGGCCAAGGCCGAGGCGCTCAAGGCATGGGCGAAGGTGGCACCGGAAAACGGCCTATTCGGGAAAATCATGTCAGCCCTTAATGACCAGAAGCGATCCCACGACTGGCAGAAGGACGGGGGGCAATATGTCCCCCTCCCGGCAACTTGGCTGAACCAGGGCCGATGGGAAGATGAGGTCGAACCCCAGGTGACAGGGAGTCCATCGTGGTAGATGACCTGAACGAAAGATTAACAGAACCCCGTCGATATTCGACGATATATGACCTCGTGGTTGCGGATATCCGTGGAGAACTCCAAGGGATCAGCGCCGAGATCGGGGAGTTTCGGGGACTGAAAGAAACATTCAGGAATGACGAAATCATCGTTGATTGGTGTGATTATTATATTACCCTTGCCGTGGCAGACATGGAGAAAAAGGCGAATGAGATTAGAGAATACAAGGCAAAAGCAGATGAGTTCCGACGAATTGAGGACGTATTCAGGCGAGGACAGGGTGATCTCATCCGTGGAGATGGATCTGAATTTGAAGTCTTTACCGGAAGCCCTGGTGAATGTGAAGTCGCTGATCCCCGGTCTTGACCAGGCCATGGACGGGTTCAGGGATGGCGAGCTGATAGCCATATCGGGACCGACGAAAATGGGGAAGACCCTCCTTGCGCAGACGCTGACGGTGAACATGGTGAAGCAGAAAGAGTTCCCCCTGTTCTTTACATTCGAAGTTCCGGCACGGCAGTTCCTGGATCAGATCGCTGCCGGGAAGGAAACGCCCCCGATGCTGTATATGCCGGCCAAGCTGAAGGCCCACGCCATGTCATGGGTCGAGGAACGCATCCATGAGGCATTTCACAAGTATCATACCCGGGTCGTGTTCATCGACCACCTCCACTACTTGGTGGACATTGCCCGGATAAGGCAACCCTCCCTCGAGATCGGGACGGTGATCCGGCGCCTCAAGTCGATAGCGGTCCAGGGAAATTACGTCATATTCCTGCTGTGTCATACCAAGATGGGGAAGCATGACGGCGGCCTTTCCTATGAATCCATCCGGGATTCGTCGTTCATCAGCCAAGAATCGGATTCGGTCATCATGGTTAAGAGGGCCCCGGAGTGCGGCATGACGGCGGCAAGGGCAAGGGTGGAGTTTCA
>Ga0172381_10005903_pt1 | contig 12337 bp, 27 predicted proteins | sample Leawel6488metaG_FD_119754 | JGI IMG/M metagenome (GOLD analysis project Ga0172381, IMG submission 119754) | Leachate microbial communities from a municipal landfill in Southern Ontario, Canada - Leachate well 64-88 metaG | ecosystem: Engineered > Solid waste > Landfill > Unclassified | place...
ATAGACCAACTTTGATCTGCCATCCAGAGGAGATAACCTGCGGGAACTTTCTCCATTGTCCTGCCTTGGTATTTACCGAAAGGCATTAAGTCTTTGTCGGTTAATTTCATCCTTCCTCCTTCTTTTTACATTGCACATACCTTGCAACCATTCTGTCTGTTTCGTTGCGACGGCTCGCCGCGCGTCTTGAATGCTTCCGCAAGTTCTCGAAGACTGGCAGGCCATGTGTCGCGATCTTCAGATCGGTACGTATGTCCGGTGCGATCTTCGTCGTCTATAGCGCTGGCGTAATACTCAGGGTATTCTTTCCAGAGCGTCCACCACTCATGCAACGTCTGGTAAAAGCACCTGGCGCAATCCGTGCGTGGCGGTATGACAACACCGCACTTCTCCAGGTATGCCAGCACTTCGCAGATACCCCAGCCCCATTCTCGCAAAGGAAAGCGCGTTGCAAACTGATCCCCTAAGTCTGTAGTTTCGATTCCGGTGCGTCCTTCTTCATCAGCGCGTAATCCGACATAAGATGTGGCGGGCAGGTGTTTAGATACCCATACCAGATACGGAATGATCTTGAGAGATTTCGTGCAGAACCGTGCGCGAAAGTTAGGAAGCATGTGATGCTTTTTCGTCAATTCAACTAAAGTGAAACCCGGAGATACGACCGTCAATGGTTTGCCAAGCAAGCATTCCAGCTTCTTCCAGTGTTCAATCATCGGAGGAAGCTCATCTCCGGTAGGAGTAATGACGAATATAAAATCAACGTCTGGATGCAATTCTCGTAGATGCAACGCCATTGCGGTGCTGTCTTTGCCTCCACTTAAAGCAATAATATGTTGCATTGTTTTCCTCAATGTGGTGTGAACCGAGCCGGGTTGACCTTGACCTGCGGAATTGCTTTGGCTCTCCATGCGCCGAATTTAGACACAAAACTTGGAAGACCAACGTATTCAAGCTCGGTGCGCTCCAGATAGAACGCCAGCACGCGCTTGACCACATCAACGCCATACTGGTCCACCAGAGGCTTCAGAGCCTTGAGGTGCCAAACCTGTGGAGAACCTCCGCACTTCTCCAGCCATAAAGCGCAGATAATAGCCGACCAGTTATCGTTATTTGATTTTACGGGGTCCATGTTTTCTCCTTGGTTTCAGGCTTTCGCAGATTTTTAGCAACCAATTACGCGCATATTGTTCGGCCTGGCTGTTAGGCACGTTGCCCGGAATGAGAATGTATAGCGTTTTGGGTGAAGACGACGGTTTGAACGCCGCTCGCAGAAGTGGGTTCAAATTTTTAATTGTTCCCGAAGTCTGAATATGACAACCCAGCATATTCATCAAACCGCGATTCGTCTTGACTTTCATCGTTGTCGTCATCTCCATTTCAAAGTATATGCTCGTACTTTTTCTGGATGAGAAGCCTGCCATTTATGGAGATACCCAAGATGACTAATCCGCCACTCACGCATGTACTCGCGTCTGTTTTTCTTGAGGAGCAAAGAAGAAGGCCCCGCGCCAGGTATGAATGCAGAATCCGGCGAAGCGGAAACTTGCCCTGACGGGGGCCTTGAAAAGAGATTGCCCAATACTGATCCTGCATTCATGTAAAAAGTATTGCATAGTAGCCCTTAAATGTCAAGATCAAGAGCATAATATATTATCTTCAAATCCGAACATACTCACACCTCCACAACTGATGTTTGCCGCCAACGCAATCCACCGTTTCGTAGTAACCCAAGCATTTGTTATCGCTTGCCGGTTTCTTTTTCTTGCAATAATAAATCGGGCAACCTTCACCACGGCAGTCCTTTACCTCGCTTGTTACAATGTTTTGTCCCCTAAGGTTTATGGGCATGGCTACCTCCTATTGCTTTCAACATTTCCCGCATTACGAATTTGCTGACCCTACTCCGACACTTCTTGCAAGTGATCTTCTTGGCATCAAGTTTGCCTACGGTGACGAACTGATGCTTGGGGTCAAAGGTGTGGTGCTTCTTGCCGTTGCACGCACAAGTTTCATCGTCAAACAGGTGATTGAGTTTACCGTCGGTTCTAATGTGGTAGGTAATTTTATGTTCTCCTTCAATTATCGTTTCGTTCAGCCTCGAAGACATCATCGGCTACAGTATCTTCCCGAAAGCCAGAGGGTTGATCTCCAATTATATATCCGAGAGAATGCCCGCATAATTCTAATTCGTCTCTTGCTTGCCAATAATCCCTGTTGTGCGGGTGACATGTGCAGTTTTTCTTTCTGCGCATACATTCCGGGCAGGTTTCGTCGTCGAACAGGTGGTTAAGTTTGCCATCACTGCGGATATGAAAAGTCATAGATATCTCTTCCTTGAATGCTTCCTCGATACATTGCTTGCACGGATATTCGTTGGATAGAAACGTTTGGAGCCACAATGCAAACATTCCTTGTTGAGATAACCCTCGTACTTTATGGGCTCTTTTGCCGGCGGCGAGACTACGCTTTCAGCAAAGGCATGAGACGCCGCAAGAATGCGCTGGCTATCGTTGTTCACTGATTTCCTTTCTTTTCCCAACCTATGCGCTGCACATACTTCAGCAAAGCTCGCCATACGCCATACTCCAGATAGATCGTGTTGCCGGGGCCTCCGCCTTTATCGGTAGTCAGCATCAGCATGGAATTGTCAACCAAGCGAACGTAGACACTATCACCAAGGTATTCAGATTTCATAATCATCTCCTTCTCCGTCTTCGAGTTGTTGAAAACAATCTTCGCAAACTATACCGAAACCATAATCTTCGCCAGATTGCACATGCTCAAACGTCTCGATTCGACCGTGGCATCGAGAACAGATCGCCACCGGCCTTACAGGTCTGTAGAAAATAGCATTCACCAATCCCACGATCAGCGTGATCGGCCAGATAACTCCGGCTCCAACGACCATCCCCCAGTCTGCGACGAGACGGCCGCGCAGCACTGAGATCGCAAGACCAATCATCGTAGCGAACATTGCGGCAATGTAACCAATGAGTGTTATAGGTAAGACATATTCGTTCATATCAACCCTGCTTTCTTTGCCTCGCGTTCCTTGGCCGCCTTTTGGCCTGTTCCTCGCCGTACAACCGAGCCAACTGAATGAATACAAACCCAAGGCTGGCGGTATATCTCAGCCGCTTGCCTTCGACTCGCATGGTGATAATGTCGCCCGGCTCCAGGGAAACGATTAGGCGGCGGCCGTTGTGGTAGGGGCCCATTGTGCGGCGTTCAATTACGCCGCTTCTACGAGCGCACGCTCTGAGGTCTTTCATGTTTCTCCTTGCGCCGGGGCAAACCCGGCAAACTTTCCGTCCACCACAAGCAACTGGTCACGTACCCCTTGGGAGTCGTAATATTCCAGTCGCCGTTCACCGAGTCTGGAAGCCAATTCTTCAACAACCGCCTCGGCATCGTTTGTAACTGACATGACATCATGGCCGATGTCTTCGATCAAGAGCAAGTCGGGCGTATCTTGAACGATGCAGTAATGTGCTCTGCTCATGGATTTCTCCTTTGGGTTAAACCCTGCAACACTTTGGAAGAAGACGAAGCGCGTGGCTTCGTTCCTGAAGAATGAATGTATCTGGAATGCTCTCAACCCATCCCATGAAGTCACCGTTCATGTAATGAGCGTAACCGCCGAATTCACTCCCCCTGTCACGATAGAAGGACCCATTCTGGAGTCCGGCATCGTGCATGGCAAAGTATCGAAGGTCCTGATTGATCGAGGATTTGATGGCTGGCATTGTTTTCTCCTTTCATTTACCGGAGCTCTTGTTTCCGGTGTTGTTGTGACAACGAATTGAATACTAACACAATGCTAATGTATGTCAAGCGGCTTCTTGTTTTCTGGATGAGTGCTGTAGAAGAAATCCTTGCTACAAACATCTATCGAGATACTCAGCCTCTCGACTTCGCTCATAATTTGCACCGCACAACCTACGGCGGCTCGTTCGTCAATCGACAGTTTTGAACTGCCTTTCAACAGGACGAGCGTTGTTACTATCGCTGATAGTTGGTTCATCGGTCCTCCTTTTAATTCAAGTTCGCCAGCTTGTATTCGCCGCTCTTGATCTTGCGTTCCGTGGCCGCCTTGTTCTCACCCAAGAATTGATTACGGAAACGGCCGGTCGTTACGCTGTAGTCCCAGCTACCTTCGTCCAGCGTTATCTTGCCACCGTCGTCCCTCTTGGCAATGATGGTTTCGTAACTCTGGAAGACAGTTGAGCCATCGTCCAGTTCGATCTCAAACTGGTTCGGGGCTTTACCCTCACCGTTTTTGCTGGTCATGTTTTTAACGTGCATTGGTCTCCTTTTTGTTGATATGGGAAATTCCCATATCGGTTACTTGGTCTTGAGTTCCAGCATCTTCTCGGCCAGCACCCACAAAGCCTTGTTCAACTGGATGTCGCGGTCGATGGACTTGATCTGATGCAGCCTTGCCCTGGCGTACCGGGCACCCTGCGGTGCGTCAACCGTGCCGGCATACCGGCCGCGTTCTTGATCTTGCCGCATATAACGGACGCCGCCCTTGGTTGCGTTCTCCTGAATGCGGTTGAACGCGCTCCACAGGTCGCCACCTTTGTCGCTATATCTGCGCCCGACGTTCAGCTTTGCCGGGTCGAACTCGATGCGGCGCGACTGAATATCCTCCGGGTCAAACAGCATCGTGGCTGCCGACTCCGCAAGCGCCTCTTGTTCGGCGGGAAGCAGCATGACCGCCTTCATTAGATTCACTCTGTCGCCCACCAATTTCCCGGATTCTCCGACTCGCGCGCTGGCCTTGATGATCTCCTTGGGATCAAAGCCGACGTGCCGGATGCGGATGTCTTGGAACGATGATGTCTGCACCACCATCCCGTTGTTGCACGCCAACCGGAATACACCCAGCATTACGTGGTAGCAACTGCCGGCGTCGTGGCTGTTGGTCAAGATCATCTGGATGGTCTCGTCTCCCACCGCTGACAGGCTCGTGTCACTATCTCGCTGGAACCTGATCTCGTGCTTGCAGAACAGGCCGCGCTCCTGTGACCGCACGTTCATCGCCCTGGCACGCACGGGATTCCAGCCTTGGTCACGCAGGATGTCCACCACTTCAATCGTGCGTACCTGTTTGTAGATGCCGCTCACGCGCTCTGCCGGATGCTCGGCGCCGATGGCCGGGACCCGTGAAATCAACTGCTCATTGGTCAATGGTTGCAGAACTTGCATTTCGGTCCTCCTTCTTGTGTGATGTTCGTTTCAGGTGCTTTTCGATCTGGCTGGCCAGCATGTAACTGTCCAGTTCTTCGGTCAACCGCGTGTTCTGAATTTTGTTCAGCATCAGCAGGCTGTCCTTCAGCAATCTCCGCGCTCCTTTCATGGTTCCTTTCTGTTATTAAACGATGTAGAACCCGTCCGCTTCGCTGTAACGATGACAAGCGCGATCAAGTTTCGTTACTTGAGCAGTTAAGTTGCCATCCGGGTCAACTTCCAATCCAACATCCTGCGGGTCGTCGCCGCCATAGTCGTCCCTTGATAAAAGCAGAACACCTTTGCATTCATACCAATCCATATCATTAATTTTCTCGACCTCCTCTGGGGTCAAAATCCAAAAGTCCGGCAGAACCACCAGATCGGCCGGGACAGCGTTGCCGTATTGATCCTTCATTTTTTCCTTTCTTCCTCGGACAATAACCAACACAGGATAAACCATGCCGCGATGCAGATTATTGTGATTAACATTTCACTTCTCAAAGGTGATGGTAAGACGTTCCGTGTATCCGCGGCGCTCAAGTTCTCTGCGGATGCTCTCCAACACCAGCACGTCGCACGAACTGAACCCACCCCCACCGTCATTATCCATACCTTCCCAAAGCTGTTGGGCTTCTGCGATCAGTTTCTTGCTCGTAGCCTTTTTGATGTTCATCTATTTTGCCCTCCTTTCTGTTGTTGTTATCCTTCCTGAACTTTGAAGTGCTTGGCAATAACGTCCGCGTCAACACCGTGATCTTCACACCACGCTAAGGCGTCTTCCTCGCTCAGTAATTCCATTCCTTCTCCGCCGCCAACTGAATCTGCGCCGTATGATCGTGAATACTTCGACCTCGCACCACCAGAGCCTACCGTAAAGAACTGACCTTTCTTGGTTTTGTACAACGATTCACTGCATTGATCGAAGTCGCCGCCATTACAACCGTTGCTCCAGTCGCCGATACATTCGGCGGTTTCCGTATTGTACACCTTGCCATCAATCACTCGTTTCATTTTGCCTTCCTCCTTTTGTTTGATATGGGATTTTCCCATATCGGTTATTTGACGAATAAACGCACAAACGCCTTGAGCAACCACAGCGTAAATATAATACCGCTGCCGATTGCCCAAGTTCGCTTGAAAAAGCCCGACCACCGTTTGATAATTGGGTCCCAGTACAATGCCCGGCGCTCAGTTCTGTTGCGCTTTATGCGACTTTCCAAGTTCATGGTGTTTCTCCTTCTTGGTTTTCTTGACACAGAAGTCCGATACCCTTCCGGCAAAGTGGCACTCCGGGCATTCAGCCAACTCGTGCTCGCTATAATCCACGTCGCTCTTGTTCTTGAGAGAGTCGGCTAACGGGTCTGTTCCGTCGTCCGTCAGCGATACCCATGTGCGAGTAAATATCAGGATTTCGCTCTCCTGCTTGCACTTCGGACACCGCTTGCCTTCGAGGCAGTTCGTATTCATAACCCTCCTTTACATTGTCTCGAATTCCATCTTTGTACCCTTGCGAATCTGTGCCTTGGTGCGGTGACCGTTGAACTCATCGCATCGCCGGCGAGCCTCCTCCAGGGTTAGACCGGTTTCATCCACCATCTTTCTGGCGCTGGCAAATGACTGCCAGTCGGTGCTACTGCGCTTGAATGTCTTATAGTAGATCACATCTCCCCTTTTTTCATGGATTCCAATGCTTCCCGATACGTGCTGTTGTAACCCCAGCGGGCATCGCACTCGGCCTCGATGCGTTCCTTGGTCTTGGCGTCGAATACGTCCGTAATGCAACCCCACACATCACCGCTCAGGTAATTGTTCCATTCCTGAACAAGTCCCTGCGCGGCCTTCTCGGCCTTGGCTGATAGTCGCCATTCCTTCTTGCTGACCAGCACGGCGCCGATCATTGACGAATCCCATCCGCCACTATCGCAAGCAAAGTCCCTGCTTCCCAACTTCAGAGTCACACCTGAGTGCGAATACATTCCCAGCGTGAATATCCAATAGGTCTTGGTCTGCTCAATCTTCTCGCCTTTATACCAACTGGCAAGTTGATCTTTAGTGATGATGTCGTCGTGCTCCACATAGAGGTCACGGTGGTAATTCACCAGCAATAGATTATCGCCCCCGCAATAGTTCGGAGCCTGCGGGTCGGTATCCTGCACCAGATACCGGAGCGTGATCCTGCCGTCCTTCTCCGTGATGATGATGTCGTCGTCGTCCTGCGGCTTGTAGCTTAGTTCCAAGCCGGTGTCTGTCGTCGTGATCGTCATGGTTCTGGTCTTCATGGTTTCCCTTCAGTTGTTGCGTCCGGCGCTGAACCCCGGAGAACATGCGCTTGGCTTTATCCGAAGGCACGAACTTCATTTCAACAATAGTTCCTGCGCCGGTCCTGTGTTCAACACGGATGGCAATAAGTTTTGATTTTTTCATGCTTACCGGCCTCCCTCCTTTTTGTGATATGGGAAAACCCCATATTGATTATTATACCCCGAACAACCGAGTTCCAAAGGAATTATAGACGGCTTCCTTCAGTTCGGCCTCAACGGCATAATCAACAAGTTCCTTGTTGTGCTCGTAATACACGGAGCCCACGAACCAAGGCGTACTCTCACCGTAATACTTAGAACAACCAATGTTCTCCCAGTATTCCTTCTCGGTGATTTCCTCACGCTCCAATTCGGAAACCAAGCATTCAAGGTAGAACTCCACGTTGTTGTTGATACAATCGCCTCTGGCCTTCTCCTGCTGGGCTGGCGTCAAGTCCTTGAATTCTTTAACGGTGATCGTTTTCATCGTTTCTCCTGTTCGGTTATCCAGATACGTTTATTATTTTCATGTTCCTCTGTTGTTGTATTACGCTAAAAGTTTAGCCAGCCTCAAGACTTCCGGCTTGTCGAAAACATGGCAACCAACCTTGACGGTTCCGTCTTGATCTACGCTGTCTAAGACATATTGACCCACCGGGATTCGTTCGCCGTTGCGCTTGTAGGTCGCACCCGTGGAATATAATCGCAACACTGTACGCAGCGCTCTCTTAACAAAGCGCGTTTCGACTACGACTTGTCGGGTAGTTTCTACCAGCGATTTATCACCTTTCAAACGGCAATAATCAAAGTCACGCCTCCAAGCCATAAATGTTCCGGCCCAATCTGAAAGTTTTCTCGATTTCTCGGCCCGATCTCTTTCGTCACGCAGTTTTCGATCTTTCTTTGCCCTTACAAGTTCGCGATCCAGCGCTTCTTTAATCTTTCGCAAATCTCCGGGCATCTTGAGCCGCCGTCTTAATCCGAAAGCTTCCGCGTAGGAGTTGGCGTTATTTATTTCGGCCTGGGCGTCCGCCAAGTAACGATCTTTCCGGGATCGCGCTCTTGCGACCAATTCGAGAACTCGCTTGAAACCCGCTTCGAGGCTGTCGAAGTTATCCTGCGGCCCGATTGCCAATACGTCATGCACGTTAAACACCGGAATGTCGAGACCTCTCAGTGAACCCCGGACATCACCGCAATGGCGGCTGGTGGTATTACTGCATGTACGTGTCGTGAACAATACCGCCGCATTGCCTTGCTTTGTCACAACATGCCGTGCTATCGGGAAGTGGCGACCGTAACTATAGATGGTATCGCCTTCAAACCATAGGCTGCCGCGTCCCGGTGTTCGCGCGGTATTCTGCAACTTATGCGCCCAAACGTGAGCTACATCATTCCTTACTATTTTCATAACTCTCCTTTATTTTGTTATTTTTGCATCCCCGACATGGTTTCCGTTAATGTCCATTACGCGAAACCCGACTCCGGGCTCCGGCGGATAACGCTCCAATCTATCAGCCGCTCTCCGAAGGATTCTTGAAAGTTCGTGCGGTTCTTCGTTAAACGCGGCGTTGTCCATTACAATGCTTATGCTGAATTTCATCCGTTCACCCCCTTCATTCAATATGGGATTTTCCCGTATCATTTCGCAAAGTTAAAATCACTCGGCGTTTCGACACAATAACCCCATTCGCTGACCGTCATTAACAGTTCGTCGTATTCCTTCTGGCTATGTATTACGAACTTGTTTACGGCACGACGGGTCATATCCCTGTCGGCGCTGGTTTGTCCCTCCAAGAATTTAGGGTTGAGTTTGTAAGGCACAAGCCGGATTTTCCATTTATCCCACGCATCATCCCAGCGTTGCAAAGGGGATCGTTTTGCCATAATTCCTCCTTATGGGAAAATCCCATATCATTTTCTATAGTCACGGCGTTTCGACTTCGGCGAAACCAGGCAAGGGCATAGCCCCGGCGCCTTCTGGCGCCCACAGAGCGAACAGAATTGCAAGAGCCGGCCGTTGACGGTGATGTTTTTACACGTCATGGGTTAATCCTCCTTGTTTGTTTAACCATTTTTGTGCGATGTTCATTCCTTCAGTCGGAGTCCGGCAGGTTCCGAGAGCCTGAAGCGAGCCACAGTCTACCTGCCCGACTGTGTATTTTCTTTCAGCCCTATTCCATGTGATCCAGAAGCTGCCGTGGCTTGTTGTTGCTTGCCAGAAAAAAACCTTGCCTCCTGTCATTACCGATTCGCACTTGCGCCATTGGATTTCCATCTGACCTCCTTCACGCCAGCAGAAATTTGTAGCGGTTGAATCTGTTCGTGAACCCGCAGGCCGGATTCGACATGGATATGACGCGGGCTTCTCTGGTCCAGCGATTCCTGCCGTAGTTTGCGGCAATGAATTGCGACGGCTGTTTAAAAGCGCGTCGGATGGTGACGTGTTCGGAGTCAACTTTAATAGTTTGCAATTTACACCCGCCTTTCTGTTGTTATTTTCCTTCGGCCTGGACAATAGTTTCAATCGAATCCTGTATTTTAGCAACCGCCTCGGCCCTTATTTCTCCGTGCCGATAATATTCTACCATGCGTTTTAGACAGGATAACAATTCCGGCGCGGCGGCGATTAACCGGACATTTGCTTCGTTCTCGCCGTCTTCTGCGTAGTCTAAAACTACCGCAACCGTGCGAATCATTGAGTTGTCAGCAGGGTGATTACTATCGCGCCCTTCGATGTCTGCGGCATAATAATGTCCTAATTCTGGATCATGCAAGTGGGCCTTCCACGGCCCTGGTGTATGCTTTGCTTTCATAGTTTTCTCCTTTGTAGCTCGCGGCCTATGTTTTCTGAGCGCATTACCCTTCATGGTTTTATTCCTTGCGTTTCGCCGTTCCGCGGCTCGTCAGTGAGGACAAAATATCCTCATACGCACGCCAGCTTGGTTTAATCGTTGTAGTCTGGATGATGTGATATGGGAAATTCCCATATTGATTTGTATCCAGTGTCATTGATATGCCGAAGCTGGCATGGTCATAGCAAGCGGATTCCTGGCCGCAGGCTGGAAAGCTATTAAGTGGGCCTGCGATTAAGCCGATATTAATCAAGCATCGCTTTGCGGCCGGCCAGTGAACAAGAGGATTTTTGATATGGGAAATTCCCATATCGCAACCATTGCAATTCACAGGCACGCACACTTTCCTGCTATGGCGCAATCGGCAATTCCATCAATCCTTGTGGTGGCCGCGGTGATAATCCAAGCAATTTATGATACGGGAAATTCCCATATCGCCCATGCTGGCATTATCGCCGGAGCTTCAAGAATTCCGTTGCGGGGTTTCCGGTAGGCTGGCTTAATAGCTTTCCGGTATTCACGTGGCAACACCTTGCCCGCTGATTTATGTAACCACCCGGCCTTTGCCGTGGATCACGGGCCGGTTGTAAATCAGATATATTTATTACTGTATGTCAAAGACCGAATTCAACTCTGCTAATAGTATAACATAATCCTAACGCAAGTCAAGTTTTTCTTTCATTATGATAGTCGCTTGTCAAGTAATACTTGACAAGTCAAAACCAAGCGGGCATTGCAATTATTCATTATATTCGGGAATATGCCGGCATAGTAATTCGGGATTATGTAATTTATTATTCCAGGCCGGGTTATTCATTATGTTAGGCCGGAAAACGATATGGGAATTTACCATATTACAAGGCACAAAAAAACCCTTGCAAGTTTTACCCTGCAAGGGTTTCCTAAGCCTTAGCTATGCAATCCGGTTTATGGTTTCGTTATGCCGCTTTTTTCGCTTTGTTTTCCTTCGCACGGTCACTGTCCGCCACTTGCACAATAAGCGCAAGGGTTTCGTTACGCGTTGTGCCCAGCGCATTATCCAGTGCCGTCAGAACTTGCATAACAAGCGCAAGGCGCTCGTTATCGGTCTTACCAACTTCCGGCAGAGTAACGCTTGCGCTCTTATCTTCCGGGGCCGCGCCGGTGGCGGTCTTGCGCTTTTTTGTCTTCCGCGGCTTGACTCCAAGCTGTTCGCGGAAGTTGCGGAGCGTGTCAGACAAGTGCGCTTTTTCGTTATTTTCCATAACGTTGAAGTGCATGACATCCTTCACGCCGGAAGCAACTTGCGTATAGCGTTTGTAGTCTTCATCCGTGCCGGGCTTGACATAAGCCGCGACCGTCAGGAACACAGCTTTCTTGTCCGACTTATCAAACAGGCGTTGGATGGCGCTCTTCACAACCCCAGCCATTTTGACAACCGCATCAATCGCGGCGCCAAGCGCAAGTGCTTGCTGTGCTTTTTCGGCATCCGATTTTACAATCTGCTTTTCGGTCTTTTTGTTTTTCTTCATGGTTTCAATTTCCTTTTTTGGGAGAGTTGAAACCGGATTGCATAGCTATTATTAACGCTCCGCACATCTGCATTGTCGGCCTGTTGTGCTTCGCGCTGGCTTATGTCAATGAACTGACCAACACCTATAGTCTATCAGATGTCTAACATAATGCAATAACTATTTTCAACAATCGTACAGGCCCGTACGATACGATATGGTAATATCCCATATCAAAAAACGGCAAGCATATTTCACGACCACGGGAACGAGGAGCATACAGCATAAGCAAGAGCAAGGCATTACCAGACACAAGACTACAGCCGACATAAGCCAATCAATGCAAGGGTATAACGCCCTGCCTGCTTGCTTGTGTTGACCATTGCACGGTTCGAGTTATCACAAGCGCAAGGGGCGAGGACACCCCAAGGCTACCCATCCCCACCCCGGCCAGGGA
>Ga0172381_10005904_pt1 | contig 12335 bp, 13 predicted proteins | sample Leawel6488metaG_FD_119754 | JGI IMG/M metagenome (GOLD analysis project Ga0172381, IMG submission 119754) | Leachate microbial communities from a municipal landfill in Southern Ontario, Canada - Leachate well 64-88 metaG | ecosystem: Engineered > Solid waste > Landfill > Unclassified | place...
ATGAGAATCACATCGCGCAGTATATTGAGAAACAGAGAGGTAAGCCCTTTGCCAGCTCCCTGGAAAAGACAGGCGGACATGATGCCGGGGGACATGAATGGATAGAACAGGCACATGACATGCATAAATGCGATCATCGCTGGAGCCAGGTGAGCGCTCTGTGAAGTGTAAGTGAAGAACGTAGTTATCTGCGGTGCCAAAACCCAGGTAATAATGGCCGTGGCAGCTCCAATGACAAAACCCAGTTTCGTCGAATAGTTGTGAATGATGGGCAGATTTTCATATCGTCTAGCACCGATGGCGGCTCCGGCGACCGAAATCTCTGCGGTGGCAATGGCGATCAAGGGAATGACAGCTATCATTATCACCCGCCAGCCCGCGGTATAAACGGCAACTGCGTCGGTACCCGACACCCGGACCAGCATCCAGTTGATGATAATTGCATCTATCGAGAACAGCAGGAACTCAATGCTTGCCGGTATCCCCACCTGGAGAATGTCCTTCATCACGTACATGCTTGGGGCAAAGGATTTCCAGGAGAGCGACACATAGGTGTCTTTTTTGATGAGCAGCCAGTAAATTTGAACTGCCGAAACCAGAAAAAGGGAAATGATGGTCCCCCATGCCGCTCCTGCAATTCCAAGCCCAGCCCAATAGATCAGTATGGGATCTAAAACGGCATTGATAAGCGAGCCTGCACCCATGGCATACATGGTGCGTTTTGTGTCCCCCTCCCCCCTCAAAATCGCATATGCTGTGTTCGTAAATACGATCAATACGCTTCCCGCAAAGACGATATTGCCGTATTCGACGGCGAGGTCAAGAGCAACTCCAGTGCCCATAACTATGAGCAGCGGCTTTAAGAAATAGAGGAGGACGAAGGTCAATATCACTGATACGATGATCGTCAAGAGCATGGCATGCATGGTCGTATTGTCGGCGGCGCTTTTATCTGCAGCCCCAATTCTGCGGGAGATCGAGGAAGATACGCCGGCGCCAAGGCCATTGGAGAGGCCTACCACCACCATGAAAATGGGGCTCACAAATCCAACTGCTGCCAGGGCATCTGATCCCAGCCCTGAAACCCAGACAGCGTTCACCAGATTATAAGCAGCAAGAATCATCATGGCGACGATCATTGGGCCGGAGAGCTTCAAAATGGCCTTTTTTGGGTCTCCGATCAATAAGGAAACGCCTTTGGTCATCTCTTTTTGATTTTGTTGCTCGCTTGATTTTTCGTTGCCATCCAATTATTCATCACCGCAGTTTTAGGCAATTCCAGGCAGTATTCGACTATCCGGCCAAGGAGAGAATAAAAGGCTGTCGATGTAACTGTTGCTTTTAGCAACTTTATATCCCCGTCTTTACAGGCCATTAATATTGTCTCTAAGTTAGAGACTTCCAAAAAATTAAATAAGCAGATTACGAATTAAATAATAAAGGACTATGCCATGAAAGACCGCCCTGCAGTGATACTGCTCATAGAAGATGATGAGACTCATGCCATGCTCATCACCCGCGCCTTCGAGGATGTAAAGATCAGCCATGAGATTCACTGGATGGGCAGCGGAGATGAGGCTCTGGATTATCTCTTGCGCAGGAGCAAATATGCTGACCCGAAAGATTGCCCCAGGCCGGATCTGATACTCCTGGACCTTAGGCTTCCTGTGGTAGATGGGCATGAGATTTTGAAAGAGATAAAGGGATCTGAGCATCTAAAAGCGCTTCCCGTCGTGATATTGACCACTTCCCGAAATGATGCAGACATCGCCAAGGCGTACTCCAATTATGCCAACAGCTATCTGGTAAAGCCAATGGGCTCGGATTTGTTTAGAGAGATGGTGACTGCCTTGGGAAATTACTGGCTCAAATGGAACGTCATAGTCTTGCTGGAAAAGGAATGAGATACTTGAGCCGCAATACCATCAAAATTCTTCTAATAGAGGATAATGAGGTAGATGCATGGATAATCCAGAAGTATCTACAGGATGCCTCCCGTAAGGAAGATGGCGTTTCCGGCGTAATGTTCGATCTTGTCTGGAAAAATAGTCTTTCTTCAGGGCTAGAGTACCTGACCCACGAAGATGTGGACGCTGTGCTCCTGGATTTGAATCTGTCCGATAGCCTTGGTTTAGAGACATTCTCCCAAATTCATCAAAAGAAGGCAAGAATTCCCATACTGATATTAACCGGCCTATGCGATAGAGAGCTGGCGACGAGAGCCGTTCGTGAAGGTGCACAGGATTATTTGATCAAGGGGGAATTGGATGGCAGACTGCTGGATCGTTCCATCAGATATTCCATCGAGCGCAATCGAGCGCAGGAGGCGTTGTTAGAGAGTGAAAAAAAGTACCGCCTGTTAATAAACAACGCTAACGAGTCAATCATCGTTGCGCAAGACGGCCTGCTTAAGTTTGTCAATCCCATGATGCTTGAACTGCTGGAAGGGTATTCTGAGCAGGAACTCATTGATAGACCATTTACTGAATTCATCCACCCGGATGATCGGACCATGGTGGTTGAAAATTACCGGCGACGGATTGCAAACGAGGCAGCACTGCCCCGATATGCCTTCCGAGTGGTTACCCGTACCGGCATTGTCAAGTGGGTGGAAATCCATGCCGACTTGATCGAATGGCAAGGCAAACCAGCCTCTTTGAATTTCCTTACAGACATCACCGAAAGCAAGCGCGCCGAGGAGGCGCTGGCATTCACCTATACCATCCTTCGCACACAGCAGCAGTTATCCATCGATGGAATACTTGTAGTGGACGAAAATGGCAAAATATTATCCTACAACTCGCGTTTTGTCGAGATGTGGGGTATTCCTCTCGACGTAATAGAATCACAATCAGATGAGCGTGCGCTGCAGTCGGTGACGGGTAAACTGGCAAGTCCCGAGGAATTCATGCAGAGGGTGTTGCACCTCTACGAAGTCCAGGATGAAATAAGCAGTGATGAGGTCATTCTGAAAGACGGAAGGTCGTTCGACCGTTACTCGGCTCCGATGCTCGGGGCAAGCGGAAAATATTATGGCAGGGTGTGGTATTTCCGGGATATCACCGAGCGCAAGCAGGCCGAGGAGTTCAGAGAACGATTGGTAACAGAGCTTGAATCCAAAAACACAGAGATGGAGAGGTTCATTTACACGGTCTCCCATGACCTTCGGTCTCCCCTGGTCACGATAAACGGTTTCGTAGGCTTCCTTGAGTCTGACCTGGCCAAGGGCAACTCTGAGCGAGTCAAGGTAGATCTCAAGATGATCAGCTCTGCCATTTCCAGGATGGAAAATCTTCTTAAGGATACTCTGGAGCTTTCCCGCATAGGCAGGGTCGCCAATCCGCCAGATGTAGTTGCCTTCACAGAGATTGTCCAGGAGGCGCTGGATCAGATCAGTGAGAAATTAATGGAAAGGGGTGTCCTGGTGACGATCCAGCCCGATCTGCCATCGGTCAATGTGGACCGCATGAGGATTGTCGAAGTACTGACAAACCTGATGGAGAACAGCATAAAATATATAGGAGATCAGCCGCATCCAAGCATAGAAGTGGGATGCAGACTAGATGGTGAAGAAACTGTATTTTTTGTAAAAGATAACGGTATGGGAATAGATCCCAGCCAGCATGACAAGATCTTTGAACTCTTCTATAAGGTTAATAAGAAGAGCGAGGGATCAGGGGCTGGTCTTGCCATAATTAAGAGGATTATCGAGGTCCATGGAGGACGCATTTGGATAGAATCAGAGCTGGGGAAGGGTTGCACCGTCTGTTTTACTTTGGCAGAGCCCAAATGAAGATGCATTGGTCAATTACATTTAGCTCAAGGAGGTAAGTTCATGCAATCATCTGTTGGCAAAAAAGAGATCAAACAGATTCTGCTGGTAGAGGATGAAGAGGCGCACGCTCTGCTGGTTCGAAGGATCTTTGAAGAGAAAGATGATGACTGGAAAATTGATCTCGCGACATCGATTGGGGAAGCCAAAAAGTGGATAAATGAGCATATTGGCCAGGATTTTCTGGTGATCTCAGATTATCGCCTTCCTGACGGCACCGGGCTGGACCTGACTGGTGGAGCAGAAGGCTCTATGGAGATGAAGTTTCCATTCATTATCATAACGGGAGTAGGATCTGAGAAGCTGGCGGTCCAGTCTCTGAAATCAGGGGCCATGGACTATGTGGTGAAAGGAGAAGATTTGAACCAGCTTCCCCAGGTTGCCGAAAGTGTCTTGCGGGAATGGGACAAGATCAATGAACGCAGGAACGCCGAGAGAGACCTGCTGGAGTATATCAATGACCTGGAAATGTCCAGTGCCAATCCAGATGAGTTCATGGATAGGATTGCCCAATATCTGGAAACCTCTCTCACCTATGATCGAGAGTCTATTAAGCAGCTAATAGAGAACTTTAGGAAAAAAGCGGCCCGCGGAGGGCGTGATGCAGCAACTGAAGCTGGAGGCATGCGTCCCGGCATGGTCAATGCTTTGGACCTGCTTTCCAAAGAAGGCCTGAGCGGCGCCATGATGGTTGTAGATATGGAGCTGGGCAAGAACTCCAATAGCTGGGAGGCCTTATCCGCCAAGGCTGATATTTTCTATCTCCAGGAAAGATATCTTGACTCGCTTGATGCCTGCAATAAAGCCTTGAAGATCAATTTGCAGAATGCGCTGGTCTGGAATATCAAAGGCAATGTGCTTTATAGGCTCGAAAGATACGACCAGGCCATAGAGTGCTATAACAAAGCCATTGAGATATCGCCTCTATTTCCAAGATCATGGTATAACAAGAAGCTTGCCCTGGAGTTGCAGCTCAAGAAGTCAATGAAAAGGATATCCGTCAGATCAACCTTAAAAGAAAGAACTTCCGGAGATAATAATGATGATAAGGGTGACGGATCACTCCGAGCGACCATAGGTCGCATAAAGTAATGCGAATTTCACCCTACCTTCATCTCCTTTTCCAGCTTCCTCGCCATGTCCCGTAGCTGTATGGCCCTCTCGAACTCCAGCCTATCCGCCGCCTCCCTCATCTCCGCCTCCAGCTCGATGATCACATTTGGGATGTCGGATTTGGGAATATGCCTGGTATCGGTGATCTCTACCACCTTCTCTCGGATGGGTTTCTTGATTGTGCGCGGCACTATGCCATGCTCCTGGTTGTAGGCCATCTGCAGCGCCCGTCGCTGCTCTGTCTTCCTCACCGCCGCCTGAATGGAGCCGGTCATCCTGTCTGCATAAAGAACCACACGGGAGTTGGCATTTCTAGAGGCCCGGCCTATGGTCTGGATGAGACTCTTTTCGTCTCGCAAAAAGCCCTCTTTGTCAGCATCAAGAATACCGATGAAGCCCACCTCGGGAATGTCCAGCCCCTCACGGAGCAGATTGATGCCCACCAGAACATCGAACTTGCCGAGGCGCAGCTCGCGTATGATCTCTGTTCTCTCCAGAGTGTCTATGTCGGAGTGCAGGTAGCGGGCGCGAATCTCGTTTTGAGCCAAAAAGTCCGTGAGCTCCTCGGCCAGGCGCTTGGTGAGGGTAGTCACCAGAGCCCGGTCGCCCTTCGCAACCACGAGACGGATCTCCGTCATCACATCTCTTACCTGGCCATCGATGGGCCGGATCTCCACGAGCGGATCCAGGAGGCCTGTGGGCCGGATGATCTGCTCTACCACCTGAGCAGAATGCTCCAGCTCGTAATCGCCGGGCGTCGCAGACACGAAGATCACATTTCTCATGTGCCGCTCGAACTCCTCGAAACGCAGGGGCCGGTTGTCGTAGGAGCTTTGCAGCCGAAAGCCATAGTCCACCAGGCTCTTCTTTCGGGAGCGATCGCCGTTATACATGGCCCGCAACTGGGGCAGAGTCTGGTGGCTCTCATCGATTACCAGCAGAAAATCCTCTGGAAAATAGTCGATCAGGCAATAGGGCGCTTCGCCCGGACGGCGGCGGTCGAAATGGCGGGAGTAGTTCTCGATGCCCTTGCAACTGCCAGTCTCCGAGATCATCTCCATGTCGTGCAGCGTGCGCTGCTTGAGCCGGTGGGCCTCGATCATGCCGAGCGTGGGAAGTTGCTCCTCCAGCTCAGCCAGAATGGTCTCTATGGCCGCCTTCTGCTCCTCCTCCGGGATCACATAATGCCGTGCCGGGTAGATGAAGAAGTAGTTCATATCCTCTTTGAGTTGGCCCGTCTGCCGGTCAACCTCTGAGATCCTCTCCACCTCATCCCCAAATAGCTCGATTCGAATGATGTTGTTAAAGTAGCCGGGGACCAGATCGATGGTATCGCCCTTCGACCGGAAGCGACCTGGGGAAAGGTCCAGGTCGTTTCTCTCAAAGAGAATGTCTACCAGCTTTCCCAGGATTTCCCTCCTGGATATGCGCTCTCCCACCTTCACCTCAAAGCCCATCTTCTGGAAGTTCTCGGGGTTTCCGAGACCATAGATGCAGGAGACGGACGCCACGACAATGACGTCGCTGCGCGAGAGCAGGGAGGCAGTAGCCGCCAGCCTCATCTGCTCGATCTTGGGGTTGATGTGAGAGTCCTTCTCTATGTACTGGTCCTTGGCAGGAATGTAGGACTCCGGCTGATAGTAGTCATAGTAGGAGACGAAGTACTCCACCCGGTTTTCCGGAAAGAACTCCTTGAACTCGTTATAGAGCTGAGCGGCTAACGTCTTGTTGTGGGCAATGACCAACGTGGGCCTTTGCAGCTTTTCGATGACATTGGCCACGGTGTAGGTCTTGCCTGATCCAGTGACGCCCAGGAGGGTCTGGAAACTGCCGTCCTCCCGCTCTTCCGATTGCAGGCCGGAAATGAGCTGTTTTATGGCCTGCGGCTGCGAGCCCGTGGGCGCAAAGGCAGAGACCAGATGAAATTGCTGCCCGGAGGGGCATGGGGGATGAGATAGAATTCTCGTCATGTGAGGTGATAATAGCTAGAACGCATGAAGCTATGAGCTTTTTGCCCCCACCAAAAGCCCCCACATGACTATCAAAAAGCCCTAATATTCCTAGAGACGATGGAGAATGATGGATCACCCTACAGAGAATTTTCCCCTCACCGTTGTGCAGCTGTTGCAGCAATACAATCCAGTAAAGCCGCAAATCGAGGCCAGACTCATGGATTTCCGGCACATCTGGGAAACGGCCACCGATGAAGAGCTCTTCCTTGAGCTGGTCTTCTGCCTGCTCACGCCCCAGTCCAAGGCCAAGACCTGCTGGAAGGCTGTAGAGCGACTGGATCAAAAGTGCATGATAACAAAGGCCGAGCCGGCGCAAATTTCCCAGGAGCTGGGAGGTGTCAGGTTCCACCAGCGAAAGGGAGAGTATATCTGCCTGGCAAGGAATATGTTCAGTTCCAGATCTCTAAGAGCTACGCTGGCAGAATTTGCCGACGTGGCGACGGCCCGGGAATGGCTGGTGGAAAATGTTAAAGGCCTGGGATACAAGGAAGCCAGCCATTTCTTGAGAAACATCGGCATTGGTGAAGATCTAGCCATCTTAGATCGGCATATTCTCAAGAATCTGGCGCTCCTCGGCGTGATAAAAGAAGTTCCAACATCTCCCACGAAAAAAATCTACCTGGAGATCGAGAGAAAGATGACTGCCTTTTCCGAAGAGGCGAAAATTCCCATGGGCCACCTTGACCTTCTTCTCTGGTATAAAGAAGCAGGAGAGGTGTTCAAGTGAGCTACCCACACCCTAAAGGGAAACAGGCTTTCAGCAGCCTTGAAAGGACAGCCTCAATACTTGGCAATCCTTCTCACTTTGATGTTTTTCTATGAACGATCGTGATCGATTTGTCGCTTGATTTGCATACATAAGACGCAATCGTCTATAAATATAACTAGATACATTTCCCTTTTGGAGAGTCAGCAAAAATAGGAGTCAATCATCCAATGGCAATGTCTTGCGATAGCGTAGAAGGAAAAGATGCTTTCAAAAAAGCATTACGTTTATTGTCCACGGAAGGAGTCGACGGCGCCTTGATGGTAGTTGAACGGGAACTGGAAAACGACCAGAAGAACTGGGAAGCATGGTCTGCAAAGGCAGAAATTCTTTACTTTCAAAAGAGCCACGATATGAGTATGCAGTGTTGTGAGAGATCCATTAGCCTCAATCCGGCTAATGCACTTGCATTCAATATAAAAGGAAACATTTTTTATAAACTTGGGAAATATAAAGAAGCTATCGAATGCTACAATAAGGCGATAGAAATTGAGCCCCTATTCGTGAGGGCATGGTACAATAAAAAAATGGCATCTGAACTTCAGCTCAAGAAATCGAGACTCAGAGTTCATTATCTGACATCTCGCGAAGCTCGCCAAGAGAAACGTTAGAAATATTTAATATATGGGTCCAAGAATATTAATCCCATTATCACCAATGGTAAGCTGATGCTTTTCCATCGCGTGTTTGGTGGCTCTCATCTTCAAGATCTGAATATATCTCTTCACTCCGCCTTTCCCCTCAATCATGCCGAGTTCAATTGTTCCGTCCGCCAGGAAGTGCTCTATTTGATGGAATTGAGAGAATTGTCCTGAGATTCTCGACTGGGCAGATTCCATAATTAAAAAAGAGGTAAGCTCTTCATCTCGAAGACGCGAAAAGAAATTATAAATCTTATTCCTCATATTGCCATGCTCAGAGATGGAATAGAGGGCATTGAGAGAATCAAGCGCAAATAGCGTTAGGTTGTCATATTTTTCTTTGTAAGAATCTATAACTTCCTCGGTCGTCTTGATGAGATCCAGTTCACTGTCCATCCACTCCAGCCGCATATCCCGGTAATCGAATATATGCAAACCACCCTCTTCTTTAATCCCCAGACTATTCATATTTCTTAGGTGGCTCTCAACATTTTGCTCTAAAGTGACATAGAGGCCATGCTCATCATTGGCCGCTATATAATTTGTCATCATGCTGAATACCAGGCCAGATTTCAGAGTACCTTCTGCGCCGGTCACAAGGATCACTGAACCCTTCGGGATTTCATCAAAAAGAATTTTATCCAGCCCGTTGATAGTGTTCTTCAGCATCAAGCTCATCTCTTGAGTAATAAAGATACCTGCTCCAGGGCTTTAACAAAATCCTCAACATCTTTTTCGGCGATCTCTCTGCCATTGAGTGTAAGGCTATATTTTTTGCTTCTCATATCACCCTTGCTGTATTCGGCATGGAGCAAACCCTCATCCTCGAGAGTATATAAAACGGGATAAACCGTTCCTTGGCTGAGAAAAACATCGCACTTTGAGAATATATCCTTTATAAGATCATAACCGCACATTTGTTTCTTAAGAAGGAAAGACATCATAAAAATTTCTCGATTAGCCTTGATGATCTTATCAACAAATTTTTTGCAATTATCCTCCTGGAATTCGCAGAGGTCCGCGACATTCTCGACCGATGTCTTCATGATTAAGAATTACTCCACTTACATATACCAGTATAAACTATAAGAATATTTTCGTCCACTTGCCCGCTAGCTTCAGTCATCATTCGAGTTTTGCCTTAGCTCGTTCATGTTTCGTTCCATCAATGCCAGTTCTTTCTTCTCGATAGCCTCAGAATTTACAGGCAAGATTAGAATGGCCCTTTGCAATATTATCCATTCCTGTATATCTCTCAGAAGCCTCAATACGGGCGCTGAGCCATTTTCGAAAATCAAATGCTCTATTCCGTCAAGAAGAATTACCGGGTTTTTGCTTTGCTTTAAGAACTTGATGGTAATATCAGCGATTACCTCAAGAGCTATTGGGTTGATGCTCTGGGGCCCATGATTGCTTATCCAGAAAATGGGAGTGGTCTGCAAAGCGTACCTCAGACGGATATCCTGAGGCGAATGCATAGTGAAGCATAATCCCTGGGCCCTAGAATGCTTGCATACTTTGCAGGTGCAGGGCAACTTGCATCTTTCACAACCGATGCTCTCGCAGGGGAAAGAATCGAGATAATCACAATCATTGCACCTTCCCTTTACCAAAGAAACAAAGAGCTCGAAGCTAAACTCTGCCTTCAGCTCCTTGACCAGGTAGCTGGAGCCTTTCGTCAAATTGCGGCTTACATGACTATTTAGAGGTTCAGTCGTCGGCACAACTGCAGGCGCTATCTTTAGCCAGGTGAGAATATTTTTAATCATAACTTTTTGGGCAATGTGAAGATGAAGGTGCTTCCCATGCCAATCTCGCTCGTCACCCAGATGCGACCTTCATGGGCCTCAATTATTCCCTTAGCTATGGCCAGGCCAAGTCCCATACGACCAGATTCCCTGGTCAGCGAGCTGCCGCTGCCCGTATAGAATTTTTCAAAGATCCTATGTTGATCCTTCTTGGCAACACCAATACCATTATCAATTATCGATACACAGACTTCCTCCGGCTCGTCGGTAATTATTACATCTATTTTTCCTTTTTTGGGAGTATATTTGATGGCGTTAGTAAGAAGGTTATTAAAGACCTGCTTGATCCTCCGGTCATCACCTTCCACCTCCGTGAGTGCGCCCACAACGGTCAAAGATACGGACTGCTCCTTTAGCCCTGCCAGACGGCTCAGATCATCGAGAGCTTTTCTGGCAATATCATCGACCCGGATAAGATATTTATTAATCTTGAGAGCCTTTGACTCCAATCGAGATACGTCTAGCATATCTTCGACCAGTCGAATCATATGCTCTATCTGCGACCTTATGATTGCCACCTTTTCCCGCTGAATGCCGCTAAGTTCGCCGAGCATTCCCCCTTCGAACATCTCAACATAGCTGTTGATTACAGTTATAGGAGTTCTTAGCTCGTGAGAGGCGGTGGAGATGAACTCCGATTTAATTTCGTCATTCTCTTTCAGCTCGGCAAAAGCATTCTCCAGCTTGACATAAGACTCGCGAAGCTCCTCTTCCAGCCGGGTAAGCTCGGTGATGTTCTCCATGAAGATTACAACCTTGCTTATGTACTCCTCATCCTCCTTTAAGGGATATATTTTATAGAAATAGAACATGCCGCCTGGATATCTGATCTGATCTCCATCAAAGGGAACACCTGTGAGGAACACCTCTCTAATTTTATCTATAATTCCGGTTTTTTCTATGAGCATGGACGGAATTACTCGGGACAATCTCACTCCTAAGACATCCCGCTCCCGTTTCGGAATGGATTTGACATAGTAATTCTTATTGACATAGAGTACCTCCATGCTCCTATTTACGACTATAATGGTGCTCGGTATTGCTTCAATTATTTCTTCCTGATATCCCATTACCGATTCAATTCCTTTCATTTTGCCACCAGTGAGTTGATCGAGCTCATTAGATCTTTTATCTTGAATGGTTTTATAATAAATTTCTTAGCACCGGCTAGAAGGCATTCGTTATCAAGGCCGCTCTTTCCCACGGCTGATATGACAATTATCTTCGCGGAAGGATCGATTTCCAGAATTTTTTTGGTGGCGCTGATGCCGTCAAGCTTTGGCATCAATATATCCATAAGAACAACATCCGGCCTGATTTCCGCGTACCTGGCCAGGCCTTCTTCGCCGTTTTCCGCCACGTATACCTCGCATCCATAGGCCTCCAGTATGTCCCTGAACGCCCTAAGCATCTCCGGAGCGTCATCAATTATGAGTAGTTTCATATTTACCTCTGGGCCATGACATCTCTTTAAGCTGTTTGATCTAAAGATAATTTTTCTAAAGCTTATAGCTTGTTAACTCTCAATTTTTGAAACAAATTCAGAACAAAATTTGAGACAAAATAAAGAAAATGAAAGACTATTTAGGCCTATCCGTACTCTCTATGGGATTGTACGAATGTATCTGAGAGAAAATTCGTACAGATGGGCTCAACCAAAGGAGAGTGTCAGACACAGAGGACAGGAAGGAGGAATAGAAATGGCCTCTTCTAATTCGCCTCCTGTCCTTTGGATACAATAATTGGAACAAATAATAATCCTCGAGATTGCTCAGGATAAATCAGATAGGAGGAGAGAAAAATGGTAACAGCTACACCGGACGCATCAAGCCTTGCTGAGGTTCTGGATAGGATTCTTGACAAGGGTATCGTAGTCGATGTTTGGGCAAGAATCAGCCTGGTGGGAATCGAGATTCTGACCGTCGAGTCGCGCGTTGTCGTGGCATCGGTGGACACCTACCTGCACTACTCTGAGGAGATGGCCAAGATCGAACAGGCTGCCATTGGCGCCAGCCCGAAAGTCCCAGCTTAAAAAATGTGATTGCAATATCAAATGGAGTGAAGAAAAATGGTAACCGCTACACCGGACGCATCAAGTCTTGCTGAGGTTCTGGATAGGATTCTTGACAAGGGTATCGTAGTCGATGTTTGGGCAAGGATCAG
>Ga0172381_10005905_pt1 | contig 12334 bp, 20 predicted proteins | sample Leawel6488metaG_FD_119754 | JGI IMG/M metagenome (GOLD analysis project Ga0172381, IMG submission 119754) | Leachate microbial communities from a municipal landfill in Southern Ontario, Canada - Leachate well 64-88 metaG | ecosystem: Engineered > Solid waste > Landfill > Unclassified | place...
AAAATTAAATCAGTTACAAAACCTCTTCAATTTTGACTTTTACCTTTTCGGGCAAGTCGCATCCCTTGTACGATGACAAGGTTATAATTAAGCCATTATTTCCGTATATTTTAGACATGTCAAGCACTTTTTTTTGAATATCAAAAATTATTTTGTTTCTGGATTCAATGTCGATTATTTCAGGCATTTAGAAAATCCTTCCAGATTATCAGGATAAAGCTTATAACAGTCAATGGATTTTTCTTTGCGCTGTTCTTTGCGGGCTTGATTGCATTTTTCGTACACCGTACCGACAAAAGCGGAGTCTCCGCTCTGAACTGAATAATACTGCATGACCGTGTAAAAATCGTTGCATTCGTCCGGCTGTCCGGGAATTATTACAGGCTCAAACGATGCACAACCTGTATAAAAAACGCTGATAAATATACATGTTATTAAAACGTGTATAAACTTTTTCATTTTTTAAACACCTCTTCATAAATTTTTCCTGCGATAAATGCGCATAAATAGCAATGAACTTCGTCTGTAGTCTCATAAACATATGGAATAGATAATTCTTTCATCATTTCAAATGCAACGTGATCCGACTCGTGAACTATTGTGTTTACTGAATACGCATCTTGTTTTAATTTTGTCCGAAAATCAACAAGACGTGTCACCCCGTTTCCGCTTGTTATGAGCCAACACGCGGCGGATGTTTGCAATCTGTCTTTTTTAACCTTAAAATTATCAAACATATACCTTGAAAACTCTTCGTCCGTCGCATCATATAAAACATGGACTTTTGAATCATAAATTTCTATGTCAATAATAAAAGATTTCACAGCTCAAACCGCCTGACTATTTCACTATTGCCATTATCGAGCGAGTGTTTCATGAATATACCGCCGGTGCTTTGTAGTCCGCGCATCTTTTCTTCACCGTAGTTTATTTTGTATCCCTGTTTCATTGCATCATAATGTCCGGAGATATTGATATAACTTGCCGTTACCATTCCCGATCTTTCGCGCTCATATATTTCACCGTTTTGTGATATTTCAAGAATGTATTCAGAGGGTAAAAGTAGTTTTGTGTGTTTATGCCCGATCCATACGAGATCTGCATTCTTTGTGGACATGTGGCGGTTTATATCTATTGCACCCTTACTGATTTCTGCGGTGCCGCCCTGCCCATGGTTGTAAAATATTTTAAAGGTCCGGACTCGCTGTTCTTTATCGTGATATTTTAGCAGTACGAATCCGCAGTATTGGCCGTGTTGTATTTGTGTTTTATGTGTTTTATTCAGACTATAAATCAGTTGTTGCGTCGGGTCAAAATTGTTAAACTTTTGAACGCTTGTTTCATGATTTCCGCATCCGATGAAACGGATTAAATCAACATAATCTGACAGAAAATCAAAAGCATCATTTATTGTCATGTTTATATTGTTGTCCGTGCCGTATGCGTCGCTCCCTGGATTATATCGTTTTCGGTCTCCGGACATGATGAACTCGCCCCAGTCGCCGTTGATATAAATATTTGCATTGCGTTCGCGTGCGAGGTCAAAGTCTTTTTTTAATGCTTTGCGGTTCTGCCCCTTGTTCCCGAAGTGAAGGTCGGAGCACATAAAATGCCAGTGTTCTTTCTTCTTCGAATAGTCTATTTTTATAATTTGACTGTGCAGAGTTTTTCTCCTGTCGCCTTTTTTATATCGAGCATTTTTCTGTCTGCAAATTCTGCTTTTTTGCCTTTGTTGAAATTTATCGTCGGGTTGTAATAGCCGGACACCCTGGAATATATCAGCACCGGCATTTTGTATTTATCAATCACTTGAATCCACCTTGTATTTATATTTGCATTGCGGGCATGAATATTCCATGAGGCAATTCCCGAGTTTTTCGGTTTTTTTCACATGCCCGGCTTTGTCGCATTCAACCACTTGCGCCGGGATTATATGCCAACCGTTCGCGGTTCCATAGTTTGTGTAGTTGTCGGTCATTTTTTAACCTCAATATGTGCGTCAAGTGGCTTCCAGTAAAAACCGCCTTTTGTTTTGTCGTACCCGAGATTTACATTTAAAACATAGATAATACCGATTGTTATCAGCATTATCATTAGGCGCTTAAACCTTTGCGCGGGAGTATTCCCAAAAAACATGTTTATTATGCTGATTATAATTTTTATCATACCCACTCACCTTCCTCTTTAATTGTCTGCCTTACCCCTTTGCCGATTGATACCGTTCCATCTGAAAAAGTTATATGTGGCCAAAATGTATATTTTCCAGCGGGTAATCCGTCCTCATAATCAAGATCGTAATAAATTATTCCAGTAGACGGAAGTCCTTCAACTGTTGCGGGCCATGATCCGACGTATGTGATTACATTATTTGAATCAACTGTCCCGTATTTTATAAGACACTCAGTGTTCCCGGTAAGATTTCCGCAACCGGTGAAACGGACTGTTATATTTGTTTGCCCTTCATATACTGAATAACTCATTTAAACCTCCGTTTCATAATTCAAGACTGATGATACAATAGTCTCAAAATTTAGCAAGTAATTTATTTGTGCTTCATAATTTTTTACAACTCTGATAATTATCGGAGTACTGTTTAACAGGTTGCCAGACATTGATAACCCGGATAACGTGTGTGATCCGAAAACTATAGGCAGCATATCTATTGAGCCGGTTTGTATTAAACCTCCTAAAGTGTGGCTGCCTGATATTATTCTATCAGTTATTGTTACCGTGATTGATCCGGTTTGCGTTAAACCTGTTAATGTGTGTGTTCCCTCGACCGTACGCGCGGGCGGTGTGTTCGTCAATTCCCCAGATTGAGTTAGTCCGGTTAATGTGTGTGAGCCTTCTATCACATTAAGATTGCCGACAACTAAAGAACCGGTTTGAGTCAAGCCTCCAAATGTGTGACTGCCCTCAACTACATTTAAACCCTCTGCAAGGCTGGCAAGCTGTGTTAACAGTTCATAAGCCAGCATGTCAGACCCGGCGTTATTCGGGTGACCGCCGTCGCCTATATCCCAAGCCGCATTAAGCTCCCTGTAACCTCCGGATAACTCAAGTTGACGCGCCGCGTTTCTTGACTCCCAGTCGGCAAGGTCAAAAACAATTCCTTGAGATGCGTATTCAGTTCTTATCTTGTCGCTGAAATATTCGCGGAGTGCGTTCCCGCTGTCGCTGTTATTCGGCGTTACCGGAACAGTGCAGAGAATGAACTTTGTGTTTGGAAAATCCCCGATCAGGTCATCAATAGTTGACTTGTACGTTGTCCAAAATGTGTCAGCTTGACCAGTTGTTTTTATCTCACTATTTTCCAGGAAAAAGTCTACCCAGCAGAATTTAAAAATTGCAAAATCAAGATACCCACCTGAAAAAGTATTACGGATTGCGTAATCAAAATCAGATAGTTTATCATACGGATAGAAGTTTGTGCCGTTGTAGCTTTCTGCAAAGGCGCCTCTTGCAATGTCTCCGATGTCGGCGGGTTCAGAAACAACTGTGATATACCCCTCTGCTGCTGCAATACGCCCGACTCCGTAAGCATCATTATCCGCCGGCCCATGGGTCATATAATTACCAACCGACTGATGAGCAAACCACATTCGTTTATTTGATAGCAGACCGAGCTTTGTAATGAGGCTGATCTGAGTAAGCGATCCTGTTTGATTTAGACCACCAAATGTATGCGAACCAGATAAGTTATTTGACTCGCCTATCGAAATCGACCCTGTTTGTGTTAACCCTCCAAGCGTATGTGACCCGGTGATGGTATTTGTCGCGGCAGAACCGTACTCAAGATACATACTCCACCTTACGCTTGGATAGCCGACACTCGGATCATTTATAAAACTACTGTTTGTTGAATAATAGCCATCGTCGTGAGACCCGCTATCGTATGCTTGTTGTAACCGTGATTGAGTGAGTAACGCCGGGATATAATAAGAGTTGTCCACTATACTTCCAGTTACTACTGCTCCGAACCAATCTCCTGTTGCGCTATCTACGGTCACATTCCCAGAGTCTATGAAAGTATGTGGTAAACTTGCTTCGCTGTTATAATAACCTAGTGATGTGTCTTGAGATGATGTTTGGTATCTAAAATATCCGTATACGTGCTGTGCGGTTCCGTCCTCTGTGGCTTGGTTGGTGTAGTTGCCGTATAGGGCATAACCAGTTGCAGGACCGTCCCAAGAAGCACCAGCAGTATGGTATCCGAGTTCAGGGTCGAGCCTCACGTTCCCGAGAGAATAATCGGCTTCACGCATGAATTTTTCTGGCATGGTTATAATCAACAGACCGGTTGTATCGTCTATTTCTTCATAGACCATTCCGGCCCATTCGCGTTTACCTGTTGCCTCATGAACAACAAACGGACACGGCAGGTGCATCAATTTACCGGTTTTATTACTTTCTAAAAGCTCGTAAAACCGGCTTTGGTCATCAACTTTATATTTGTGCGGATATGCGGCTGCGAGTTGGATATTAAATATGTCTGCTTTTTCGTGCAGCAGCTTATAATAGTCGTTCTGCTTATCGCAGTACACTGCATAACTTCCGACAATGTTCTCAGGTCTTGTTTTTGACTTTAAAAAATCTTCAAGAGTAGGATACAGCTTTTTCCATTCCGGGTCGTTGCGATAATCGTTCTCAAGTGTATCCTGGTAAACAAAGCGTATGCCTAGGGACTTTTTAACTTTAAAACGGACCTGCATACTGTCAGGGCAAGAATTGAACAATTTGTCCCATTTAAAATGACCGTTTTTATCGATGTAATATTCGTGTTTGACGCCATCTATTTCCTGAGAAATAACTCCATCCAATAAGTTGACGGGAGCACCATTGGCAATGTCGTCCACGCCATTAAGGTTGATAAAATATTTTTCCTTATCAGTCCCCTGGGTAAAAATGTGTCTGATATTCGGGACAAATGCAGATGGGTCTTTGCCGCCGATTTCAATTATCGGTTTAACATCGCCAAGTCCATTTGCATTGAAAGTTGTCCCGTTTATCTGATTAATCACTTTTTATCGTCTTCCTTTTTCTCCGGATTTTTCACAGACAGAGAGCCCGAGACCTTTATTTTTATCTCAGGTAAGACAAGCATTGGCTTATCCATATCACATGCTCACCGTAATTGTACCAGCACTTACCGTTGCACCTGCAGCAACCGTTGTGTTGTCAATTGTTATATCGGAGGCTGATACTCCCACAGTTCCGGAATACTGTGCAGCTGATCCGGATGAATACATTGTAAACTTTGCAGCGGTACCGCCTGCAGCAGAACTGTCTGCAGTAATACTCTTGAAGGTTGTTGACCCGCCAGAAGGTGAATTGAGGGCGTTGCCTGACCCGCTGTTAAGAGTAAGAGTCGCCACTTCTGCATCAGCGCTTGTCTGAATAACGAGTGTGCCTCCAGAAAGTTGCGTACCAAGCGCGGTCAAAAGCGCATTTTTTAATGCATCTGTCATTGTTATTGCCATTTTAAACCTCTTTTATCCACTGGAAATTTTTTTGATTCACATATTTTAATGATTCAACTCCGATGCCGCGATATGATGTGTCTGAAATATAAAACTTGTCATCGTTTATATAACAAGCCATGTAATGAAAACCGGATGTGTCTGCTTTTATTTTCATCTGATAAAATTTATCGGGATTGAGCCGAAACGGGTTTATAATATCTTCAAAATCTGTATATTTTGTAAGTGGCGAAATTACATTTAAGTTTTTAAGCAAGTCCGGCTTGTCATTCCCTGGAATTGCGCCGATATATCCGCGTTCATTACAGAATTTATTCTCGTATGCAAATTTAAAAAAGTTGTAATAACTTCCATGGTATCTTTCATCGGCGCGTATGCATGAATAAAGTGAAAGCATATTGCAATGAAATGCTACATTTTCTTTAGCGTCCGAAAGTGTGCAGCCTAAAGTCATTGAAACTGCGTCATATGCGATTGACCTCTTTTTAAATTGCGGATGTGTTGAAATTATGTCGTTCAGATTGTCGATTTTAATTACATTCATCGCTTTTTATCCTGTTTTGAGTTGATTGCGTCCCATATCCTGGTATGATCTTCGCGATTGTTTGATGAACATAAATCGTTTTCCCTTTCATGTCTCCGGAATATAAAGACAGTAAGACCGCCGATAATAGCAAGCAAACTAACAGCGCCATATAACAGCCAGCTAATAACCTGTAAATAATCCTCAATTTTAAACATCGTTTCATACTCCGCCCCGTGTTATTTGTTATTGCATATCCGATATAAGTTCTTCTATTCTGACTTTGCCTTTAATTGCGAGTCTTTCGGCCCTCATTCGCGGCATAATTTTTACATCTCCAGGTTTTCCCCGAAGTGACGACGGTGTTTTAATTTCTTTCAAAAATATTGCTTTTACATCCTGAAGGCAAACGGACCCTGGGCGTGCGGGCCCTTTTGCGAGATTCGGATTATTCGGACGGCCGCCTAAATCAAACCGCTTTCCATGTCCTTTTCCTTCCTGCGCTTTACACATTATTATTTCATCAATCCAGTTTATCTGCATTTGTGCTGTAAGTTGCGATGTATAATGATGATCACCGCCCTTATTCGCCCACCATCGCGCTTTATTTTTATGATCGGTATGCAGAAAAAAACATTCAGTTTGAAATGATCTCTGGTTTCCCCATTTTGCGGGCCAGATGGTTCCTTCCCATCGCTGCACGTGACATACGTTTATTCTATCACGCTCTGCACGTTTTACCATTCTATCAATTACGTCCGGCGCGTAATACATATCATCATCGTCTATAAAACAATACCATCCTGGACCTTCCGGAATAGCATCAAGCAAAGCATTATTGTATAAATTATACGGTGCATTACTTTTTGATTTTGTGCGTTCGCCTCTGACTATTATGTCGCCGGTTACATATGTATCGCGTTCGTCATCCGTGTGAACTATTGTAATAATATTCGGATACGTCTGTTCCTTTATGCTTTTCATGCAGTTATCAAAAAACTTTGGTCTCTTGGATGTCCGGAGTAGTATGTATACAGGTAAAAATTGCATCATATTTTCACAAACCATGTTTTATCAGAATCAAATTCTATTTCATATTCGAAAAAAAATTCATCAACTGCTTTTTTTACCCCGGGATGACTTGTATAATCATGACCTCCAATATATCCACCGTTCTTAACTTTCGAAAACCATGCTTTTATGTCGGATAAGCATCCCTCATACGAATGAAGCGCGTCGATGAATACAAGGTCAAAAAAATCATCAGGATATAACTCCGCAGCTTTTATGCTTTCCATGTCGTGAATAGTGACTCTGTTTTTATACGGTTCTGTTTTTTCTTTTACTCTACGTTTTGCATGTTTATATGTTTTGTTTTTAGCATCAGAAATACTATATAGTTCTTCCTGCTGTCTTTCTTTTTCCGAATATGGCGTCCAGCGGTCAATAAGACATAATTTTACAGTTTCATTTTGCTGTAAAATATTCATTGCATTTATTGCTTTCCATACGCCTATTTCTGCTATAATCGCATTATCAGAAACGCGTTTTAAAATTGCATCCCATCTCATTTTAAATTATCCCTTTTTCTAATGTGGTGCTCCGGGTTTATTACTTCATTTCTATGCTCCACGCGTTTTGGAGTTCTCCAATCTGCCCCGTAATGCCATGCAAGCGCCTCCTCTGCATCAAATGGTACAAGAAAATATTCACCACGTAATAATTGTGGCCTGAATGATTCACCGAAATGTGCCGGGCCTTTGTGATTTGGCCGTAATTCCCATTTTCCACACTCGGATATAACACGATTTTCAATTATATATTTTACGCCATTTTTTTTAGCTTTTATACAGACAAATTTATTGTTTTCACCCTTGAGCGCTACTCCGGTTTTAAAACCAAGAGATTGCAGTCCTGAAATAATTTCTTCATGGCCGCAATTTTTGTATCCAACCGAACAGTTCCAGTCCCACGGAATAAAATCATTACTACGAACGGCTCCAAGACATGTTCCAGCCGACAACCAGGATGTTCCGCCCAGAGCTTGAATCAAGTCACGAACCTCGATAAGTCCGGAGAGCTGATTATCGAGTTCCTGTTCAGTTCTAATATAATTTCTTTCACTCATGATTCACCTCGATTATTATCGACTTTTGATAATCAACTTTTACAACCGGCATATCCAGAACGGCTACAATTCTGGAACCCGGAATCCATTTCGGTATAAGAATTGTTAGTTCTTTGATCGTTATACTATTCGGATCGGTTGGATTTACGGCTTTTGATACTTCGCCGGTGTGTTCGTTTCGTCTGTCATATTCGAGAATTACAAAACCACCGGATCTGACTTGATTATACCATGTTTGCAGTGTGTCACGCGGATCGAATGCGTGGTCGAAACTATTTGAGTAAACAAAATCAAATTTTTTAATCCATTCCGCGTTCTGCTTATTAAAATCCCATTGAATTGTATGCTCTGCGGATGCGTCGCCTATTTCTGTTCCCCATACTTCACACGCGGGTAAATATTTTCTAAACCATGCTTGCTCATATCCGCCGCGTGTGCCATGGCATAATCCTAAGACGGGCAAAATCGGCGCGATGTATTCGGATAGGAATTTTATATTTTCTTCGCAGACCCATACTTTATGAGCCTTTGCGCGGTTGGCTTTCTGTTGTGCTGTCACATAGTCGGAATATGAATTATATTTAAATTGCTTCATTCATCGGCCTCTTTTCTGTTAATCTCAGTCGCCGCAATCCCTCTTCTGCGCCGTAGTCTATGCGGGCATCTATAATAATGTCACCCTGGTATTTTATACCGCATAAATGCGCTTCAAGTATAACACTGTAATCAAGATCGGTTAGAGATAAACTTTTCCATACGTGCGGGCGGTCCTTTATCATGTTTTTTAATTTGCGGGTTTGGCAGAATGATTTGCGCCATAAGTCACGGTAATACTGATCAAAGTCGTGACGGCCGAAACTTGTAGCACCTGAAAAGGTCGGGAAGCCAAGGCGATCCATCTGATTTCTGACATGGGATTCGGGTTTTAATTGCAAGTCGTCTACAAATTTTAATGCCTTTTCGAGTAATGCGGTTCTGTAAATGTGAACGCCGGCGCGGCGTTTTTTCATCATGATTTTATCGTCTGTTCGACCGTCAATACAGAATATATTTTGCGGAATTGTTGCTTCCGATAAACCTTTTTGAATTGAGTTTTTATATAATACAACGTCAGCATCAATTACAGGGGTCCATTCCTGATTAAATTCCATTGCTTTTTTATATGTCTGACGAATAGATTCCCCGAACGGGTACGCGCGGATAACGTGAACATTTCCCTGTTGTTCGCATGATTTAATACATACTTGTTCTGTACGCTCCCCGGATGCCCGGACGATTATATCCATTATAACCTGCCGAGAATTTTATCAAGTGTTTCGTCTATTTCTTTTAGCTGGTCTTTCATTAGTTCGCGGGTAGATTTGTCATATAAGCATTTCGCTTTTAAGTGACAAAGACTGATAACAATTATATCAAGGTCTTTTTCTGACAGCTCACCGGCGTTTATTTTTTATATATTGGTCATAATCCATTTATGCGACATAATTGCAAAAAGTCAATAAAAAATTGTATAGAATAAAAAAAAGTTAAAAATTGGTTGACAAAAATGTATTTATAAATATTTGTTATTTATCACACTTTATCCCGCCCTGTAACCGCACTCAATATCCGCTGTTCGTAGTCGTTCCAGACTCTTTCTGTCCATGTGGGCAGATTGAGTCTCTCGGCTGCCGCTCTTGCGTAAATCCATGTATCAAGCGGTTCATTTCTGTCATAAGTTTTTCTCCATCCCCATTTCCCCGGTTCAACTTCTGCGAAAACCTCTGACAGAAAACCTTTGAAAAATTCATCAGGCAGGGATACCGGAAAATGGAGAGCGCCGTCGCCCTCGGGCAAATCTATTTTAACAAATATTTCGTCTTTAAGTTCATTTACTGCAACGTCGTACCGGGTTTTTAAAGGACTCACCCGCTTAACTCTCTCCTCTTTTATGACCATATCTTTCAAGTCGGGATTACCACGGACTGCGATCATGCGCGTATGATTGTGCGCAACAAAATCATAAACAACGTGTTCAGCGCGGATGCTCGCCTCTTGCTCTTCTGCTTTCGGATTATATCCTGAGTCAATCGCGGTCATGGTTATAGGCAGGTCGATATTCCTGAATTTATACCGTTTTGTTTTGAGATAGTTTTCGCAGTTTCTCCAGCACGGATCCTGCCGGTTGTATGTGTCACCAAAAAATTGCTGATAATCTATTGTCCATGCACTCATTCCCGGACCCCATGCAACGGCTTGCAATTCAAGACGATTTTTCTGTACGTCAATTCCTGCGGTAATAACAAGAGCGCCTTGCGGTATAGCTTGTAGTGGATAATTTTCCGCGCGGGATTTTAATTCCAGCCAGTCTTTTTTTTCAGAGCGGGATTCCCAGGGTTCGCCTAAAATGTCGATAACGAAGTTTTTAAACTTGGTTATCTTTTGGCCCCAGTCTGTTTCACAAAATTGCTGCATGACATTCTGCCATGTGAAAAACATAATTGGCGACATGAGATTTGATATATGGTAACTCCTGTATTCAGGGTTTACGGGTCGGGCTTGCGGTATCCATTTTCCGCCGGTTAGCATGTCCTGTTTTTGATACTCATAAATTTTATCTTTGCAAAACTGACAGACATAATGTATTGAGTCCGGAATAATCTGTTCAACCCTATCTATCGTTTCTGACTGTGCAAATAATCCATAGTCACGACCGGCGGCCATTATTTTCAATATCTGTAATTCGCCACAATGAGGGCAACGGCAAAAGAAATAACGCTGATCACCGTTTAAAAAATTTGTGTGTATTCTGCCCTGAGTGTTTGTCGGTGTTGAAATCTTTGCCATTTTTAAATGCCGTGCTGTAGTACCACGCATCTCGAATATTTTCTCCGGGTCGCCCTGACCCTTTAGTTCGTACGGCGCTTCTTCGATTTCATCGAATATAATAAAATCCCAACTGAATGACTTTGCATCCGCGATTGAATTATAACTTGTCATCATGAGACGGCGACCGCCTGCGAACTCTTTATAAAAAGTATTATCAGCAGTCTTGCGTTTCATCCTGGTTGATATTGGTTTAACATAATCGGCAAGACCTGAATAATCTATCAATACGTCAATCGCGGCGGATGACCTCATCTTTGCAATATTTTTTGACGATATAATATACAAGATATTATGCAGTTTGTTTTTTATTGCCCATCCGATTACATTCTCAATAGTTGTAGTCGCAAGTGACTGCGTACTCTTCATGACAGTGACAAGCTTAATCCCTGAATCAGGGTGAAAGCAGTCCTGTATTTCTACCATATGCGGCGCGATTGCGTGGTTTATTTTTCCGGGGTAGTTTGAAACACCAGAAGGTAAAAAGCGATTCTGCTCTGCCCACTGTGATGGCAACTCTATGTATGCCGATGTTTTCCACTTCATAATCTGTTCGACTATTTCAGCACGGGCGGCGGAGTCGATGTCAAGGTCAATGTGATTTATGGCCGGTATCCCTCTTCTTTTATTGCCTCAATTAAATCCTTCTGGCACTGAACTACTATTCCTTCAAGTTCGCGTATGAATTTTTCTTCTGCCTGTTTGTCGTGACCCGCAAGGATAAGAGCTTTTATCTCCGGCATTATTTCATGCGGGCGGGTGTATACAAGTTGAATCATGTTTTCCGCAAAAGTGAAGAAGTGTTTTACCAGGTACGTCGGTGCAAGGTCTTTTTTCAGTTCAGATGTTTTTATTTCTTCCTGTTTTGATTTTTCCTCTTTGATTTTCGCGGCGTAAATTGTATCATTCAGCGCTGCGATCCGCGCACGTTCTTCAAGGTCCAGGATTTCAGGAGTCACGGGTATTTCTGGAATACGCGGCGGGATTGGTTCATGTTTTATTGAGTCGTGGTCCCCCGACACCATCCCGTCAGAAATTGATTTTCGTTTTTTATTGTGACCCGGATTTTCAACGCGTCTTTTCCATTCGGAGTTATTAAGATCAATTTTTAACTTGCCGTTTATTTCTACAAAAAAAGACGGCAACGGATTTTCAGCTTTCCAATTATAAAGCGCCTGTCGGGATAAACTCCCGCCGGATTCTTCGATTATTCTTATGGCTTGCGTAAAAGAAACTATCATAATTCAAGAGATATACAAATATAAATTCCTGTCAACAATAAATTTGTAAAGTTGGTATAAAAATTTTCATAGATTTTAACGCCGGGACTGATGCACT
>Ga0172381_10005907_pt1 | contig 12332 bp, 12 predicted proteins | sample Leawel6488metaG_FD_119754 | JGI IMG/M metagenome (GOLD analysis project Ga0172381, IMG submission 119754) | Leachate microbial communities from a municipal landfill in Southern Ontario, Canada - Leachate well 64-88 metaG | ecosystem: Engineered > Solid waste > Landfill > Unclassified | place...
GCCATCCAGTCGCGCATCCATCCAGGTGAGCGCGGGTCCCGATACAATAAGACCATCCTCGGCACCTCCAAAGTCCTCCCCCGGCCGAGAATAGCGACGAAATACTTCCAGCAAACTTTGCCAGAGCTGCCCGACAAATTGCAGATCTTTAGAATATTCAAAATAGCTGCCTACAGCCCGAACAAACCACAGGGATGCGTCTACGGTATTGTAAGAGCCGGTCCCCAGGTCATTAGGCAAAACGCCATCGTTCATGGCGACTGCAAAGGATTTCAAGACCTGCCTGGCATCCTCAAAGCGCCCTGTGCAGAGCAAGAGGCCGGGCAGGGAGATCATGGCGTCCCTACCCCAATCATCAAACCAATGGTATCCGGCGATAAGGCTCTTGCCTTGCCCTCTTTTCACCAAGAAGGCATCCGCTGCCCGCGCCAGATACGGGAGGGGGGCCTTCAGGCTTTCCAAACGCGCCGGTTCTTTTTTCTGCTCTGCCCTCCAGTCCGGCATGGCAGTCCTCCAGGTGGAAGCAGCAATGGCAAAGGCGGCATCTCCAGATAGCTCGATCTCGAAGCGGCCCGGCGAAAAGAGGTCCTCCTTCCAGGCCAAGCCCCGCCGTCGCTCCTCTTCATACTCGAAGCTATTGTAAATCATCTCCTGCGGCACATAGGCGGGCCCGTCCGAGAGGAGCGTGAGGCGAATGTCCGGACGGAGACTTGATCGGAGAATCGTTCCAGCACCAAGGGTCTCCTGCCTCATGCCCGGCAAAGGGGATGCCGCGTGAAAGCATCGGCAGTGCACCAGGGGAACGATGGCAAACGTTCCCTGCCCATTTTTGATTTTGTAGCTGATGATGGTAGTATTCTCACCGCGGATCATGAAAACGGTCTTCTCAACCCGGGCACCGCCTATCCGATAGCAAAACCGGGGGATTGGGTCCAAACGAAACTCCTGCAGGTATTTGAATCCCTGAGGATAGATCGCACAGGGATATTGATGATTGGCTAAGCTAGCGCCCTCGATCTCCTCGTCCAGAGAGCTGAGCAAGAGCCAGCGGTCCGCCGGAGGGGCAAGCGCCGCCACAAGAAGGCCGTGATAGGCCCGCGTGTTGGCGCCCACGGCTGTGGAGGAGGCATAGCCGCCCAGGCCGTTGGCCAGCAGCCACTCGCGGCTCGTGCCCTCTTCGTAGCTCTGGGGACGGAAGGAAAAACCAGCCATCATTTGTCCTCCGAGAGGGCGGCATCCACAGCATTTATCAGGCTTTTTCGCAGTCTTTCTCCCTCGAAGCTCTTTGATTTGGCAAATTGCTGGGCGAGAGAAGCATCTGCAAGGCTGGTCTTTGCCCAGAGGGCCAGATCCCCCTGGCCGTTATGGTATTGCAATGATTCGAGCGATACAGTTTTTAGAATATTTTGCAGACCTGCTAAACTCCAGGCGACCTCTCCTGTGAACTGATCCACGCCGGTGGCAAAGCGGAAGGGCGAATCCGCCAGATGAATCTTCTTCTTGAGGCGGTAGTGCAGGTCGCATAGAACACTGAAGTAGGTGACAGAGGCATCATAAGGAATGCCGTAAGGGCTAAAGTAGCTGTGCACTTCTCCCGGGCCACCCCCATGAGTGAAGATGTAATAGAGATGATCGGAAAGGCCAAGCGTTCTCCATATCCAGAGGAGATCCTCGTCTTTGCTCTCCTTGACAGGGGCCTCTAGTCTCTTTTGGTAGATGAAGCAGGCCTGTTGCAGAGCATTACCAAGCCAGCAGCTAGTATCCCTCTCCAGATCCGCCCAGGAAACATGATCAGGCACGGAAAGCTCCTTTTGCGGTGCAATCTCCCGGGCAATCTCTGCGGGCGTGGCGAAGCGGAGATTTTCGTGCTTTCTGACCTCATCAGGCAGATGGCGCAAAAACTCAAAGATGCCCGTGTCCACCCACTGATGCTCGCCGAATGTCTCATAGTCGCAGAAGATGTTTATGCACTGGCCGGGGGTAGCGGCTAGCCAGCCGGCATACTTGTCGGCGGTGAGGGGGTACTCTTCCCAGCTGTGCAATGAGAAGCGAAAGCCGATGTCGTCGGTGAGCTTGTAGTTTCGCAGAAGCAAAGAGATGCCGGTCTTGGGTGGCCGGTAAACATAGTTAGGGTCGGCCACCACGCCCTCGGTGAAGATTTCCCTGTATCCCAGGCTTTCGACCATCCCTGCAATCTCGTCATTGTAAATCAGCTCCGTATTCTCGAAGGTAGTAGGGTGCAGCCCAAAAATGTCCCAGATGAGCTCCTTATGCATCTTGACCTGCTCGAAAAACTCGCTTTTATCCTCGTAGAGGCTGGCCAAAGAGTGATAATAGGTCTGCCCCATCACCTCCACCCCGCCCGTCTCCACCAGCCTGACAAAGGAGTCCAAAACCTCGGGACGATAGGCACGGCACTGCTCCAAGAAGATGCCGGAGAAGCTGTAAGCGACCTTAAAGGGCCTGTCTGATCCCTCATGCTTTCTAATGCTCTCTAAGATCACCTTGTTGGCAGGCAGATAGCATTTGTCGGATACGCGCTCAAAGATCCTCCGATTCTCAGAATCATCAAAATAAAATTCCCGCAAATTGGGCACAACCGCCTTCAAGGGAGATCCATCCCAGAAGAAATTTTTCTTGAGGCGGATGGGCTGGTGAACCTCAAAGCATAGGGATACAAGGGTCATGTTTTCTATATCAGGCAGCAAAATATTTACATCCTTCGCGCGGCCTTCTCAATTATCCTCAAATGAGCGAAAAGTATAAATCATTGAACGGACTTCTTAATTGCTTCCAGTGGGGGAATTAGTAAATGGTATTTGGAATGACAATGATCAAAGTTAGCTCTGGTCAGGAAAGATCGGTTTACGACCATCTGCAAAAGAGGCCAGAAGTAAGGGACGTCTATCGTCTCTTTGGAGAGTATAGCTTCTTTCTGGTTATGCAGGCTGAAGAGAGAAATGGATTAGGCCGTATGCTCAGCGAGATAAAAGATAAAGAGAATGTAATCAAGACCGGGCCCGTCCTTCTCAGCGCAGAAGATGGCGGCCTGAAGACGGGCAGAACAGATTTCGCTGCCGCCTTGGGATAAATCTTTGGCTCTTCGCGATTTATTATCGAGCTACGATTATTAACCGCAGAGACGCAGAGTTCATAGAGACGTGAAATAGTCGTCTCCGTTCGTTCGTCCTCGGTGCGCGTCTAGTGAATCTGTGGCTTTATTATGATAGTGGCAAATGACCTATACAGAATAATTGATTCACCACACTATGTCAGCTTCACAACTTTATTCTTCTTTCTCATGCCCCATTAATTGATATGTCAAACGGAGGCGCGCCCCGCAGAAGAGCTAGCGGTGCATGCGAGGCGCCGCCGTATAAGGACGGAAACAAGTAGCAGATCCACACCTAAGTTGGATACTTATGCCCTTTGTCCCAGCAGCAGTGCCGAGGGGTATTACGGCAAATAATGTCAAAGGTTTCGGGACTACACCTAACGATAAACTTAAGAAAAACTGATATATGATGATGAGACATGAAAATTTCTGATGAGCGAAGATCCGGATAATTCAGAAAATAAGCAGAATCTAGAATTTATGCTTGTTTCAATGCTGGATAATGTATATTTCAAAATATTTACATGGTTTTTAACAATTTCAACCTCATTAATAACTCTCGGGTCTATAATAACTAAACAGTTGGATCAAAAATATATAATTATTTTATTGATTTTCTTATCAGTTCTTGTAACGCTTCTATTTGCACCCAGATTATTTCCACCTAGAATTCCTATCTTTGAATATCGTATGAAGTTCATGAATTATTATTTGAAAAAGTTTCTTAGAGAATCGAAAGATTCGGTTGTCTTCCTAAACATAGCATCTACGTGGTTTTCAAATATTGAAGATGAAATAAAATCGAAGATAGAGGGAAAAAACACGTTTCGTGTTGAATTCTTACTGCTAAAAAGAATAAGAATACCTAAGGAACAAAGTTACTTTGCCCTGCGAGAAAGAGATGAAGGATTGCCCCCGGGAGATTTAATGAAGAAATCTAATATTACATTATATTCGCTATTCAGATTTTTATTAAAATTAGCGGAAGAAAGACCAACACTTATTCATAATTTTAGGGTTAGAGAATATAAATTTATGCCCGTTATGTGTGAATACATTTTCGATGGTAAAAAGATAGTATTTGGTCCATATATCTCAAAGGACTGCAATTTTATTCCTCTATTTGAGATTAAAAAAAATTCCAAGAAACCAGGTTCTGGAATTTCATTGGCTTTTGGGCAAATCGAAGAGCATTATAGGATCCTTCGCGGTGATAAAGGTCTCCGTCAAAATGATTCTTATGTCCCATTTTTTTCATATTGGGATGGCGATAATAATAAGTCCATTCATAAATTCATAGAAAATAATACGCCACAAAGAATTGAAAGGGTTCTGGATAAGTATGATGATATTTATTTAAAATATTTACAAGGTGATGCTAGTCTTGTGTTAAGTGATGCTATCATAGAAGCACTAGGGGACTCAGAACTTGAAGCCAGGTTTGATGCGGTAATGCGTGATATTAATAGAAGAATAAACACGCCCAGCTATCAAGCTTAAATTCCAAATTAACATTTCATTCAATAATATTTTATGCCATCCATTCCAATCAGCCTTATGATCAAGTCCCAGATATCAAGACCGGGCCAGTCATCCTCACCTTAGTTAACTACGACCCGAAATGAGCTGAGTAGATTTCATCTTTGGGTGAGATCTTCACTTCTCTTCCGCACAGCTTTGCTCCAACAGAGGAGCAAACTTGGTGCCGTAGTAGATTATGCCCTTGTCACCCTCTTTTCCCAGGATGCGAAATACGGGCCGAACGCGCATGCCGATCTTCACTCCTGCCGAGCTGGAGACGATCTGACCGGTAATCTTAGGGCCCTCATCCAGTTGAATAATGGCCAGATTATAGGGCGTCAGCCTCTCAAAGTCTTCAGTGGCGTTATAGATGGTAGTATGGGTGATGATTGTGCCCGTCCCCTTGAAAGTGTACTCCTCCAAATGCGCCCCGCGACGACAGTTGGGGCAGAGGTTTCTGGGAGGAAAGAAGTATTCATTGCAGCAAGTGCAGTGTGTCCCGGAAAGATTGTATCTTTGCGGTATGCTTCTCCAGAATCTGGGCGCGTGGTTTGTCATCATCACCTCGTAAATATGTGGACCAGGGCCGTTCCGCCCGAACCGCCCACATTATGGGCCAAGCCCACCTGTGCATCATCCACCTGACGCTTGCCCGCCTTCCCGCGAAGCTGCAGGACGATCTCGTAGGCCTGCTTTATTCCCGTGGCGCCCACGGGATGGCCGCAGGCCTTCAGCCCTCCGGAGGTGTTGACGGGCAGGCAGCCGCTCAGGGCCGTCATACCATCCTGTGTGGCCTTGCCGCCCTGGCCCTTCTCCACAAATCCCAGGTCCTCAATGGCCAGTATCTCACCTATGGTAAAGCAGTCATGCACCTCGGCCACATCAACCGCTCGAGGCTCGATTCCTGCCTGGGTAAAGGCAGAGCGCCCGGCATGGACGGTGGCATCCAGGGTGGTCAGATCGCGACGATCATGCAAGGCCAGTGTATCGCTGGCCTGGGCACTGCCCACGATTTTTATGGGCTCTTCGGAAAACCTTCTCGCCATCTCTGTCGGGGCAAGCACTACTGCCGCCGCTCCATCGGAGATGGGCGAGCAGTCCAGGACATGCAGAGGGTCCGCCACCAGGGGAGATTTAAGCACATCATCAATCGTTATCTCCATGTGATACTGCGCTATGGGATTCATGCAGGCGTGGTGGTGATTTTTCACCGCCACCTGGGCCATCTGCTCCTCCGTTGTGCCATAGCGGCGCATGTGCAGCTTGGCCATCATGGCATAGAGCGCGGGGAAGGTAGCGCCAAAGAAACACTCCCATTCCCTGTCCGCCGCCGCGGCCAGCGCGTCGGCAGCGGTGCCTGTGGAGACATCGGTCATCTTTTCAACGCCCGCCGCGATGACAATATCGCTGTAGCCGCTGGCCACCGCCAGTACCGCCTGGCGTAGCGCCAGGCCCCCGGAGGCACAGGCCGCTTCCACGCGCGTGGATGGCACATGCAGGCGAGAGAGACCGGCGCAGTCGGCAATGAGCGCCCCGATGTGCTCCTGCTCGATGAACCGACCGCCGCTCATATTGCCCACGTAGAGAGCGTCGATCTGCTCGCCGGTGATCTCGGCATCCCCAATAGCCATTACACCGGCCTCCGCGATCATGTCGCGTAAAGAGACATCCCATCGCTCACCGAACTTGGTGCAGCCTACACCAATTATGGATACGGATCTCATATTCTCAGCTTGCCCTTATGCTTGGCATACATGGCATAATCAAGATACTCGGCCTCGCCGATATAGTCGCGAACGCTTGAAGCACCACAGCGGATCTCTTCAATCTTATCTTTCACACTTATGCTGAAGGCGTCGCTTCCCGCACCGGAGCCGAAGCTGGCCACAAATATGCGCTCACCGGGCTTTGCGATGTCTAAAGTGGCGGCAAGACCAATGAGGCAGGATGCAGAGTACGTGTTTCCGATGAGGGGCACAATCAACCCCGGCTCGATCTGCTTTTTGGAAAAGCCCAGCATCTTGGCCACGCGTACGGGAAACTTGCCATTGGGCTGGTGAAAGACGGCATAATCATAATCCTCGGGGGCGCTGCCCATACGTTCCAGAAGGCCGCGCGCGGCGCCCGTCACATGCTTGAAGTAGGCTGGCTCTCCCGTGAATCTTCCCCCGTGCTCCGGATAAGGCATGCCCTCCCGCCTCCAGAAATCAGGGGTGTCGGTTGTGAAAGAATAAGTGCCCTCGATCTCTGCAGCCACATCCCGGCTGCCGATTAAATACGCGGCTCCGCCAGCCGCGGCTGTATATTCCAGCATATCTCCCGGAGCGCCCTGGCTCACATCCGCGCCAATGGCCAGGCCCAGATCAATTAAATTGGAGCCGACAAGACCCAGGCACGCCTGGAGGGCTGCGGTGCCCGCTTTACAGGCAAACTCGAAGTCCGCAGCCGTAAAAGAGGATGAGGTGCATACGGCCTGACCCACGATGGTGGCAGTGGGCTTCACTGCATAAGGATGACTCTCCGAGCCGGCATAAATAGCACCTATCCTTTTCGGATCTATCCTCGCGCGCTGCAAGGCATTTCTTGCCGCCTCCACGGCGATGGTCACCGTATCCTCATCCAGATCGGGCACGGACTTCTCGAAGACGCGCAGACCCTCTGTAATCTCCTCTCCGTTCCCCCAAACCCTGGCAATCTCGTCCAGCCTTATACGAAATCGCGGGATATAGACCCCATAACTAACAATACCAGAGACCAAAAGATTTCACCCTTTGCTCAGAGCAATGGAGATCTCATCAACGGAAAAATGTGTCGTTATAAGAGGAATGTTCTCGACCTGTGCGATTTTGATGGCAATGGGATCAACTTCTGACGGCATTATCCCCTGCAAGACGACCGCGCCTGGCTTGAGGTTGCTGACCCGCACGGCCACCATGGGCGCTTTGCCGGAATGCACTCCAGTGAATATCAGGACGCGAGCAGTGCTGCGTCCGTAGATCTTCTGGAACTGGTCGGGAAGCATCTCAATGATGGCCTTCATGCTATCAATTACCGTATAGCCCCAGATAGTAATATCCGTGCGGCCGAAGATGACATCAGCATTCAGTTTTTCGACAATGGTCGCGAGGTGGATGGGATCCTGATACTCGCAGACGCTGCAGATGGAGTCCAAGCCTAAAATGTCGCCCCACATGTTCTCGTAGGCGCGCAGAACATTGCAGCCGCGGCTCTCATCTATGCGCAAGAGCGCATCAATGATTTTGCTCACGATCATTATGCCGGGGGACTTTCGCCTGCCGCTCTCATAATCGGAGATCACGGAAGGAGACATGCCCATATGATTAGACAGGTCGGTCTGGGTTATGGCGAAGTTTCTGCGCCATTTCCTCAGGGTATCGCCTGGACTTTGGGAAAGGGTGATCTCTCCTGCGATCTTCTCAGCCAGTAATCCTCGTGCATTGGAGATCTCCCCACCATAATTCATAAAACAACAACTGGTCAAACTAGGATATAAATCTAGCGAAAATAATTCGGCATTCAACGTAAGAATAGCATCAATAATGAAGATCAAGAAACGAAGTGCGTCGACCGGGATTCGAACCCGGGTTGTAGGCTTGCTTCGCAGAGAATCAAAATCTGCCTGGAAGGCCCAAGTCATAACCACTAGACCATCGACGCCCGCCCCTTAGGTAGCACAGGTTGAACTTAACTGTTTCGATCCGAATCTCATCAGATACTTTGATATAAGGGAGAGAACGCGAAAACGATCCAGGAAGTAAGAATGAATGCTCTGATCATTGCCTTCTGGCTGATGCTGCCCGCATACATACCCAATAACTGCGCCGCACTCTTTGGCGGAGGCATGCCTCTGGATGGCGGCAGAATCTTCTCAGACGGCCAGCGCTTGCTTGGCGACGGCAAAACTTTTCGAGGAACCTTCGCGGGAACCGTCTGCGGCATTTCAGTAGGGCTTTTGCAAAACATGGTCGCTCCCTTTGTCGGCCTGCCCTCTTTTGGCAGCGGCTATGAGCAATTGTTCATTCTCCTGGCCCTCTCCCTGGGAGCGATGTTGGGGGATATCGTGGCGGCATTCTTCAAGCGCCGCATGGGCCTGCGACGCGGTGCGCCCCTTTTTATCATAGATCAGCTCGATTTTGTCATTGGAGCCTGGCTATTCACCCTACTCATAGCACCGGACTGGTTTATGCAGCATTTCACATTCACGATAATATTAATCGTGCTCATAATAACTCCCATCCTGCACCGGGTAACAAACATCATAGGCTACAGGATGGGGGCAAAGAGGGAGCCCTGGTAAGCTCACTATCGCTTTAAGCCTTACCGGAGTGCCCCTGCTCACTATTGCATCTCACTATTTCTGCAATTTTTCTCGTATATTTTCCATGTCGGCTATCGCGAAAGGTTTATAAGTTTAGGTAATTGATACCGAGAGCGTCATAGCCAATTTTATCCTGAAACAGCATGAAATTGGTGAAATGAAAAGGAGGAGGAATAAATGGACGCATTTGGCATGGGACTCGTAGCTGCTATGGGTGCCCTTGCGACAGTTGCGGGTGCTTCTGAGGATATCGACTCGGATATAGGCTCTCAAAGCAACCCCAACTCGCAAGTTCAATTGGCTGCCCAGGTCGGAAATCCCCATAGGATTTACAATAAGGCCATTGCAGGCGAGCCGCCATCGAACGCTCTGTGGTGCACAACCGCAGCCATCATGGCTTATGTGCTTATCGAAGGCTATCATATGCCCTTGCTCTTTGCAGCAGCCGCTGGCGCATCATTGGCCGCTCTGTTCGACGGTGTAATGTCCGTGAGCGCCTACCTAGGTAGGAACGCCAGCCAGGCCAGATTCAATCAGTGGATCTACCTGGATATCATAAGGTATACTACGCCTTCCATCATGGCACATGTATGGATTACATCATTCTGTATCGTATTGATTGCTATAATGCAAGTTTATATTTTAACGCCTCATCATCCCTTCCCGATTCCCGTCATCGCCCTGGTTTGGGGATTGACAGTCGGTGCTATCGGGTCGTCAGTGGGTGATATTCACTATGGTGGTGAGCGTGAGTTCCAGTGGAGGTTGTTCGGACAGGGCCTGAACACCATGCTTTCCGGACAGATTGTGAGGAAGGCAGAAGCTGGTCTGCGAAACTCCATAGACAACGCCTGGTTCTGCGCCAAGTTCGGCGGACCGGCCACGGGAATGGGCTTCGGCTTGACCGTTTTCCTGGACAACTGGAGAACAACAGTCTTCGACCCAATCACCCAGGCAGGCGCTGCCATTGCTATGGGCGTGTTCTTTGTAATAGTGATGAACCTGTACAACTTCTACTGTGAGGTTTCTGCTCGGAGAAAGTACGGGCCGTATCCAGGATACAAGGGGGATATAGCTGCATGAACTTCGATGCTAATACTATTATATATCTCTTAGAGATCATCGTGGGAGGGCTATTGGTTGGCATTGGAGTTCACTTCGTGCCCGTGGGCGGCGCGCCCGCAGCCATGGCCCAGGCCACTGGTATCGGAACTGGTACGGTGCAACTGGCCGCAGGATCAGGTCTTACCGGTCTCTTGTCGGCCGGCCTGATGATGCATGCCATGAGCCTGAGCCCGACCTTTGCCCAAGACGGCTACAGCATCTGGCCGATTCTTCTCACCGGAGCCGTGGGTGCCATGATCATGATGGATGCCACGATGCTTACAGGTAGCTGGATCTATGCTTATGCAGTAGGTGCGCCTTTCGCATCAGCGAAGGTTAACTATGATCCAATCACCATGTTCTCCCAGCCGCCTTATGTCGCTCCCGGCACAGTCGGACAGGGCATTCCCACCGTCTGCTTTGTGAGCGGAACCATTGGTGCGGCCATGGGTGGACTCGGCGGTGCTTTGATCTACTTCCCGCTCGTGCTCATCAACGGCAATCCAGCCATGAGCGCCATCTTCGCTATCGGCATATTCATGGTGGATGCAGTGCTCGCTTCCTGGAACATTCAGGGAACCATCGAGGGCTTCCATGATCCCAAGTTCAAGAAGTGGCCCAAGGCCTTCAAAGCCTGTCTTATCTCCACGGCTATCCTGGCAGTAGTGGCGGTACTGATTACACCCCTGGTTGGAGGTGTCTAAAATGGCAGAAACCGTTAAGGGGTTTAAGATTGATCCCAAGAAGCTCAGGATATACGGTCTGGTTGGCTCGGTTGTGGGCATATATCTGGCCTATATCTTGAACAGCGTCACCGGAACCAACATATTCTCCTTCGTGGGAGCCTTGGCCGCTCTTTTCAGCGTGGTTTGGGGCGCCAACGCAGTTAGAAGGGTATGCGCCTATGGTATCGGTACTGGTGTGCCTTCTATCGGAATGCTCTCATTAGGAATGGGAGTAGTCGCCGTTCTGTTCGGCCTGAGCATTGCAGAACAGATGGGCATAGGATTGCTGGGCGTTATCATTGCCCTTGTTTACTCGCTGATCTTCGGCTATGTAGTAGGGCTTATCGCCAATAGGGTTATGGGCTTTAACATCCCCGTCATGGAGGAAGGCTTAACCGACCTCTCCGGCGCAGGAACTCTGGCCATATTGGGCTGGTCCTTTGCCATATCCGGATCTCTGGGCTATGCCGATATTGTCCACAGCGTCATCAACACAGGCTTCCTGGCGATTATCTTCATCTGCGGCGGCTTGGCAATATTGCATCCATTCAACGCCAATCTTGGCCCGGATGAGACGCAGGACAGAACCCTGATAAACGGCGTCATGGTCGGTGGCTTGTCAACCGTAGCCACAGGCGTTTGCGCGCTGATGACACTGGGCCTTGCCGCAGGCATGGTGCAGATCGTAGTGGGCTTTGCCGTCTGGTATTACTTCTTTGTGTGGTTCTTCAGGCTGGCAAAGAGAGATGCCTCTGCAGTGGTCGGAACTGGGCTTCTGCCGCCAACGGTGCAATGAGGAGGTCTAGGAAATGGGAATTGTTAGAATATCATCGGAACTGGGCCTGTCATTCGATCCACTAAAGGGAATAGTCGCAGAGGAAAGAGACGACGTTATTCAGTACTCGCTCGATCCCATTATCCCAATGGTGGAGAGACTGGACCATATTGCAGATGACCTTGTGAACCAGTTGGCGCCGGACGCCGAGCTTATGGAGTCCTATGCCAACAGGGGTAAGGCATCCTACAATGCCGGCCTATACACCAACATCTGGATGGGCTTTATCATCGGCCTGGTAGTGGCCTTTGTCATCCTCATCAGCACGCTCTTCACCAGCGAGGATGGACTGAATATAATCAAGACAGCAATGGGAGGTGCCTGAAATGGCACTCAAGAAGAAGCCATCTGAGCCTTGGCCGCTTATCACCGGCGAGTATGAGGCAGGAAATCCGGAAAACCCAGTAGCTGTCTGTACCTGTGGATCTCACATAAAGGGTTCGGAACTCCTGGCCGCCGGAGCAGCCCTGGCAGGACCGTGCAAGACTGAGAACATCGGCATTGAGAAGATGGTGGCAAACCTCGTCTCCAACCCCAACATCAGGTACCTGATCATCACGGGAATGGAGGTCAAAGGACACATCACAGGTCAGGCCGTTGGAGCCTTCCGCAAAGACGGCATAGATAAGGAAGGAAGAATTGTAGGTGCCAAGGGAGCCATTCCCTTCATCCAGAACCTGAATGAAGAGTCCA
>Ga0172381_10005908_pt1 | contig 12330 bp, 10 predicted proteins | sample Leawel6488metaG_FD_119754 | JGI IMG/M metagenome (GOLD analysis project Ga0172381, IMG submission 119754) | Leachate microbial communities from a municipal landfill in Southern Ontario, Canada - Leachate well 64-88 metaG | ecosystem: Engineered > Solid waste > Landfill > Unclassified | place...
CCTTGTGCCCCAATCTGATTCCCTGTGGCAAGCAGTTGATTCCCTTGTGCCCCAATCTGATTCCCTGTGGCAAGCAGTTGATTCCCTTGTGCCCCAATCTGATTCCCTGTGGCAAGCAGTTGAGAAGAAAAACCTTGATTACTGATCATTTGCTTAAAGAGCGGCGTGTGTTCCGAAGCTGTTGCTAAGATTTTTCTCTGAGCATCCAGAACCCCTTCAAGTTTTCTTGTTGTTTCGTATTGGGCAATCTCGAGTCCGCTAGTATCAATATAAACTTCCGGTGCCGGCAGATATTCCTGAATGATAGTCGGCGGAGCCGATGATACGGCTAGTGATCGATTCATTAATTCATTGTGCCTATCAAGCCCTGCGTTGATATCGTTAAGAGCTTTAATGCGCACGCCATCGTCTGATGTGAAAATATTGTTTGGTACTCCTCCAAAAATATTATCCATCAGTTTAGTGCCGCTATCTCGGTCTGGTGACATAAGAAAGTAATAATATATTGTTAAATCGGAATAAGTCAATAGCTGGCCTGTGCATTGGAACACAGCCTTTATTTAGGAGAATTAAACACCAGAAAGGTTCTTTTCAAAGAGGGGAGTTTCTGCTATACTAATTCGATGGCTACGAATACTGGTAGTACACCGGATGACAATGCGGAACAGGAGCAGCCGCAAGTTGAAAATATGCTTCCTGAAACGCGGCGTGAAGCGCGCAGTGTTTATGAACAAGTTTTTGAGGATCTTGATCGTATAAGCGTGAAGTCCCGCACGCAGATTGCTGAGTTGCTTGGAATAAAGCTGGATGATTTGTCGAAAGAATGGCGTCGCAACCGGGAAGGATTTCGGGATCGTGCCGTTGATACGCTGGTTGCATCGGGCGTAGGAGTTCACAAGCTTATAGAAACAGAAACCCGAACCGGAATTTGGAATGCCCTTAGAGGTAATCGACGTCTTCCTGATCAAATGCAAGTAAATGGAATACAGTTGAATAATCTGGTGCGCAATCCCAATTCGACGGATGCACAGATGATTGAATATCTCTACAACCATGTTTTTGCCAATAATCAGGCGGCGCTCAATCCGGTGTTTGAGCGTGTAACAAACAATGCCCAGCTTACGAATTTGCGGATTCTTATGCAGATTCGGGCGGTTTATGATCAGATTCGCGGTGAAGAGTACCGAGGTATTGGTACACGCGCGCCGTTAACACCTGGAACAGGTGGAAGGATCGAAGCACAAATGGATATTGTTCATGACAACGAGACACATCGGAACACTATTCTTAGTGGAATGCCCCCAACACCGCAGGTTGCTATGGCATATCGGCAGCAGCATCAGGAAGAGATCAAAGAGCACACAGATAATATCAATGTGGCACGAAAGGAAATACAAACATTGGAAGGGCGTCGTCGTGAATTAGGGCAACGTCTGCGCGATATCCAAAGACTTTCTGGAGGTTTGATAACAGCATCAGGACAACCAGCCGTGCATTATACGTTTGCTCCTGATCATGCGGAGAATTTTCAAGGTGGTGCTACGATTGTGGCGGGCTGTGGCGCCAATACAAATTTAACATTTGCAGGACAAGATCATCCCATTGGCGATTGGCTTGCCAATGATGATTTGCGTTCCCGCGCCGATCGTTACATGCGCTATCAGGCTGTTGCCGGCGCCAACGGTCGATTAGATGCACGCGATGTACTCAATGAACTGATTCGTACCCAATACAGCGGTATGAATCTGGAACCGGAGCGCAGGGATCAGCTGGTTCAGGAGATGCAAAATGTCATTCTTGCGGATAAGTCCGCAGCAGATGCATTGCAGAAAAAAGCAGAATCGGAAGAAAAAGGAGAAGAGAAAAAAGGAGAGGGAGCAACAGACACAGAAGAAAAGAAACCAGAAGCAACAGCTAATGTTGGAACAGAGGCAGCCGCCGCCGGCGCGGCTGCAGTGGAACAGCCAAAGAAGAGGGGATTTTTTGGAAGGATTAAAGATTTCTTTACCAAGCGGCCACAGCTTGCCGCCACAGCTCCGGGCGCAAAGCCCAAAAAAGGCATTGTGCGCAGAGCAGGTGGCGCAGTGTATGATTTCTTTACCAAGCGACCCGCAATTCCCGAAGGGGAATCCCCATATGTACGGCCTGTGGAATCATTCATCGATTTCTTTACCAAGCGTGATGGCGGGGCGGGGCCAAGAAGCAACGAGCCTCCTCCATCTTGATCAGATAACTCCTTTATGGTACAATTATCATGAAAATCCACATACATCCCATGTACAACCACATCAAATTCATTCCGTTTGCGGAGCAGAGGCTCTGCCGGCGTACAGACATGGAAGAACTGAGTGAATCCATGCAGGTGGTGAATACCCCTTCCACAGCCATTGCACATGCGATTGAATTAGTGAAGGGAAAACCGGGTTGGGATCCGGATGACAATAAGTTTGAGATGTCTAAGCTCCTTGATGAATCTGTGTGGTGGAGCGCCTGGAATGATCCCACAATGTTGAGTCACGAAGCCATTGATTCAGATTCAGATGTACTGATTGCATTGCCGCAGAATATTTTGGATAGGCTTGAGCCGGACGTGCGCAAACAATTGCTCATTGAGTTTCTGGAGGAACGATTTCCCGTTATGGTAGAAAAGGCTGGGAAGGATAACATCTCTGCCGTGGTTAACGGAACAGATGCCGCGAAACAAAAGCAGCTTCTTGAGTATTTTCAATGTGTCGGTATGAAAATGCGTGGGGAAGACCCAAGTACAGGTGGTCTCACTATCGATCCACTCCGCGTAGATGAGGTAGAGGGGTTCGTAAATGCAGAATTAACAAAACAATACGTAGATGATCTTTCAGGTGAGCTGACTCCCCGCGCCTTTGCAGATTTTGCAAAAACGCTGAAGGATCATCCAACGATAACACCAATAACCAGTGCAAGTGTGGCAGAAATGAAAATGGAGCTTACCGTAGAAAAAACACAGTTCGCCACTGCATTGCAGCGTGGACTGATTACCGAGCCGCATTTAAAAACTATGACGGAAAAGTATCAGAATATGAAAAAGGAACAGGATGATGTTGTAGAAAAGGCAACGGCTCTGCAGCAACGCATGCGTTCAAGGATTGATGTCCTCAAAGACAAAGGGCTCTTTGAATCGCTGGGCAAGAACTTTAAAGGATTACAAACGTGGCAGAAAGGTTTGATTATTGGAGCCGGTGGCTATCTGTTGTTTCGTACGCTCTTCCGTAAGGACAAGTCAGCTTTTGAGAAATGGGTGGGAACACCAATAGCATGTGTGCTGGGATTCTATCTTCTGGGAGGCAGAAAAATGGTAGAAGGAACGGGGATTGGTGATGGATTGGAGAAGGTGGAAGGCTGGTTTGATACTGCTGACAAAGCTCCTCAGAAATATGGCAGATTCCTGATGGCGGAACCGGAACTCTCGGAATCAGTTTTGCGAACATATACGGAATTCTTTACAGAAGTAGCCGGTGAGGATGTTGGTCCAGAAGTGGAAGCACTTGGCTACATCTCGCTTGTGGAAATGGGCACGATCTCTTCGTCATTTTCGCTATCTGACGGCGCAAAGGGCGGTACTCTTAACTTAAGAAAGGGTTCACCGCTGATAGAGTCCATTATTCAGAAATATCAGGCTTCCGGGGAAGTCAAGAACATCATTCGCCGGCTCATGTCCGCAAATGTAAAGCTCGGCGACTTTATGGCACATGTTTATTATCTGATTGGCGCTGCGGAACATCCGCGCGACCACCAAAAGGTAGAAAAAGCACGGGCCGGTGGATCGTATGACGATATCCCCGATGGTGAAGCACGTGAAATCTACAAACGGCTTGCGAACGATGGCCTTATACTTGCCAAAACCAAGTACGCGAATCGCAACTGGTTTGAGGTAGTTGGTGCAATAGCGAAAGAGCCGGACGTCGGCTGGTTGGAGGATAAAGTGGATTATGTTACGGATAAAATGGGACTCTAAAAAAGCCGCCCTTGACCATAGTAACCCGAAGGTTATTGGTCGGGCGGCTTTACACCGTTCTTGCTTCACACATCACACAGCTTTGGTGCTAGTGCTTGAGCTTCCCGATGGGAAAATCTTTCACCAGAGGGGTGATGATCGGTGCTACTCCTGTAGTTACAGGAGAAGGAGTACTGCTACTGCTGGCAGTAGCTGCGGTCGTACCCTCGAAGGCACGAACCCGTACCATCAACTCCTTTGCCGAGCAGCAGCTTGGCTCTAAGGGGATGGTCAGTTCTACCGGCTCACCATCACCAACTGGCGTGGCTTTTCCGGTTACGCTGCCTGCCATGCTGAAAAAGTCAATCAACTTCTCGTGCGGCCAGTAGCGCCGTCGAGAGATCTTAATCACCTCGACAGTGGGTTCAAAGGCCGTATAGCCCGGCCCAACCTGTGTCAGGTAATAATCCAGCAGAGCCTGTTCCAGCTCCAGTTTTTCGGCGGGCACGGTCAGTGTCCACTCCGTTTTCTCACGATTGAGGCAACGGAATTGCGTTTTCTCCCGGGACAACAAGTCCTCTGGAGGACTCGCCCAAATGGCAAGCCATCCAGCGTAGACCAAGCCCAGAATCAACAACACGGTTCCGACCCAGGACGCCCAGTTCCAAGAGAATCCATCCTTCGGCTTGATGGGATTCTTGAGCGCCAGGAGGGCGAACAACACCAATGCCAGGATCAACCCAAAAAACAGCTGTAACACACTCAAATTTTCCATCATCGTAGCTCCTCGTTGTGAAGGATCAAGAACGGCTACAACCAGCGAAGTGCTGGTTTGCCACTCAGAGGCACAATTGCCCTGAGTATTAATATTATGATATTTTTATCATAAAAAGTCAATAAACAAAAATCAGTGGGAAATGGGGCATATCTTGTGTATCCTGCACCGGAAATGACACAGCTCATCCTCTCCGACGGAACAACCTTTGAAGGGGAATCCTTTGGCGCAAAGTGCAATTCCGATGGAGAAGTTGTCTTTAACACGGGAATGGCGGGATATGTGGAAAGCCTTACGGATCCCAGTTACCGCGGGCAGATTTTGGTTTTCACGTACCCGCTCATTGGCAATTACGGCGTGCCGGGGGCGGAACATAATGCGTGGGGATTCAGTAAGAATTTTGAGAGCGAGGCCGTGCAGGTGCGCGGGGTGGTGGTGGCACAGGCGAGTGAAGAGTTCAGCCACTTTAATGCGGTCAGTTCGCTTTCGCGCTGGTTGGAGCACCACAATATTCCCGGGATTACCGGAGTGGATACGCGTGCGCTTACCAAGAAGCTCCGCGAACACGGGGTGATGCTGGGACGCATACGTCAGGAATCAGTGGTCAGTGGTCAGGAGTCAGTGCAGATAGAGGATCCCAATCTGCGGAATCTTGTGGATGAGGTGAGTTGTAAAGAAGTGAAAACGTATCAGCCGGAAGATTCGGCAATGCGCGGCGGTAAACCGCGCGCAACGGTTGCCGTGTTCGACTGTGGAATTAAGAACAACATTCTGCGTTCCTTCCTCAAACGCGGTGTGTGCGTGCATCGTCTGCCGTGGAATTTTGATCTGGATGCTTCTGATCTTGCGTACGACGCGGTGTTCGTGAGCAACGGTCCCGGTGATCCCAAGATGTGCAAAGCGACTATCGCGCAGGTGGCCAAGAGTATCGGCAAGGGGATTCCCACATTCGGTATTTGTCTGGGCAACCAAATTCTGGCGCTTGCGATTGGTGGCGATACGTACAAACTCAAGTACGGTCACCGCGGGGTGAACCAGCCGTGCATTGAGCACGATGCTGCGGGCAAAAAGACAGATAAGTGCATCATCACATCACAGAACCACGGCTTTGCCGTCAAAGAAGAACTGCCTGCCGGATGGCAGGTGTGGTTTACCAATGCCAATGACGGAACGGTAGAAGGCATCCGTCACGAATCAGGAAAGTTCTTCTCCGTTCAGTTCCACCCAGAGGCAACGCCCGGGCCGGAAGATGCCGATTACCTCTTTGATGAGTTTTTGAAAGTGGTGAATGGTTGATAGGTAGTGTTCCAGATTTTCTCAAGCAGCGGTCCTTCGTGGGTGCGGCAAAAAACCATCGGCAAGCAACTTTAGGAACTCTGAAAAATTACCAAAATGTCATCCTGAGGCCGCTCGAAGGATAGACATTTTGGCTTCTGTACATGGTTCGAGCGATCTCACCATGACAGAAGCCAGAGTTTTTCAGAGGTTCCCTTAAATATACCCTTCAATATGCACGTCTTCTTTGGCGAATCCCCATTCTTCCAGGCACAGCCGTTTGACATCAGAGGTCATGGCGGGATTGCCGCAAATGTAGATCTGTTTCTCATTTAAGTGCTCAATAGTAGGAATGAGTTTCTGTACGCGACCCGTTGGGCCTTTCCACTCTGCGGAAGGCTCAGAGAGCATCATATGGAAGAAGAAGTTGGGGTACTGCTTCTCCAGAGATTTGAAGTCGTCATCCCAGAAAATATCCTTCTCATTATAGGTGCACCAGATCAGGTCAATGCGGCGCGTATCGCCGGAGCTCAGAGCGGAACGGATCTGCGAGCGGAAAGGGGAGATGCCCACACCCGTTGCTATAATAAGGATGTCTTTGGTGTTTTGCGGATCAATGAGGAAGTTCCCCATAGGTCCCTGCATTTCCACGGTTGTCCCTTCTTTGAGTACCGTGCTGAACCACTTGCCGGCATGCCCGTTGGGTTTGATGCGCACAACAAAAAGCAGGTCTTCTTCCTCTGGAGCAGAGGCGATGGAGTACGCACGCGGCTGCACAACTTTGGGGTCCGCTACATCCGGTATAAAGAAGAGGACAAACTGCCCGGGAATAAAGGTAAAATCTTCCGGCTTGGTGAACCGTAGAATATGCACATTTGGGGCAATGGGTTCGTTATACGTACAGGTGATCGGGCAACGGGGAGTAGCCATGCTTGGGCAAGCATACGGCAAAATGCATTCCTCTCAAAGGTGAGAAAACTAAACATGGCGATCGATAAAGGAGGCGCAGGCGATCCGTCAGCAACTCAAGAAGCCGGCAGCGTAAGCGTACCGTTCTCTAGCATCTGCAGCACCGTGGGGTACCACTCCTTCTCCAGTGCCTGGATACGTTCTTTGAGTGATTCAGCATCATCATCTTTGTGCACGGGGCAGGTTTTCTGCAGCAGAATAGGTCCGGTATCCACGCCTTCATCAATGATATGAATGGTCATGCCGGATTCCGTGGCACCGTCCTTCAGTGCTTCCTCAATGCCGTGTGCACCGGGGTACTTTGGCAGGAGAGCCGGATGCACATTGACGATGCGCCCGCTCCATTGGTGTACAAACCACGGAGTGAGAATGAACATCCAGCCCAGCGCGGCAATGATTTCCACATCGCCCATGGCGCGGATAGTCTGATCGAGCTGAAAGTCGTATTCCTCGCGCTTCATTCCTTTGCGACGCTCCACGATCACCACAGGTATATTGGCGTTGCGCGCCCTCTCCACGCATCCGCGATCTTCCCGATCCGCAATGAGCCCCAGGCAGCGCGCTGTGAGCGAGCCATCGGCCATGCGGTCAAGGACTGCTTGGAAGGTGGTGCCGCGGGAGGAGGAAAGGACGACGAAGTTCATACGATAGGGATCAGGAGTCAGTGGTCAGTGGTCAGTGGTCAGTGGTCAGAATGTACGCTCATCCTAGCGCATTCCTGTTCCTGTATCACTGTTTCCTGCCTTCTAACCACTAATCCCTATCCACTGACCCCTTTTTACACCACTCCTCGGAACAGATCTTCTTCCGGCTCTATTCCCGGCACCCATCCTTCAAAATCGCTGAAGGGAATATGGTGATCGCGGATAATCACCGCCGGAGTCGATTGCCCCGCGTTCCCCATCAGGATATTCGCCGCAGTGGCCAGCTGGTCTGCCAGTGCTTCCTGCGTCATCTGGAGCTCTTTGCCAAAAAGATCCTTCTGCCCGCGCATGTCTCTGATCGGATCAAAGCCACTCACGGTAAGGGCAATGGCAGCTACACCAAGGCGGCGCGGACGGCAGCAGGAATCCGTGATGACCACGGCGACATTCTTTCCGGTTTTCTCTAGGAGTTCCTGGCGTATTCTGTGCGCGGAAGCTACGGGATCCCGGGGCCAACCTACTACAAACCCCGCCGGAACATTCGAATGGTCGATCCCTGCGCTGGCCGCCATGATCGTTCCCTGTGTCAGTCCGTCGGGTCTGAGTTCCGTCAGAACGGCATACGGGCACTGGCCGACAGTTGTGCCGTGCATCCGTGCCGTTTCATCGAGCATTGCCTGCCGCATCTGCGGAGTCTGACCGCACTGTGCGGCAAGCTCACGGGCCTGCGCGCTTGGCTCAATGGTTTCCAGGGCAATGGCAGCACCCTCGGTTGTTGCTACGGCTTTGGAAGAGAGCGCCAGAATATCTCCTTCCTCAAAGGAAGCGCGTTCCAGAAGGATGTCGGTCAGTGCATCATCGGCAGCAAGAATCGGTGTGACAATCGGCAGGAGCTGCATGTATCGGGAGAAGAAAAAAGAAACGGAGCACTCCTTTTACCAGAGCGTCACCGGCGAATTCTGAATGAGGATGACATCGCGTTCAACGGTATTCTTTTCCAGATCAACGCGCGCCATGGTGACTTTGAGTTCCACATTGGAAGGATTGTGCAGGAGCAGAGTCTGTGGATAGCGGGGGAGCATGAAGGAAACCGTTGCTCCGGCTGGCAGGTGCCAGCGGACAAAGCCGAAGGATGGTGCGTCGGCAGTAACAGCTTGCAATGGAACATTGCGGACTTCCCGCCGTTTCCACTCTTCCGGAACGCTCAGGGCGATATTCTCATCCCCGACATGTGTCACATCCAAAAGCCCGTGTCCGTGCAGTACACTCACATCCAGTTGTAATGCAAGAGGCAACGTGTGTTCCACGCCAATTTCCGCATGTACAGGCTCTGTTTGTGTTGTGACCTGCGCACGCTGAAGCGAGCTGATGGCGACAGCGCTGACGGTAGCAGCGACGATCACCAGAGCGAATGTATGTTGGCGGATTGGCGAAGGCACAGAATTATGGTATCGCATTTAACCATTGCAACAAAGTGAAGCTGTCTACAGCTCTGTCATCAGTAAAGGATTCCTGCCAAGGCGGGTTCGGGGTGAAGTACAGGACAAGCCCCGCGCTTCACAAAGAAGAAGAGTCTTTTTTTGTTGCGGCAACACATTCGTGATATACTACTCGTGAATGGAGATCGACCCTCATACGCTTCAAGAAATTCTCCAACGCATCTACAAACAAATGCGATGCCCGCAGTGTGGGAGCCGCGTTCCTGTTGACTTTTCTTCCGTACGTGTTGTTGCTGGTAATGCGATGATTCTTCAGTTGAAATGTGACGGATGCAGCGCATTCATCGTGCTCCATGCATCGTTGCGCGGTGCCGAAGAAATGGGAGTGCCCCCGCGGGAAGAAGAAGCAACAGCGAACATTTCCACAACACTCAATCTGGCAGAAGATGAGGTAAAAATGCTTTCCCGGGCTCTAGAGGAGTCGGGGGGATCATTCGAAAATCTCTTCAAACAGTACGATCTTCAGAGTCCCACGGAAGAATCTTCCCTGTAGACGCATGCCCGCCCAGCGCAGTTGGCTCAACTCCGGCTCGTGTTTTCTCCTCGTTCTCATTATAGGAGGGCTCTTGTTTACAGGGTGCACATCTACAGAGGAGCGTCAGGCAAAGGCGCTCAAACTGTGGGGTGACGTTGCTGAGACGGCAACGGGCACCGTGGGTCAGGCGCGTGATCACCTAGAAGCAGTTGTCGATCTCACAAAATCTGTAAAGGATACTGTGCAGCAGGGTGTAGACGAGGTACAGAAGCGTGCAGATGCTGTACAACAAGGAGTTGAAATGATTCAGGAAGGTAAACAGAAAATCGACGAAGGACTGGGAAGGGAGGAGTGAGAAATGAAAAATGAAAAAAAGAGGAATCATTTCTTGCATGTACGATTGTAATCGGTAAAATTCATGGGAAATCACCGAAGTCGCTTTCTCTGAATCAGACGATCAGCAGAAACGGCTGCGGATTTTCGTACGTGCATTTTTTTCCACTTCTTCCTATGCCACCGCGCGCAACCGCTTCTGCCACCGATTCGTTCGATGCCATTGCCCTTTCCATCGCCAGCCCCGAGGATGTCCTCGCGTGGTCGCGCGGAGAGGTTACCAAGCCGGAAACCGTTAACTACCGCACGCAGCGTGCGGAGCCGGACGGGCTTTTCTGCGAACGCATCTTTGGACCGACCAAAAACTTTCAGTGTTTCTGCGGAAAGTATAAAGGGGTGCGCTACTCGGGCGTGGTGTGTGAAAAGTGCGGAGTCGAAGTAACGCGTAGCATCGTGCGGCGCGAGCGCATGGGGCATATCAACCTTGCGGTTCCGGTAACGCACATCTGGTTCCTGCGCAGCTCTCCTTCCCGCATTGGGCTCCTTCTGGATTTGCCGATCAAGACACTGGAGCAGATTGTGTACTTTGCCGCATATATCGTGATCTCCGTGGATGAAGATGCCAAACTGGAAGCGGAAAAAGAAATCAACGCCTCCATGGAAACGCGTCGCGGGCAACTTAAGCGCGAGTATGAAGATGCCAAAAAACAACTCGGGGAAAGCAAAGCCACCCGCGAACAACTCGATGCACTCGATAAGGAGTTCGCGGACAAGACGGATATGCTCAAGAGCAACCATCACGAAGCAATTGATGATCTGAAGAACCTGCACGTGAGTGCCGTGCTCTCGGAATTGAAATTCCGCGAAATGAATATGAAGTTCGGACACGTGTTCCGTGCCGGTACCGGTGCGGAATCCCTGGAAGAGATTATTGCGAATCTCAATCTGAGTGGAACAATCGATCAGCTCCAGAAAGACCGCACCCAATCGAGCGGTCAGAAACTCAAAAAGATCATGAAGCGCATTAAGCTGGTGAGCTCGCTGGAAAAGGCGAATATCAAGCCGCAGTGGATGATTCTGCGGCGTCTGCAGGTGATTCCGCCGGATTTGCGTCCCATGGTACAACTGGATGGAGGCAGATTTGCCGCATCAGACCTCAATGATCTTTATCGCAGGGTGATTAACCGCAATAACCGTCTAAAGAAGCTCATGAGCATCGGTGCGCCGGAAGTTATCTGCCGCAATGAGAAACGCATGCTTCAGGAGGCGGTTGATACATTGCTCAATAACTCGGCACGCGCCGGAAAGACACTCTTTACCGCCGGTGACCGCCGCAAGCTCAGGAGTCTTTCAGACATGCTCAAGGGAAAACAGGGTCGCTTCCGCCAGAACCTTCTGGGTAAGCGCGTCGACTACTCCGGACGCAGCGTGATCGTCGTCGGTCCCAGCTTGAAACTCGGACAGTGCGGTATCCCCAAAGAGATGGCTATGAAGCTCTTCAAGCCGTTTGTGATCGGGCATCTGATTCGCGATGAACTTGCACACAACGTGAAGGGTGCAGAACGTCTGGTGCAGGAAGGCGGCAAAGAGGTGTGGGACATTCTGGAAAACGTCATTAAAGACAAATATATCCTCCTCAACCGTGCGCCGACGCTTCACCGTCTTGGTATTCAGGCCTTTAAGCCAAAGCTCGTAGAAGGTTTGGCCATTCAAGTACACCCGCTTGTGTGCGCGGCATTCAACGCGGACTTCGATGGAGACCAGATGGCTGTGCATGTACCGCTTTCCCAGAAAGCGCAGGAAGAAGCGGCAACGCTCATGGCAGCCACCACAAACGTTCTCAAACCTTCCGCAGGCGATCCGGTGATTAATCCGTCGCAGGATATGGTGCTGGGATGCTACTTCCTCACGAAGGTTCTGGAGAAGAAAAAGGGTGAAGGAATGATCTTCAGTTCTCCGGAAGAAGCATTCCTGGCGGAAGAACAAGGATGTGTGAATTTGCAGGCAAAGATAAAAGTGCGTCTGGCGGATGCAGAGGGTAATACGGAAATCATAGAAACATCAGTCGGGCGATTACACTTCAACGAAATCGTTCCCAAGGATTTAGGTTTCGTCAACGAGACCATGACCAAGGGCGTCCTCTCCAATCTCATTCGGCGCACACTCGATTCCGTCGGACGCCAGGAGACCGTTGATTTTGCCGATCGCATCAAGGACATTGGATTCAAGTATGCAACGGTATCCGGCATCTCCATTTCCAGTTCCGATATCGAGGTTCCCGCAGAACGCGGCGCATTGCTGGAAGATGCCAATGAGCAGGTTCGTATCATCAATAACTACTACTGGAAAGGACTCATCACCGCCGATGAACGGTACAGCCATGCCATTCG
>Ga0172381_10005909_pt1 | contig 12329 bp, 13 predicted proteins | sample Leawel6488metaG_FD_119754 | JGI IMG/M metagenome (GOLD analysis project Ga0172381, IMG submission 119754) | Leachate microbial communities from a municipal landfill in Southern Ontario, Canada - Leachate well 64-88 metaG | ecosystem: Engineered > Solid waste > Landfill > Unclassified | place...
AAAGATGAATTTTTCCTTCTTAAAATACAAAGGGTTTCCTTTTTTTCCGCACCCCGGGCATGCGCAGCAGGTGAAATATTTTTTTAGCGGGTTGCCTTTTGAATCCAAAAAAAATCTTTTAATGTCTTTTACCCTGCAGGCGTCTATAAATTTCCCGAAATCGCCGGAACGGATATCGTTTTCCCTGAAAAAAACTGTGGCCATCGGTTATCCTCGTGCCTCCCTAAGTATGGTTTTCCAGTCCAGCATCGGCCGCAGGATCGATTCCGCCCATTCCCCGTGCTGGAGATTGAACCCCTGAAAATTCACGTCAAAAGAAAGAATCTTATTCAAGATCAGATGTTCGATTTTTAAATTAAGTAAATGCACGGAAATATAAAAACGCTTCTGCCCGAAGAGGTTGGCCGGGATCAGGCAAAACGATTCATAGAGGCCGCGCTTGCGCAGATAGAGTTCGCTTTCCTCTTCCCGGTCGGAATTCTGGGAAATGATCACCGGGTTATTATCTTCATCAACCACCTGGACCACTACTCTTAAGTCGGCAATATCTTCGAGGCATTCGTATAATACCGAAACCACAACCGGCTCATCCGAACGGAAGGCATTGCACAGGGCCCCCTGACTATTCAAAAGAGTAACCTTCTTCAAAAGGATGGTCGGGCTGCGCCGGCGTACCACTCCTTCCAATTTACCGGAGATCTCTTTTTCATCGACAAAACCTTTCAGTGAAAGGTTTTGATCCAGATAAGCCGCGGTAACCAGTTCGGTCGGGCCGTCCATGGCTACCCTGCCGGATTCCAAAAGCACCGTGCGCTTACAGAGGTTTCTCACCGCGGTCATATTATGGCTGACAAACAACACTGTCCGCCCCCCCTGGGAAACATCTTTCATCTTCCCCAGGCATTTTTTCTGGAACTGGGCGTCCCCCACTGCCAGGACCTCGTCCACCAGGAGGATCTCCGGATCAAGATGCGCGGCCACTGAAAAAGCCAGCCTTACCTGCATCCCGCTGGAAAAACGCTTTACCGGAGTATCCAGGAATTTTTCCACCCCGGAAAACTCCACGATCTGGTCGAATTTCTTATCGATCTCTTTTTTTCGCATCCCCAGGATCGATCCGTTAAAATAAATATTCTCCCTGCCGGTGAGTTCCGGGTGGAACCCGGTCCCCACTTCCAGGAGGCTCCCCACCCTGCCGCGTAAAATTACCTCTCCCTGCGTGGGGCAGGTGATCCGGGAAATTATCTTCAAGAACGTGGTCTTGCCCGCGCCATTGCGGCCGATGATCCCGACAACCTCCCCTTTTTTGATCTCCAGGCAAATATCTTTCAACGCCCAAAAAACCTCTTTTTCCAAAAGGCCTTTATTTTTTCTTTTTAAGAAGGCAAAGGGATTTTTCAGCAACCCCTCCAGGCTATCCCGCAGGGCCAGGTAGTTGCGCTGATGGGAAATATTATACTTTTTAGATAACCCTTTAATTTGAATCGCAGCTTTATGCATTTTAGATTATATCCGCGAAATAATCTTCGGTTTTCCGGAAATAAGCAACACCCCAGGCAAACAGTAAAATACTCACCAAGATTGAAATAGAAAGCGCCGGCCAATCAATGGGCCCCTTGCCGGAAATCAGGACGCGGCTGGTTTCGATCACTCCGGACATCGGGTTCAAAAGCAACACCCAGCGGTATTTTTCGCTCAACATGCTTAAGGGATAGATTACGGGAGTCAGGAATAAAGACATCTGGATAAGAAAGGGCACGGCATAACGCACGTCCCGGTATTTCACGTTCAGGGCGGCAAAAAAACACCCCAAGCCGGCGGAAGCCAACATAGTTATGCCGATCAATAGTGGAAGGTAAATAATGATCTCTATACTGGGCAGGAAACGGTAGTAGATCATCATCCCGAACAAGAGTATAAAAGAGATCGCGAAATCCACCATTCCGATAAAACATGAAGATAATGGTATCGCCAACCTGGGGAAATAGATCTTCTGGATGATCCCGGAGTTAGAAACCATACTTTCGCTGGCATGGGTCAGGACAAAAGAAAAATAGTTCCAGAGGACCAGTCCGGTATAGACGAACACCGGATAAGGCATATCCGCGGAGGGTATGCGGGCAAACCGGCCGAAAAAAACCGTAAAGATGAGCATCGCCACCAACGGCTGGAACAACGCCCAAAGCACCCCGATCAAGGTCTGCTTATACCTGACCTTGATGTCCCTCCAGACAAAAAAATAAATAACCTCGCGATAGCGCCATAATTCCTTTATGCCGATATTCACCCAGCCGCGCCGCGGCGAGATTACGAGATTATTTTCTGACATTAGCTTTCTATCTGTTGCGACCGGTACCAATCTATGGTCTTTTTGATCCCTTCCCGAAAATCGGTCTTTGCCCTGAACCCAAACTCCTCAAACGCCCGGGAGGTATCAAGCATCCTCCTGGGCTGACCGTCGGGTTTCGTAGCGTCCCAGACGATCTTGCCTTTAAAACCGCTTAACTCGGCGACCAAACCAGCCAGTTCCTTTATCGAGATCTCAAATCCCGCGCCCAGATTGACCGGATCGGCCTTATCATACTTTTCTGTTGCCAGTAATATTGCCTGGGCGGCATCTTCCACAAACAAGAATTCCCTGGTTGCCTTTCCCGTCCCCCAAACCGTAATTGCCTCTTTTCTTTGCTTTACCGCGTCAAAACACTTCTTGATCAACGCCGGGATAACATGGCTGGTAAGTTCGTTAAAGTTATCATGCGGTCCGTAAAGATTGACCGGCATAAGAAAAATAGAGTTGAATCCGTATTGCCGGCGATAGGCCTGCGACTGGACCAGGAGCATTTTCTTTGCCATCCCGTAAGGGGCGTTGGTTTCTTCGGGGTACCCCTTCCAAAGGTCCTCCTCGCGGAAAGGAACCGGGGTATATTTGGGATAACAACAGATAGTGCCCAGGGCGACAAACTTTTCCACTTTCGCCAGCCGGGCTTCCTCCATCAATAAAACCCCCATCATCAGGTTATCGTAGAAAAATTTTCCCGGGCTCTTACGATTTGCCTCGATACCGCCGACTAAAGCCGCCAGATGGATCACTACCTGGGCCGACGATTCCCGGTAAGCGCGTTTAACCGCGCCGGCATCCACCAGGTCAAATTGATCCTTCTCCGCGACAAACACATCACGGCAGCCCCGTTCTTTAAGCCCTTGGCAGAGATACTTCCCCAGGAAACCATCCCCTCCGGTCACCATTACCCTTTTTCTGCTTAAGTCGATCAAACCTGCTCCTTTGTGCCGGCTTCTTTCTTCAGGCTCTCTACTTCGTTTTTAAGCTTTTCATACTCCTGGGTTTTCCAGATGATAAATTTCTGCACCAGGTCCAGCTTGATCTTTATCCCGGCCGGCGTCAAAAGATACATATAGGCGAGCTTATTCCTGGCGTTTTTGAAATTTTTGACCTCGATGATCCCCTTGTCAATGATCGAATTGATCAGAAAATTGACCTTACCCAGGCTTAACTCCAGTTTCTTGGCCAGATCCCGCTGGGTTACCTGGGAGTTCTGTTCTATCTCCCGGATTATTTTAAAAACCTGTTCTGATTCTAAGAGATGCGTCTTTTCGCTCATTTGTTCACCTTATGAACATATTAGCATAAAAATGCCTTTTAGCAAGAAAAAATTACACTCTTTCTATTGATTATCTTCGGCGCTTTTGGAGCTGTTTTTGATAGAAATCCAATATGCGGGGGTTATCCTGAAGCCATTTAAGCGTTTGTTTAAAACCCTGTTCCAGTCCGGTCCTCGGCCTCCAGGCAAGCTCTCTTTTGATCTTGCGATTATCGGCAACCCAGAAATTACTGTCCCAGATCCTTGCCGGCAGAGTTCCCCATTCCGGCCGGGCCTTGATCTTCAAGATCTTCCTTGCCAGGGCCACGATCTCCCGGATGGATGTCTGCACGCCGGTGCCCAGATTATAAATTTCCCCGGCCCCGGTTTTTATTTTTTCTGCCGCCAGGATGTATGCCTCTGTCACATCATCCACGTAGACGTAATCCCTGGCTGTGGCCGGATTGACCAGATCCGGGAATTTTCCCTTCAGGCCGTAAACCAGCAGGGTTGGTACCAGCCTGGCAGGCTCCTCATATGGCCCATAAACCGAGAAAAGACGTAATGTGGTTATCCCGGCGTTTTTGGCGACAGCGGAATAGCTGCAAAACAAGGTCGCTGCCGCTTTGCTCGCGGCATAATAGCTATTCGGCTGTAATCTGTCTGTTTCGCAAAACGGCTCGTTTTTAAAACCGTATTCGGAGGAAGAACCGGTGTTAATGAACGCCTGAAAACCGGTCTTCAGGGCGGCTTCCATCAAATTAGCCGTGCCTAAGACATTAGTCTGCAGAATTTTCCCGGGATCATCCTGATAAGAATATGCCCCATATACCCCCAGATGGAAAATCCATTGCGGTTTAATTCCGGCAATGGATTTCTTTAACCCACCTATATCCCCCAGATCGGCCTTATGGATATGCAGGTCTTGCGCTATACCCTGCAGGCGCCAGGGATGGTAATTTTTGCGTACCAACAGGTGCACCTCGTGGCCTGATTTCAACAGCTTCCTGGCCAGGTTTGCTCCGACAAAACCGCTGCCTCCGGTAATCACTACTTTTTTCATTTAAAACCTCAAGATATACGCCCGCATGGTCTGCGGCCAGCGCGGGAAAAAACTTATTTTTTTGATCTCAAGGCTCCTGCCTTGAAAAAAACCGGCATATTCCTGCGGCCTCCTGATAAAACGGCCTTCGTCCAGTTTTGACAATAGATATCCCAGCGGGTTACGCCGCAATAAAGGCAGCACGGGCTCAAAGGCGATAAAGACCGCCGGTGAACCGGCGTGATCACAGATTGTCTGCAATAAGCCGCTGCACTGCTCATCTTTCAGATGATGCAGCAGGCCATGGCAATAAATAAGATCCGCGGAACGCACCAATTGGACGAATCCGCTTTGATCGACATCGAACACCTTAAAATTATATCCGGGGTATTTATTTCTGGCGATGGCGATCCGCTCGGCAGAAAGGTCTATCCCGGTATAACAGCTTTGTTTAAAGAGATCCGCGAACCCGCCGCCCCCGCAAGCTAATTCCAGGACCCGCGGGGAGGATTTTTTCTCCGCTAAAAGCGCGTATTCCCCGCGCAGGACAGCCTTTTGTTTCTTATGTCCCTGATGCACGTAATCCTGCAGGAGCTTATAAAAGAAAAAATTCATTGTTTATCCTTTTGACGGCTTCTCTGCCACGATAAACATGTTCCCCAAAGGTAAAATCAGGTTTACCCCGGCCAAACCTGATTTTTGCAGCAGGCCGAGGAGTTTATTTTTGGCAGGCGCAGGCAAAGGCAAGAGCCTGAAAAAATAAAGCAGCGAATAACGGTTATATGCCGCGGCGACCTGCCTCACCGTAAAATTATTTTTTTGAAAAATCCTGCGTTGTGTCCGGGGGCTAAAAAGATACGTATGCTCGATATCAATGATCGGGCTGCGGCTTTTAAGCAGCCTGGCGGAAAACGCCTCTACATTGTGGTTCAGGCACAGGACCAGGCCTTTGGGTTTTAAGATCCGGTAGCACTCTTTTAAGAGGGCGCCCGGATCGGAAATATGATCAAGCACCTGAAACATGCAAATCACGTCAAAATAATTCTCTTTAAAAAGTCCGGGGCGCATCAGGCCATTCACGATCTTGGCGCGGACCCGGTCATTGGCCCGGGAAACCGCCTCTTGGCTTGGCTCCACGCCGTGGACGCAAACATACCCCTGGGCCAGGGCCTCTTCCAGCAAAAACCCGTTACCGCAGCCGATCTCCAGCAAACTCCCCTTTTTCACCCCGAATTTCTCCAGGTGCCTGAGGTATCTGCCGTAGGTAGCGATAATGTTTTTTAACTCTGCGTCGTAATCAAAACTGCTCTCGGTATAGAGCTGTGCGGTCAGCCCATCTTCGGCAACCGGGTCGGAGCGCACCAGGCCGCAATCCCGGCATTTGACGATCCGGTAGCGGATGCCGTCCGGCAGGCGCCGCGCCGAAAAGACAGAGCGATTCAGGGCCGCGGGTTCAAAATTAGACGGGTATATTTCTTTGGCGTGATCGTTCCGGCCGCAAATGGCACAACTTGTCTGGCGCAAGAGGACCTTTTTATCCATTATTTTTTTCTTCCGGATCCCGGCTGTTTGGCGGGTAATTCAGAAAATTCTTCACTACATAAGGCGGACGATGCTTGACTTCATCATAGATGTGCGCCAGGTATGAGCCGATAATTCCCAGGCAAAGCAGCTGTATCCCCCCGATGAAAAGTATCAGCACGATCAGGGTGGTAAAGCCGGTCGGGGTAAAACCGGGCAGGAGCAAGCGGGCGAGCACCTGGTAGATGATCAGGAGAAAGGAAATTCCCACGGTAATCAGGGCCAGCCAAACTATGAAATCCAGCGGGGCGTAAGAAAACGAAAAGATCGCCTTTCTCGCCCAATCCAGGTTTTTTAAAAGAGAGTTGGTCGTGCGCCCGAACATGCGCTCCGGCCGGACGTAATCCACTCCGGTCTGCTTAAAACCTACCCAGGCCCGCAGGCCCCTTAAAAAACGGTTTTTTTCCGGGAGGTCATTAAGCACCCTGACGACCTTCTTATCCAAAAGCGCGAAGTCCCCCGCGTCCAGGGGGACATCCACATAAGACAATGTCCTGAAGATGCGGTAAAATATCTTATAGGTTATGCGCATAAACAAAGTAGTCTCGCGCTTGACCCTGACACCGTAAACCACATCATACCCCTGGAGCCATTTTTCATAAAACTTTTCAATTAATTCCGGGGGGTCCTGCAGGTCTCCGTCCAGGAGCACTACCGCGTCTGAACCAGAGATGCGCATACCGCTGGTAAAAGCGCTCTGCGAACCGAAATTCCGGGAGTGATTCACGGCAATTACCTTCTTGTCCCGGGTGGTTATCTTGAGCAGCTCTTCGTAGGTATTATCCGGACTGGCATCGTTTACAAAAATTATTTCGTAATCACAACCAAGTTTCTTGAAAACCGCGGATAATCTCTCGTACATTATCGGCACGGCCGGTCCATCACGGTAACAGGCTATGATCGCGGAGATCTTTTTTTTCACCACTTAAACCGCCTTTCTGGAAAGTTTTACCTTCGGAGTATCATCCCGGCAGGATTTTTGAATTGCCCGGCAAATCGCTTCGGCGGATAACCCATTGATCTTTTTCATATACCCCTGGCTGCCGGAAACACCGTTGTAACCCTGCTTAACCCCCAGGCGCACCAGCCTGGCAGAAAGCCCATTCTCGGCGATAACCTCAGCGGCCAGAGAACCGATCCCGCCGTTAATATAATGCTCTTCAACGGTAAAAACCAATGAATGCCCTGAAATGATCCGCGCCAGGTCCTCCCGGGGTGCCGGATGCACGCTGGCAATTACTACCAGAGAAACATCGATGCCAAGGGGAAGAAGCTTTTCGGCGGCGGCGGCCGCCTCGGCAGAAATTCCCCCCAGGGAAATTATGGCAACATCTTTGCCTTTGCGCACTACCTGCGCCCTGCCTAAGGCAAACTCTCCGTTGAGCCCAGAAACGACTGTCCGGTCATCCTTGCTTAACCGGTAATATACCGGCCCGGGCAGGTTCCAACTTTCCAGAATCGCGCTGCGCGCCTGGGCCGAATCAGCCGGCGCGATAACCGTAATCCCCGGCTGGGCGCGCATTACCGCGATATCCTCAAGCCCGTAATGGGTAATTCCCGCTGAACCGTATTCGAAACCTCCCCCGACACCGACAATCCGCACCGGTAATTGATGCAGGATCGCCCCATTGCGGATAAATTCATACGGCCGCAACACGGCAAACGTAACAATCGAGTAAAAAAAAGGTATAAAGCCGGCTTCCGCCAGGCCGGTAGCGATCCCGGCCATATTCTGTTCGGCTACTCCGCAATTAAAAAAACGCTTGGGAAAGGCATCTCTGAACGGTTCCAGAACGGTGAACCCTAAATCCCCGGTCAAGAGCATGATTCGTTCGTCTTTTTGCGCCAGCTCAAGCAGGGTTTTTACAAAGACTTTTCTCATTACTCATTATCCTTTATCTCTGAAAGGGCCTGTTGGTATTCCGCATCGGACATCGGCCAATAATGCCACTTGATCTGGCTCTGCATATAACTCACGCCTTTACCGAAAACCGTGCGGGCGATTATCGCATGCGGGCTTCCCGATGAAAAATCTAGCGCCTCAAAAGTATCCTTGATTGCCTTAGGGTCATTACCGTCAATCTCATGGACATCCCAGCCGAAAGCGCGCCAGCGTTGGGCAAGCGGATCAAGCGATAATACGTCTTTTGTGTATCCGAAGGCCTGCTGGCCGTTGCAATCGATAATGGCAGTCAGATTGGCAAGTTTGTGGTGCGCGGAAAACATCACCGCTTCCCACAAGGCGCCTTCGTTGCATTCTCCGTCGCTAACCAGGACAAAGACCCTGCGCGCCGATTTTTGCATCCGCGCGGCCAGAGCGGCACCTGCGCCAAAGGATAACCCCTGGCCCAACGAACCGCTGGAAAAATCTACCCCTTTTAAGAAATGCTCCGGATGCACTCCCAAAAGGCTGCCATCCGCGCAATAACCGTTCAGTTGTTCAAGAGAAATCATTTTTTTCAAGAAAAGCGCGGCATATACCGCCAGGGCGGCATGCCCCTTGGAAAGTATAAAACGGTCGCGCCGGTTATGGTCGTCGGCGGGCATTTTTAAAATAGAATCGTAAAGCACTCCGACCAGATCAGCGATAGACAGGGCCGAACCGATATGCCCGACATTCGCCCGCTTGCATTGCTCGATAATGATCTTACGAATCTTTCCGGAGAAATCATTACTTTTCCGCATGATGTTTCCTTAGTAGCCAGCGTTGATTACGCAGATTCCACTCCACGGTGAGTTTTAGGCCCCGGGTAAAATTAATTTCCGGCTTCCAGCCGGTGAGCCGCCGTAATTTTTCCGAATCAAGCTTGTATCTTATATCATGGCCGGGACGGTCCTTTACGAATTCGAACATTCGCTGATCATTCCCGGTTAACCCTAAAATCCCCCTGACCACTTCCAGGTTTATTTTTTCCTCTGCGCTTCCCAGGTTATAGGCTTCACCGGGTTTCCCTTTACGGAAAACTTCCAGTATCCCCCGGGCGCAGTCATCAACATAAAGCCACTCCCGGGTATTTATACCGCGCCCGTAGACCGGGATTTTCCTTCCTTTTATGGCGCAGGCTATGCCAAGCGGGATCAATTTTTCCGGATACTGCCAGGGGCCGTAGTTATTGCAGGGCCGCACGATGATCCCGGGAAAACCATATGTCCGGATATATGCGCGGATCAGCAGGTCCGCGGAGGCCTTACTGGCGGCATACGGGCTGTTCGGCTTTAACTCTGAATTTTCCGTAAATTGCCCGTTTTTTATCTCTCCGTAAACCTCGTCCGTGGATATCTGGACAAATCTTTTGATTTTAAATTTTTTTGAAAGGTCAAGCAGGACCTGGGTCCCCAGGATATTCGTTTTAAGGAAAGGCGCGCAGCCGGCGATACTGCGGTCAACATGGGTCTCCGCGGCAAAGTTGATTATCCCGTCGGGGATTTCTTTTTTTATGATCCTGCCGATCGTAAGGGGATTGCAGATATCCGCGCGGTAAAACTTATAGCTGCCGGCCGCTTCCTTTAACCTGGACAAATCCCCGGCATAGGTCAACTTGTCACAGATTATCATCCGGTAACCGCATCTGGCCGCCAGGCGCACAAAGGCACTACCGATAAAACCGGCACCGCCGGTAACTAATATTTTAGGTATTCCCGCACGCATTCCTCTAAAACCTCGCGAATTGGCCTGACCTTAAAACCCGTCTTCTGCAGCTTTTCCGCAGAAAGCACCAGGTTTGTCCTGACCTGCCCCAGGCTGGCAAATTTGATCACTTCATAATTAAATTCAGGTTTATATTTTCGGTAAACCTCCATCAGCTCACGGTATTCTAAGGGGCCCTGATTGACGATATTATAAAAACCCCTGGCGTCCCGATCGAGCAGATGCCTTATCGCTTCCAGGAAATCCGGAATGTAGGTAACCGAATTAGGCAGGTCGATGACCTTACGGTAAGTAATCAGCTTGTTAAGCAGGTTTCGGGGATGCGGCCGGTTATCCAAAGGCACGCGGATACGTATAACCAGGATGGGGTAACGCAGGCTGAGCCACTCCAGGACCTTTTCGCTGTATACTTTACTGCGGCTGTAGAAAAGTTCGTAGAAATCAGGGGGCTTTTCCTCGCTGATCGGGGGATCCTTGGCATAATCATAATGGTAAATACAGCCGCTGCTGATATGCACCAGTTTTATCCGGTTGCGCAGGGCGGCCTCGGCCAGGATCATCGGCGCGAAACTATTGGCAAAAAGGGTTTTATCTATGTCTTTTTCGCAGTCATCGACATTCCTGCCGATATGGCCGATGCAATTGATGATTACCTTCGGCTTGAATTTAAGCAGTTCTTCTTCGGCATCGCGGTATACGCGGATCCGCTTTTGCGAAGACCGGCAATCCAGCGCTTCTTGCAGCCTGCTGCCGATATAACCTTTCCCGAAAATCAGTATCTTGTCATTCATCCGCGCAGACCTTGCTCAAGTAGGCTCCGTAGCCAGAGACCATCCCGGAGGCGATTTTTTTAAGGTTATCCTTTTTTATCAGGCCCATTTTATAGGCCACTTCCTCGATGCAGCCGATTTTCAGCCCCTGGCGGTCCTCTACTGTCTTTATAAAGATGGAGGCATCGATCAGGGTATCGGGGGTCCCGGCATCCAGCCAGGCGTAACCCCGGCTCAAAAGCTTAACGTTTAATTTACCTTTTTTTAAGTAGGCATTGTTCACATCGGTAATTTCCAGCTCGCCGCGCGGCGAAGGACGGATCTTCTTGACTATCTTAAGGACCTCATTATCATAAAAATAGATCCCGCAAACGGCGTAATTGGATTTAGGTTTCGCGGGTTTTTCATCGATGGAGACGACCTTATGCCTGCGGTCAAAGGCGATCACCCCGTAACGCTGGGGATTTTTGACATAATAACCGAAAACTACCGCCCCTGAATCAATCCCCGCGGCATCCTGCAAGAGGCCAAGCAGGTTGTCACCGTAAAATATGTTATCCCCCAGAACCAGGCAAACACTGTCTTTGCCGATGAATTTCTCCCCGATAAGGAAACTCTCGGCTATTCCCTTAGGTTCTTTTTGCGCGGCATAGCTAAAACTTACCCCCAACTGAGAACCCGTGCCTAATAAATGCCGGAACCTCGGAGTATCCTGCGGGGTAGAGATGATCAGTATTTCTTTGATCCCCGCCAATAAAAGAGCCGATAAAGGATAATAGATCATCGGCTTGTCATATACCGGCAGCATCTGTTTACAGACACTTTTTGTAACCGGATGCAATCGCGTAGCTTTTCCCCCGGCTAAAATAATTCCTTTCATCTTTTCCCCTTCTTTAATTATAGCTGGATAGACTCTTAATTTAACATAAGGTCAATTCCAGCGCAAGGGATTTTTGAGAAACAACCGGGTAATATACTTCCCGTAAGCGTATGCCGCAAAATATCTTACAAAGAAAGGGACAGCTTAAGCTGTCCCTTTCTTTCATGCTACCGATTAGGCGAATTAATTACGCTTTAAAGCCCCTTTTTTACGATAAACTCCGCAAGGTCAACTACCCGGCAGGAATACGCCCATTCATTATCATACCACCCCAATACTTTAACCAGTTTACCGTCAATTACCTTGGTAAGCTCTGCGTCAAAGATACAGGAATAGTTTGAGCCGTAGAAATCCTTGGAAACCAGAGGAATGTCCAGATATTGCAGGATCCCTTTCAGGTTGGTTTCCGAGGCCTTTTTAAACGCCGCTTTTACCGCATCGACGGTTGTATCTTTTTCCACAACACAGGAAAGATCGGTCAGGGACACGTCCGGTGTGGGCACCCGGATGGCCAAACCGTCCATTTTTCCCTTTAACTGAGGCAAAACCTCTCCGATCGCCTTGGCCGCGCCGGTAGAAGTAGGGATCATGGAAACTGCGGCAGCCCTGGCACGCCTGAGGTCCTTATGCGGCAGATCAAGGATCTTCTGGTCATTGGTATAGGAGTGGATCGTGGTCATCAAGCCGCTCTTAATGCCGAAATTATCCAAAAGGACCTTGGCCAGAGGAGCCAGGCAGTTGGTGGTACAAGAGGCATTAGAGATCACGTTGTGCTTGGCGGGATCATAGTCATTTTCGTTGACACCCA
>Ga0172381_10005910_pt1 | contig 12329 bp, 26 predicted proteins | sample Leawel6488metaG_FD_119754 | JGI IMG/M metagenome (GOLD analysis project Ga0172381, IMG submission 119754) | Leachate microbial communities from a municipal landfill in Southern Ontario, Canada - Leachate well 64-88 metaG | ecosystem: Engineered > Solid waste > Landfill > Unclassified | place...
AAGTTTAATAACATCTCCATCAAGGGCTGCAATTTGAACTTTAAGTGCGGAATCAGCACTTCTCCAAGCTTTTTGTCCCTGAGCTTCAGCATCATCACCTTTAATTTCTGCAATAAATTGCTTTACAAAAGAATTTAATTTTGTTGCCATAATTTTATTTGTTTTAATCATTAATAATTAATTGTTTATTTGAAATACTAACTCTATTATTTGTACTTAATACTATATCTTCTTTATCAAAAGATATTAATTCTACCTGTTTTTTTTTACTTGGTTTACTAGATGTGTTCCACTGTACATTAATTACTTCACATTGTTTAGAACCTCTTACATCACCTACTTCAAAGGTTTCCTTTTTTATTGGTTGAAATAATAAATCAATGCTACAAGGTTTTCTCATTTTCTCATAAAGTTCTCTCTCTTCTTTTGTTGCCAGTCTAAATTCATCTATTGCAGTACTATTTGTACCTGCAAAATAATAAATACAATCTACAAAATCTTCATATATTTTATAAACAAAATTAGCATATCTTTGGCTACCAAAATCTTTCAAACAGACAACATAATCATCTTTCTTTAAAGTTTTATACCATTCTTTTACTGATTGTGATTTATCAATATTTAAGTCTTTATACTTTTCTAAAGCCCATTCACACCATCTACTACCTTTAGAATCACATCTTGTACCAGATTCAAGTATATTCCTTTCACAATATTGACAAATCTCTTCAGTTACTTCATCTAGATCAAATTCTTTTACAGGTTTTAATAAAGATTTTGAGAACTTTTCAGCTTCTTCTAATGTTGGAAACCAATTAAATTCTGTATCAGAACTACAACACCAGTTATTATCTTTTGGATTATTAACAAATTCCCAGCTACGAATTCCATGATAAAAAATATCTCCTGCTTCACAATTACCTATAGCTTGAGCTTTGTCTTTTAAAGCAACACAATAACTCCCAACACTCCATTTTTCAATAGGTTTAACTTCTTCTATAACTGGAAAATATTGTTGAATTTCTTCTAAAGTACATTCATTCAAATGACAATAATTACCACCCTTAAACTCCCAACTCCCCCTTTCAGTAGTATAAGTGTTAGCATGAATTCTTTCACTATAGACAGCATCATTACCATCTATGTGATCAAGTTTCATATAATATTGTCTAGCAGATTCTTCTGTATTTTTCCAACAATACCATTTACCCTTTTCAAACTGAAATTGTTCTTCTCCTAGAATATCGGATATTTGAATAAGATTTTTACCTTGCATCTCAGTACTAAATACCATACCGTTAAAAGGATTACTTTTACTTTCAAATAACAAATATTTAAAAGTACTTTTATTTTTCCAATAACCCCATTGTTTATCTCTAGTACACCCTAATTTTATTGCAGCTTTTATTATCTTCTCAAATGTTTTTTCATCAGGTATAATGGATAATTCAATACAACTGTTTTTTATTTCTTCTTTAGTTAACATTTATTTACATTTTTTAATTATTAAAAATAAATCCTTCAAATAAATCACTTCATTTGAAGGATTTACTTAGTTAAACAGTAGCTGCAGTTTCCATTTTAACTGCATTTTCTGCAGCTTTAGCTTCTTCTCTAGAAAGAATTTTACCAAATACTTCTGGTCTACCTAACTCTTTAGCAACTTGAATAATTTCAAGAGCTTTAAGAGGTTCACTTACTTTGGTAAAGTTATATTGTTTACCATATTGAGGATGTTCTTCACCTTCAGTATATTCAAACAAATAAGTCTTACCAATTTCCATTGATGAATTACCTGCAATAGTTCCTGAAATTACCCTTTTTTGAGGACATTTTCCTGAAATTACTGACAAAATAACTGGAAAGTTACCATTTTTATCTGACTTTCCATTAAAACTGTTTACAATTGCACTAAACATATAAATAATTGTTAATTAATTGAACAATAAATTTAAAGCTCTTTTAGCTTCAAATGATTTAAAAGCTTTTCCATGAATAGGAGTTAATTCTCCTGAATCTTGAATTTTAGCTTCTATTTGTAAGTTCTTTCTACCTATTGTAGAATAGTGAGAAGATACTGTTGAGTAAGTTTTTACTAATAAAGTTTTCATATTATAATTTTATACTTGTTATGATTATAACACCAATACCCACACTCTGTGCAAACAAAACATTTACCATCAAAGTATAAATGTTCACCACAATTAGGACAATTCATACCTTTTCAATATTATTAACTTGAATAGGAGTTACCCCGTCAAATTTTATTGTGTAACAATACAATGTTTTATTAATGTCTCTATACTCATTTGGTATATCATCTTGATGATAGCAATCTTTCCAAATAGGAGAATTATTAATATCCTTTTTAATATCTTTATCAAATATAGGACTGTAAACTTTTTCTATAATCATAATCTTAAGTTTTATAAATTATACAATATTTTTGATTACAAGCTGATTGAATAGATTCTTTAGCATTAAACTTATTATCATAAACTTGAGGATGAGGTTCTTTTGATAAAGTATAATCTTTAATGCTATTTCCAGAATATTTAACACATATTTTAGCTAATTCCTCAGATATTTCAGAAGTTTTACCTTTATAAATAACAACATATAGATTTATACCTATATCTGAGGCACAATCTAAATAAATTGATTCATCAAATCCTTCAATAAATATTCCTTGTTTAAGTTTTATTTTCATAATTTTAAGTTTAAATAAAAAAATCAATCTAGTTTTTATGTTTTTAAATGGTTAATTAAGCCAACCTGTTAATGTGCACATTAGAGCAGGGACGCTACATTATCTTGAATTTATTAAGTCATGACTTCTTATTTTATCAAGCTTTTTTCAATCAATTTTACTTTAGATCTTATGTCTAGATTGATTTTAATTATATTTTAAACAAAAAAAGGAGAGATCAAGCAAACTCTCCTTACACAACACAATTTCTCTTTAAATTGTTAACCCCCCGATTAAAATTTATAATGAGAAAATACAATACTTGATTTTAAAAGTAGCCCCTTAAGGAATTGAACCTTGATTTTTTGGTTGAAAACCAAATATCCTAACCATTAGATGAAAGGGCCAAACCTATATTAATGTTTAATTAATATTTTTAAAGCATCCTTTGTTTTAACCCTATCTTTTTCAAGAATAGCATTTACAAGAGCAATGCTGGCATTTTGTACTTTATATTTTCTTGGTATCATACAAACCTACCTTTCCTATAAGCAATACCTCCCAACTTACCTGCTGGAGTATGTTTACTTATTTTAGTACTTTTTGGAGCTTGATTCTGTAAACCAGCATCAATTCTGTTTTGTTTTCTACTAAGTGATTGCATAATTATTTAGATTTAAATTTGTTTCTTTTTATTTTGTTCAAACCATTTATCAAAAGGTATTTCTTTATAGCATGAAGATAAATCTCCTAAATAATTTTGAATTAATTCAAAAATTTCCTCTTCTGTATAAAGAATAGGTTCTTGATAAAGTTTCTCTAATAAATCTGCATGTTTTTGTAAACTTGTTTCAGATTCTTTAAGGTTTTTACAATTATTATGGCTTATTATAGCCTTATTAATTATAATTCTAGTTTCTTTTATTTTATTTGTCATCTTATTTATCCTTTAATATTTGATTAGACATCCAGATTTTAGAAGAATCAGATAAACAATTATAATATCTCAAACAAAATTGAAGTTGTAATTCCTCATTAGTTAAATTATTAAACTTAACTTCATTTACAAATTCAATGTTTTGAGGATTATTGATGTTATCTGACCAAGATACTTTTTCTATTTGTTGAAGGTTTGTTTGTTTCTCTATGTTTGTTAAATGTTTATCTAAGCTACTATTTAACATACAAAAACAAAAAATTATAAATATATAATCAATAAAGTTCATAAATTTAGTTATTTAATTATTACTTGTGGGAGCAGTGAGATTCAAACTCACTAAGCTAAGATTACACATTTCTGCTAGTTCTATCTAATAAGCCTTGGAATTTACTCCTTAATTCTTCAATCATTTTACTCCCAATAAAAAATAAACTGAGAACCCATAAACTCAGTTTATATATTCAACAAAATAATCAATGTTAATTACTCACTTCAATTTTGATGGGTTTTTGTTAATTCTTTTTTGCATATGAAACTCAGCCAGTACATTTGTATATTAGAAATTAAAAATCCTAATGTTAAAACACAAATTATATCATCAAATATTTCACATAGACTTTGTATAATATAATTAATTCGATTAGGAATATTACATTTTATTATATAAAAGAATTTCATATTTTTCTAAGTTATTGATTTTAATAAAAAACGTAATAGAGGAAACTATATTCAACCCTACCAAAAACTCTATTACTTGCTACTTATTCATATAGGCTCACTAATCCTGTTTCATATAATTTATCTGAAACTTCTCTATTACATAGTTGATTATAATAGGTACTCAAATAGTTTAAAATTTAGAACTCTAGAAAGACTTGAACCTACATTTACCAATATCACAGTTGTTCCTTACTGCTATAGAGTTCATGTTAAATAATAAGTGAAATTGGTAGCTGTTTACTTCCAGTAACTTAATACAATACATTACTTGCCTAAATAATATATTTAGGATTTTCTACTCATCAATCACCAAGCACTGCCAATATTCACTTAATTATTAAAATAGTTTGTAATAATCTGACTCAGCTTAAACGCTATGTAAATACCAGATTGTATCACTTTCTTCATACATTTTGTCCGTATAATAGTATTACAAACTTCCATTACTAGTTTGATAATGTATTTAATATTATTTCTAATGAAGATATTTTAATAGCAAATGGTTGAAAAAATAAGGCTTTATCTTTAAATATTTTTAAACAATTAAAATGTTTATTGTAATAAGAATTGTTTTTATCTGCCAGTACATATTTAGATACAAGTAAAGCAGGTTCTTCATTATCCTCTTCAACTACTTGATAATATTGTTTAGCCAAGTCTTCAGCAATAGTTAAGGTTCTTAGAATATGTTTTTTAGTTTGTTTCATATCTAATGTTTTTGTTGTTGTTGATAATACTCTTGTAATTGTTTATGATACTTATCTAAGTTACCATTTTTATAAACTGGTTTAGACATACTACAACTACAACAAAAAAATAAATATAAAAAAGTTATTACAGCTCCTACTAAAAAAGGAAGAGATATATCTAATATTTTATTCCAAGTTTTATTTAGTTTCATGATTTTAGATTTTTGAAGTTATTTTATAGTTAGGATATTGTAAACATCCTAAAAATTATTCTTTAGTTATAGAATTTTTACGTAAGATTCTTAATGATCCACTATATTGCATTAACATAATTGTAAATTTTAAATTTTAATATTCATTGAAAGGTTTCCATTGATTATCTGAATTAGATATTAAACCTCTTTCTCTCCAGTTTTTACCATATTTAAAATTTATATAGTTTCTAGCTGAACCAATAGGATCATTAATACCTTCAGATTCAAATTTTTTAATAAGAATAGTTAGTTCTTTTCTAACTCTTCTTATATTCTTTTCTGCTTGTGATTCTGGATAATAGTTAGATTTGATGACATTGTATTTATACGTGTAATCTCCAGATTCATCACAATAACCATCAATAATATCATCAGCATACTGTCCCATAAGTTTAGATTTTAAAAGTAATAAAATAAAACCACAAACTAAGGTAGTTCTTACCTTGTGGCTGTCCAATAGGGACTTTTCTAGTTTTATTCCAGAGCTTAAATAGAATTTGCAACTTCTAAATAAGATGTTAGATAACCAAATCTACTGGTTGAATGGACATTTAATTACTCTATCAAATGTTTGAGTAGTTTCATATACCAACCCAAACTTTAGGTATACTACATTCCTTTAGTAATTACAAAAGGAATAAATCTATGTTTTATAAATTTTAATTGACTATAAACATAGTTGACTACATTTTTAGTCATATTAATTGTATTAGTGTAATAGTACAATGTTTAAATTAAGGAGAAATAAGGGGTTGAGTGTTATTACCACCACAAACATCCACCCTCACTTCTATAAACCAATAAGTTAAAGATAAAAATAAGTATTGGGTGAATAACATTCATTAAAAAGAATGGTTTTCCAACCCAACCAGTTTATTATAGCACTGTACAGGAAGCTTTCTCTTCCCCAATACTTATATATAAGACTCCCTAAGTCTACACTACGTGTAGCCTAAGTTCGTCTAAGTAATATTAAAGGAAAAAGTGATCTGTAAGGTAAGTTAACTAGTATTACTATTTGAAGTACACTTATAAAATCACTTTAAAACTCACCATATAAGATGAGGGTATTTTAACAAAGTCAAAATATTTAAGAGAAAGAAAGAACCAAAGAAAGAGATAATATATTAATATATAATATATTAAAAAATACTATATAAAATATAGTCCAAAATCTTCTTAAAACAATGACATTTGTCATGTTTTAACATGTTATAAAACATATTTGGTATGCTCCATAACTAAAATAATTTAAGTCTAGTTAAACTTCTGAAGATAAATAAAATAACTAGTGATCTGACTCTTATATAATACCAGATAGTACCTTTAAAGCTATATTCTGTAGCACTAGTTATTTATAACCTAAACTTAAAACTTATGAACAAAATTTGGGGAGTATTATCTTATCCCCTTACCAGACTCTTAACTGAATTAAATAGAGTTTACACGTCACTGTAGTCGTAACTATTAGTACTCTATTATAGACATATTTTTTTATTGCATGAATATGAATTCCTCATCTACTGAGTAATCATAGGATTCTTCTAATTCCATACTAGTAAGTTTTAACAGTTTTAATATTCTTTACAGCATTAATATCAAACTTCTCAAGTATAATTTGATTAGCTTTAGTCTTAGTTTTAGCTTCTGTAGAATAATTAAGAGTTTGGAGACTACCATTTTTTTGAATAGTAACTTCAGTATTGTATTGATTTAACATAGTATTATTATATTATAGTGTAATCAATAAGTTCTCCGCTCATACAATTTACATAGATTTGGATTTGGGCATACACTCTTTGCTCAATAGAAAGATTTTTCCAATTGGAGTATAATACTCCTTCAGTAGTTCTTAACCACCTATTAATATTTCTATCTTTAGGTGGTTTAGGTCTTTCTAAACACATTGCTGTAAAAGCAGAACTCATTACAACTTTATTAGAAGCATGAGAGTATTCTGCTTCAGAAATAGTTCTCATAGGTTTAACCATTGTAACTTCCTCATTCTTTAGCCAGGAGTTCTTTACTTTAATTTCAGCACTCTTATAAACACCTGCCTTAACAAGTGACTCACCTCCTAATTTATAGGTCAGAAAGATTTGATTATCTGATGTAATCATAATATTAAAAATAAATAAACTAGCTGAAGGGAACTACCTTCATTAAGCCATAAATTTGCGCTAGTTTATATATAAAATATAGATGTTTCTATTCCAGTATCTTGGAACTTATTAGTTAACCTAGAAGTCGGGTAGTAAACATTCTATATACATAATACAAAAAAGAAAAAGCCCTCAAAGTGAGAGCTTATATCTTACAAAGTTTGCTGTACATTAACAGATGAATCTCCTGCATTGTGTAACATTAGAAAGATACTTCCATCTTCTGTAGATACACATTCACTAACTGAAAGATCTTTTGCATAATCTAACTCATTAGCTACTTTACCACTGATGCTGGAATCATCTGGACATGAAAAGAACAACTTCTCAGTCTTTGGATTCTTAATGACATTAATTTTGCTGATGCCATTTACTGCTTTAAACCTACTAACACTCATGGTCTTAGTGAAGGTTAGATTGTTTGTTGTACTCATAATAAATGTATTATAATTGTTAATATTAACTCAAAGTTAAACAAAGGTGATTAAGAGTTGGGGTTATATCTATGTATTATATGATATAACAAACAACTATCCTAACAAGTCAGCATTAGTTCAGCATTGCTTACTTTGCACATAGTAACTAGTGACTTGCTAGAATAGATGATTAGAGTAGTTAAATACTCAAGGAACTTAATCCAAATTCAATAGCAATCATATTAGGACTGTCAAATTTAATCAAAGGTGTAGTTTGAGTTGGGGGAGTATCCCTTTTGATTAAATGGTGTGGGGGTAAGGATTATATAACCACCATAAACACAAATACTTACCATTTTTAATTTTATAAAAAATAAATTTTTTTGTCGCAAATATATACTAAATTTGTGAAATTATTCCAAATTCCAATATAGAATAGTGGGGGATATTCCCAACAATTTAATTCCTTTTGTAGAAAATAACCCCCCCCTATTTAAAAAATTTAAAAAATAATTTTTGAAAGTTTTTGCACAAATCTATGGTAATCTCAATTAAATTCCGTAACTTTGTGCAATTAAAAAATAATTAATTATGAAAGAAGAAAGTAAATACTACATTCCCTTACCTGAAGAGTTTTGTGTGGGATTTGAATATGAAGAAAGAGTAAAGGGATACCAAGAGGATTGGGATAAAGGTGTAATATATATTCATGATACTTCTACTGGATGTTGGGAATCAAATATTCAAGATGTATTAATGAATTATGACGATGGGTGTATAGAATATAGAATTAAATACCTTGATTCTGAGGATATTGAAAGTTTAGGATTTTTAGAAAGTAAATATAAGGGTATTAATGTTTTTAGATTAAAACATTATTTATTATTTCTTTTTAAGGATTGTTTTGTTTCCATAGAATCTTTAGTTACAGATTATAATGAACTTACTGGGTATTCTTCACAGATTTTTAGAGGAGTAATTAAAAACAAAAAAGAACTAGAGTTAGTTCTTAAACAGATAGGAGTTTTATAAAATATTTAAGAGAGGGTTCCTCCTCTTTTAAAAACACCTCTTCCCAGAGACTTTAGACACCTTCAAGGGGTAAAGCAGTAACGAAGTTACGAAGTTACACATTTTTTTTGACAAATGCAAATTTTTAATACAAATTTTAGTTATGATATTAGAAAATTTAATTATTAAATAATAATATGAATAGAATTTATAATTTAAAAAGACAAGAATTAGATGAAAGGGATTACACTTTAAAGGGTGTTCTTGATGTGCATCCTAAAGTTAAGTTACCAGTTAGTGTTGACCTTAGAAGTAAGTGTCCACCAGTATATGATCAAGGAGATCTTGGGAGTTGCACTGCTAATGCTGGTGTTGCTGCTAGACAGATGTTAAATTATTTATCTATACCTTTATCCAGATTGTTTCTTTATTACAATGAAAGATTACTAGAAGGAACTACTAATAAAGATAGTGGGGCACAAATGAGAACTATTTGTAAGGCAATGATTAACTATGGAATATGTGAGGAAAAGTTATTTCCTTATAATATCACTAAGTTTAAAATTAAACCTTCCGTAGTAGAATATAAAAATGGATTAATCTATGCACCCAAGACTTATCATGTAGTAGTTAATATTGGTGATATTAAAAATATACTTGCATTAAAGTCACAACCAGTAATGATTGGTATGGATATATATGAATCCTTTGAATCAGATAAAGTTTCTGAGAATGGTATAGTACCTATTCCTAAAAAATCTGAGCAATTTCTTGGAGGACATGCAGTTTTAGTAGTTGGATATGATGATAGAAAGAAATGGTTTATTGTACGTAATAGTTGGGGATCTGGTTGGGGAGACAAAGGATATTTCTATTTACCTTATGATTACTTTATTAAAGAGTATGCATTTGATTTTTGGATATTAAATTAGAGTTTATAATTTTACTTTTCATAATTAATTTGATTTTTCAGGGAGACTATAAAAAGTTTCCCTATTTTTATTTGTATATTTGAAAAATAGTTTATACCTTTGCAGGAGAAATATTTAAAATAAAATAAGTATGAAAAATAATTGTTATTTAAGAGTATTGGGAGATGTATTTTCAAATTGTGATTTAGATGTTGATTTTGTATATGCAACAGGGTCAACAGAAATTAATGAATCTACTTGGACAGAAGAAGAATTAGAAGATTCTTTTGTAGTTAAAGTACCTATGGTAGGGGTATCTCAAGAAGATATTAAACTTAAAGTTAAGGCTGGTATTCTTTATATTAACAATGAAGAAAATGTATTTACTCCAGATGTTAATATTGAATATTTCCTTCCAGTGGAAGCAAGTTCTAAGACTATTGAGGTGGTCTTGAGAGATGGTATTTTAAGCATCTTTATTGATAAGCCTGACAATTATGAGTTTGATTTAATTGTTGGGGAATAATGGGTGTACCTAAGATTCATCAATTTGACCCTGTAATTTATCCAGTTAAATTATGGGTTACTATAACTGATAAATTAGAGAACTTACAAGATAGATTTAAAGATGATGATGGTGGGGAATTAAAGGGTAGCATAAGTAGATTTCATGCAATTACATGTGATGTAATATCAAAAGAAACTAATTGTTGGGGAGTATGTGTTGTATTTACAGAAAGAAAAAGTATGACTATTGGAATTATGGCTCATGAAGCATATCACACAGTTAAAAGTTTCTTTGATAGAATTGAGGAGAAGTATCCCTCAGAAGAAGCAACTTCTTATTTATTAGAATGGATTGTAGATTGTATGAATCAAGTTAGAATAAATAAATTTAAAGATTAAATGAAAAAGTATTTAGGAGTAAAAATAGTTGAAGCAGAGATTGAATTTAAAGAAACCACTGATAATGGCACAATTACACCACATTTAAAAAAATCTGGGTATAAAACACTTAGATCTGATGGCACATTTGGTTGGATACCAAAGAAGATATTTGAGTTAGATTATAAAGAACTACCAGAAAATAAAGGATTAATAGGTACTGTAATTGAAGCTAATGGAGAATATTGGGAATATTTACAACCACCCTTATTTACAAGAGATCAATTGATTCAATTTGGAAAATATCTTTTATCAAATGAAAGATTAAGTATGTTAGACCCAAAGTCTGATCCACAAGGAGTATACCACTCGGATGTAGAAAATTATATTGAAAGTTTAAATAAAATTGCAATGGTTGTGTAAATTTAAATATATGAAAACAGTAGAAGAATTACTTTGGAAAAAATTAAAATCAACACTTAGTGTTTTAAATGATAATAACTACACAGCTAGAATATTATATGATTATGTAATTAAAAAATTTAATCAAAAAATATAGTCAATCACTACCCCAACATCAAGGGTAACTAGTTTAAAATCAATTAATAAATTAGATCTTGCCAAATGATAATTTAAAAATAATAATCTAATCTCTAGAAGTAAAAGTTCATTAACCCAAAAGTTTTTGAACTTTTTCTTGTTTATATAAAATATTGTTAGTAACTTTGTATCATGAAAAAATTAGGATTAAAGGTAAAGATGTTAGATGAACAAAATAAGGAATTCTTTATAAGATATGAGGATTGGATTGCAGAACAGAAATTACAAAAACAATTATTTAATGAAAATCTAAATGATTATTGTAATGCTAATAGTAGTTTAAAAGATAAACTAAGAACTACACCAGATTCACATATATTAAGAATAAGTAAAGTATTTAGAATTGATTGGAGTAAAATATTTAAAAAAGGTAAAATATTATATGATAAAAATATATGAGAATACTTAAAATATTACCTTTATATGACTTTGATGGAGAAGATTTATTTAGTCAATTAGGTTTAGTAGAAGATAATCATTATTCTAATATTGAAGAGTTAACAGATAGTTTTATACTAAAGATTTTAATGGTTGAAGTAAATGAAGAAGATATATATATAAACATTCAAGGATTTGATTTATATATAAATAATAAAAAGAACCCTTTTACACCAAACAGAGATATGACATTTAAGTCAGAATATAGATTAAAGGAAAAGTATATTAGAAGTTGGAAAGAAGGCAATTGGTTATCTATAGAAGTTAAGAAACCAAAGAATTATAATTTTAATATTAAAGTGGATGGAAGAGATAAATAAATACTTAGCTGATGCAGTAGAAAAATTATTACCAAGTAGTTTTAAGAATGATATAAACAAATATGATGATAAAAAATATCATAGATGGATTAAGGGAGATATATGTTCCCAAGCACTTTATATAGAATTAAATAAAAAGAATGTTTTAAAAATTTGGGAACATCATTTTTTAGGAGAGTATAGAAATGCTGAAAGAAAAATAATAATAAAAATGCCTATAAATTCAATAGAAGATATAATAAAATGTTTTAAGTATGCCAAAGTATAAATGTATAAATAAAGAATGTAGAAATT
>Ga0172381_10005911_pt1 | contig 12329 bp, 11 predicted proteins | sample Leawel6488metaG_FD_119754 | JGI IMG/M metagenome (GOLD analysis project Ga0172381, IMG submission 119754) | Leachate microbial communities from a municipal landfill in Southern Ontario, Canada - Leachate well 64-88 metaG | ecosystem: Engineered > Solid waste > Landfill > Unclassified | place...
TTAAATAACGACAAGACGGAAAATGCCCATTTTGTTACGATAGGGTTTTTTTACGAAAATCCAGATGGAGAGCCTAAAGTAATGGAACCAGAAGAAATAATTGAGTGGAAATGGTTTGATTTGAAAAATTTGCCTTTAAAAGTATTCTTTCCAAGCGCAAAAATAATTAAGAATTATTTAAATAATATAATATACAAAGAAAATGAGTAAAATAAGATTGTTTTCAACCCCTACTTGTCCGTATTGTTTTGCCCTTAAAAGATTTTTAGAGGAAAAAGGAATAGAGTTTGAAGTAGTCGATATTTCATCTGATATGGAATCGCAGAAGGAAGTGATTGAAAAAACCAAGCAGACATCGGTACCAGTAATGGATATTAACGGAGAATTTGTTGTTGGATTTGATAGAAAGAAAATTTGCGAGTTATTAAAAATAGAAGATTAATAAGTTATAAAACATATGTCTATAAAAATAGCTATTAATGGTTTCGGAAGAATAGGGAGATGCGCCTTTAAGGCTGCAATTAAAGAAAAATTAGATGTTGAAATTGTAGCCGTAAACGATTTATCAGACAATAAAACATTGGCCCACTTGTTTAAGTACGATTCGGCCTACGGTGTTTTTGACGGAGAAGTCAAATTAGAGGGAAATAATATGATGGTTAACGGAAAAAAGATAATGATGTTAACCGAAAAAGATCCAGAGAAATTGCCGTGGAAAGATTTAGGCGTAGATGTTGTTTTGGATTGCACAGGCGTGTTTAAGGATACGGAAGGGCTGGGAAAGCATATTAAGGCGGGAGCAAGGAAAGTTATAATGTCTTCTCCGGCTAAAGACGACGCTATTCCTTCCTATATTTTAGGAGTCAATGCTGGGGAGTATAAAGGAGAGGATATTATTGATATGGGTTCCTGCACTACCAACTGTTTAGCTCCGGTAGTAAAAATATTGGAAAAAGAGTTCGGCATAACCAAAGGCTTTATGACCACCATTCATTCATATACAAATGACCAGAATCTTTTGGATTTGCCGCATAAGGACTTAAGAAGGGCGAGAGCAGCTGCGGAAAACATTATTCCGACAACGACCGGAGCGGCTAAAGCTATCGGCAAAGTTATCCCTTCAGTTAAAGGAAAAATGGACGGAATAGCGGTAAGGGTTCCGACGGCAGTTGTTTCTTTAGTTGATTTGGTTTGTGAGATTAAAAAAGAAACAACAGTTGAAGAGGTTAATTCTATCTTTGACAAATATTCCGACGATGGAGAAATGAAAGGCATTTTCTACGTTGAAAAAGAACCTTTAGTTTCATCAGATTTTAAAGGCAATTCTTTTTCTTCAATATTCGATCCCGAGTATACCAAGGTTAATGGTAATATGGTTAAGCTGATGTCTTGGTATGATAATGAGTGGGGATATTCATGCCGTTTAGCGGAATTAGCTGAAAAGATTGGAAAAAGCTAAATAAAGCTCCCCGAAAGGGGAGTTTCTAGTTGAAATGAAGAAATTCGGCATAAAATTGTTATTATGATATAGAAATTCGTCCGAAAATCTTTATTTCGACACAATTCGACACAAGAGGAGGCCCGTCTGTTGTTAACAGGGCATTCTTTTGGTTAATTGTTGCAAAAATTGTTGCAGAATGCAACAATTATGAAAAAATTATGCAACAATTAAATTAAGGAGAAAAGATATTAAGCGTTTTATTTGACATTGTTTTTGCCCTACTGTAAAATATAAACAATATGTGCAAAAAAAATTCAAGAAGTTTTTTGTATTTTATTTTTAAAGAAGACAAGCATTTTATCGCTTATTCTCCAAATTTAGATTTGTCTACATGTGGCAGAACTATTGAGCAGGTTAAAAAAAGATTTAAAGAAGTCGTTGAAATATTTTTTGAAGAAGTAGAAATATCATCAAAATTAACAGCGCTCCATTAGGGGGCTTTTGTTTATGCAGCATAAATTAAAGAAAAATAATTTTGCATATATTGATGGGAATAACCTTTATAACAGTATTAGAAATTATGGTTGGAAGGTAGATCTCATCCGTTTTAGAAAATGGCTTTATCAAAAATACGATGTTGTCCGAGCTTATTATTTTATAGGATTAATACCGAAAGAGAATGAATTGTATGCTTTTCTACAAAAAGCTGGATTTGTATTAATCTTTAAAGAGGTAGTTTATACCAAAGAAGGAACGGTTAAGGGTAATTGTGATGCCGATTTAGTTTTAGAATCCGTAAAAGATGTCTATGAAAATTCTTGCGAAAAGCAAGTTTTAGTTACTAGCGATGGAGATTATTCTAGTCTAGTTAAATTTTTAATAAATAAAGGCAAATTAAGGATTATTATTTCTCCGAGCGAGAAAAACAAATGTTCTATTCTATTAAAAAGAACGGGAGCACCTATAACTTATTTAAATGATACAAGGGATTTATTAGAATTATTTAATCATAAAAGAAAAAGCCCCCAGTAAGGATAAGCCCTTAAAGAGGTCTTTTTCGTGGTAATTTATATTTATTATATATCACATTGTGATATTGTCAAGCTTCATGATTGGTTCTTTCTATTATGGTTCATTTAGAGTTAAATAAATTAAAATATTAAAAATTAAATAAAATGAATAAAATTTGTAAAATAATAATTACAATAGTTTTTGTTTTAGCTTTAATTGTAATCGGCTATCTTTGGTATAACAAAGTTCAGGAGAGTAAGATGGGCCCGGTTCCATTCGAAAGCTTTAAAAGTGTAGAAGAAAATGGCAAGGTTTTTATGGAGAATAAAGATATCGGCCTAAAGTTTATGGTTCCTGAGGGGTGGGAGGTTATAAGTACGGATGTAGCTAGCTTATCAATGCACAGTCCAGACTTCATTCCTTTTACAGAGCCATCTTTTATACCTAAAAATGGATGTTGGATTGACGTCACTCCAAAGATACAGGTTGAGGGCAGTAATTATGATTTACAGTATAGCGACTTGAAGCAGGAAATAGAGGATGAATCTTATCTATCCCACGAAAATACAGAGAAAAAGAAATGCGACATAATGGAATTATTTGGAATTAAAGGTATAAGATGTAATCTTTCAATAGATGAAAATATAAACAGTCAAGGGAACTATATCTATTTTAGCATTCCTTACAATAATGTAGTTTATCGTTTTGAAACGCATATTTTTGGTCAAGACAAAGAAAAATGCCTTCAAGATTTTGATAATTTCTTATCGACAATTTTTATTAAAAAGAAATGAACCCTTACAACCTACTACGCGGTACGTTATTAACATTGATGTTAATATGTTTTTTAGTCGTACCGCAAAAAACACTTGCAATTGATTTTAACTTTTTTAATTTTAACAGCGAGGAAGATTATCAAGTTTTATCCGAATTTGAAAGCAAGAGAATTCTACAAAATTTTTCAGATAAATTATATGATAAGTGGGAAAAATTAACCGTTGATGGCTATTCTGATCCGATGGAAAGAACAGTGATATGTCTGCTAAAAGAAATAACCATTCTGAACATGTGGAACTATCTATTTAGAGATCTTCCGCTGGATATTTCTTTTAATATCGCTAAACAATCGGTTGAAATAGCCAAACTTGTTGGGACCGAAGATGCCTCCGGCATGTTGGGCAAGATTGAGAGAGAAACAGCCAAAGCAGCCGTTAGCTATCTCAAAGAGTACTTTTTTAAAAACCAAATAAAAGTATCTTTTGGAGCAATGGAAGTAAAGTATAAGACAGAGCTCGGGGCCGTTGATTCTCCATTTCAATACATCATTATGTATAAGCCGATAGATGAAAATAGGGGAAAAGTTGTCGCGAGGATTTATTCGCCTAAAGAAATTATTCCTCCGCCAAGCAAAGGCTCAATAGGAATGATTAAAGGATTTTTAAACAGTCTTGACTCGGGCCAAAACATATCACCATTTATTGTTGAAATAAGCGGTGAAATGAGCAAAAGCATGTATGGCTCATATGTTTGGAATGGGACCCCGGAAATTAAAACTATTTTTCCTGAAAATGTTCCAGATTTTGGCTTAAAGCCTCTTACTTGGCAGGAAAAATACATAATTAACCCTATAAAATCAGTACTTGAAGATTTTTCGGGTATACTGGATTTAATTACCGGGGATAAAACAGAGGTTATCGACTATGTTATTAAAGAAAATGGGGATCAGGAGAAGATAGATAAAGAGATGACAGAGATAAATAAGGGGGCGGTTTTAGAAAAACAATATCCTATAGAAAATAATGAAGAAAAGATAGAAATCAAGAATACGGAAAAACCAAAAGAGGAGGTTAAAAAAGAAGTAGAAAAAAAGAAAGAAGAAATTGTTCCCATTGTTTGTTCTAAAAATAATATTTCAAACGCACAACATCAGGTTGTTTTTAATGAAATTGCCTGGATGGGAAGTGTGGCGAGTTCAAACGACGAATGGATAGAATTAAAGAATGTTTCTAGTAAAGATATTAACTTGAAAGGGTGGAGCGTCTCTGACAAGGGAGATAATATAAAGATTGCTTTTGGCAGCTTAATCATTCCCGCAAACGGATTTATATTGCTTGAAAGAACAGATGACAATACGGTCCCTTTTAAACAAGCGGATTTAATATATCAAGGAGCGTTATCAAATAAGGATGAGGAGCTTTACTTATTCAATAATTCTTGTGGTGTCGAGGACTATGTTTCTGCTGGTCCTGACTGGGCGGCTGGAAATAATACTGAAAAAAGAACCATGGAACGTATGGGCGATTTTTCATGGCTTACTTATTCAGGCAGCGGGACGAATAATATTTTAGGAACGCCGAAAGAAGTTAATAGTTTAGGTAAAAAAGAAGAAAAGAAAACGACGAGTAGCACACAAAGCAATAACGTTACTTTGGCTGTTTCTGGAGGCGGATCGTCTACACCTATTGAAGTTAGCTATTGTCCTCAGTTAAACTTGTCGTCACCAACTCATTCGGTTGTTATTAACGAAGTTGCTTGGATGGGAAGCTTGACGAGCTCGAGCGACGAATGGATAGAATTAAAGAATTCGTCTGGAGAAATTATCAATATGAACAACTGGCAATTATTAGACCAGGATAACCAAGTTAAGATTGTTTTTTCTTCGGCCGATACCATCGATCCGAATGCCTTTTATCTTTTAGAAAGAACCGATGATAATTCTGTCCCTAATATTTTAACTGATAAAATATATTCGGGAGCTTTATCAGACACTAATGAATCTTTGAGATTATTTGATTCAAGCTGTCAATTAATTGACGAAGTTTTAGCTAGTCCCGATTGGCCGAATGGTGACAAGGAAAACAAGAAGACAATGGAAAGAAGCGAAGATTTTGATTGGCATAAGTATTCTTTATCTTTGTCCGATTCCATGAGCGGATTATGGGGAACGCCTAAAGCAAGCAATAGTCCAGAAGTTTTAGATAATCAAGAAGAATCTGCGCCCGAAGAACAGGATGATTCATCCGACGAAGAGGAAGAAGAAATAAATAGCAGTAGTAGAGTTTTAATTACTGAAATTCAAAATAACGGAACGGACGGTCATGAATATGTTGAGCTTTTTAATCAAACTGAGGATGATATTGATTTATGCCCAGATGAAGATAATTGCTATTTTCTTTCCTATTATTCGCCAAACTCAAACTGGAACAGCCCGACTAGAAATTGGAAATTTCCAGAAGGAGAAACTATTTCGTCAGAAGAATATTATATTATTGATATTTTTGGCGATAACGGAGGCGACTACAGGGTCGAAACCGCAGAAGAAACCGACGGAGAGCATTATTATAGTACTGGACAGATTGGCAATTCTCACGGCTCCATAGTTTTATTTTCAAATAATCCTAAATATTTAGGAGATGAAGAAAAAACGGAAGAGGAAGAAATAGCGAGAGCGATTTCTTTGAAGGTTGATGCGGCAGCATGGAGTAACGAGGAAACCGCGGTAGTCGTAAAAGAAAACGAGCCATTTCTTATTCTAAATGAAGAGGGAAAGATTTTGGGAAGAAAGTGGGCGAACAGAAAATATAAAGATAGTGACAATAATTCAATTGATTTCCAGATGGAATTACCGAGCTTGAGGAACCACGCGCCAAAATCACCATCTCCGGTAGATGATTTATCGGTTATTTCCAATCCAAATCAAAAGAATTCAGTAATATTGTCATGGACCGATCCCGAAGATGAGGACACTAAACCAGAAGATATCGCCTACGAAATATATTACTCTCGCAATGCACTGATAGATGAAAATAATCTTCTTAATATAGCCGATTACGTCGATGTTGAAATTGCAGATGGAGAGAATAATACAAAAATTGCAATTATTCCTGACCTGTACTTTGCTTCCGAGTACAATTTTGCGATAAAGGCTAAAGACCCGGAAGGTAATTATTCTTCAATATCGAATATTGTTTCTCAATCTATTCAAGAAGCCTTTCATCAGAAGCCAGCCCCCTATTACGATTTTATGAGAAGTAATCATTCAAAATTCTCCGGTCCAAAAATGGAGAGCGTAATCGAGACGGTTGTGGTTGCAAAAGGGGAAAACGAGACCACGAACGATGATACTTTTTATTCTCCGGTAGTAATAGGAGAAGACGGTACGATATATTTTTTTGCAGAGATAGACCGCAATTGGGGAATCTATGCATATAATTCCGATGGAAAGAAGTGGCGATATCCCGGCGAAGACTTTAACGAGATTTCTTTGGGTAAGGACGGTTCAATATATGCTGTCACCGCTAAAAGCGTCTATGCTTTAAGTCCTTCTGGAAAGCTTGAGTGGAAAAAAGATTTTGAAAGAGTCTATACTAGGAGCATTGTTATTGATTCAGAGGATAGGATATATTTTATCGCCTCGGAAGAGCCGGATAAAGCCATTCTTTTTTCTTTTGATGGAGAAAACATAATTTCCGTCTACGACATCGGAAGCTTGGGAGGTATTAGTTATTCAGAATTGGTTATTGATGGAAGCAACAATATTTTCTTTTCAAAGAGCAACAGTGTTTTTAAGTTTAATTTCGGTTCTGGCAAAATAGCCGAAAAATCATTTCCAGTAGTATATGATGAAAGTTATTTAGGCGAGGAGGATAAGTTCGATGTAGCCGAACAGGTTTACGTAGCTTTTAGCGGAACAGTTTTGGTAAACATTTCCGGTGCAAAATGTTGCTATTATGATACTAATCAGCAATCAAACACCTTTTACGCTCTAGATAATGATTTGAATAACGTACTTTGGAGTAAGGAAAATTACGGTTCTCCATCGAGTATCGGCGAAAATGAATTTTATATGTCTGTACTCAGGAGTGGCGGAGTAAGTCTTTGGGATATTTCCGCAGTCGACTTATTAGACGGCAGCATTAAGTGGACTAAGAGGTGGATTCATAGTAGTTTTTTCTCTCCAGCATCTTCAATTGCTTCGGATGGCGGTAGCAACGTGTATTTAACTCAGGATATTAACGTGCTCGGATATGATTCGTTGAATATAACAGATGAGGTTCCGTTAAATGATACGATATTATCTCTTACCGGATCAAGTCCATTTTGCTATACGCCATTATCGATAGGAGACGGAGTAATGTATATTCCGGCGTTTGATAAATTATCCGTCGTTAAATATTGATTCTTCTTTGCGCGATTCTTGCGCGATTCATTGTTTTGTCATGCCAATTCATTTTATTTAAGGCCCACTTGACAGTATTTTATATATGTGATAGTTTATAGTTGATAGTTTACTATAAACTATAAACAATGAAAACAAATACTGCCGAGAAAATTATAGATTTTTTGAAGAAAAATGGGCAAGCTAGGCCGGTTGAGATATTTGGTTATTTAGGAATATCTTATCAGGCTGTGTTGAAGCAACTAAGCGGGCTGATTGAAAAAGGTCAAATTAAAAAAATAGGCAAGCCTCCTATGGTTTTTTATTCTCTTTTTTTACCGGCAGAGATGACTAAACAAGTATTAATCAGCGATAAGGACAGAGACATTATAGCCAAAAACTTTTTTATCGTAACCCCGTCTGGAGAAATTAACGAAGGGGTTAAGGGTTTTGTTTCTTGGTGTGAAAAAAGAGGAATTGAAGTATCTAAAGCTGCCACTGACTATATTAAGATTGTTGAAAAATACAATAATTATAAAAAAGATGGCTTAATAGACGGACTAGAGAAAATGAAGTCTACATTTAGCAAGGTTTATCTTGATTCGCTTTATTATATTGATTTTTACAGCATAGAAAGATTCGGTAAGACAAAACTTGGACAAATGTTGCTTTACGCCAAAAATAGTCAAGACAGGGTTTTGATTAAAAAAATAGCCGAAGAGATTAGGCCGAAAATAATTAAAGTCATTAAAGATTTTAAGATTGACGCAGTTGGATTTATTCCTCCTACCGTCAAGAGGCAGGTGCAGTTTATGAAAGAATTGGAGAAATATCTAGATATAAATATTCCAAAAATTTCGCTTGTAAAGATTAAGACAGAAGTATCTGTTCCTCAAAAATCACTGAACAAGTTAGAAGATAGGATACAAAATGCGGCGAGCACGATAATCGTTAATGAAAGAGGGACGTATAATAACATTCTTCTTGTAGACGATGCTGTGGGTTCCGGAGCCACGCTAAATGAGACAGCCCGTCAAATAAAAGAGAAGAAGGTGTGTAAGGATAAATTAGTAGGAATCTCGATTACGGGTAGCTTTAAAGGTTTTGATGTTATCAGCGAGGTATAATGGTGAGTAATGTGTTGAAGATAGAGAGTCGATATATGCGCGACAGTCATAATCAATACTTTATATTCTAATTCGTTATTTCAAATCGGTTTTATTATAAATTGGTATTTTCTAATTTTAAGTATATACTTTTATATATGTATCTTTTTTTTGACACCGAAACAACTGGCCTTCCTTTGAACTGGAAGGCACCGCTTGAAGATTTAGATAACTGGCCAAGACTTGTTCAGCTCGCCTGGCTTTTCTATGACCTAAAAGGGAATAAAATCAGCGGAGGGAATTATATAATCAAGCCAGAAGGATTTGTGATACCAAAAGAAGCTTCTAGGCTTCACGGCATTACAACGGCCCGAGCCGAAAGAGAGGGTGCGTTATTGGAAAAAGTATTGGTTGAATTCCAAGACATGTTAAATCAGTCCGACTATTTGGTCGCTCACAATATGAGTTTCGACGAGAAGATTGTTGGTGCCGAATTTTTAAGAAAAGAAATGATTAACGGCATGATTTTTAAGAATAAGATATGCACCATGGAAAGGACAACTAATCTTTGTGCCATTGACGGTCCCTACGGTTATAAGTGGCCGAAACTTAAAGAACTCTATTTTCTATTGTTCGGAACGGTTTTTGAAGACGCTCACAATGCCTTGTCCGACATCAATGCTACGGCGGAATGCTTCTGGGAATTGAAAAGGATGGGGGTATTATAATTTCAAGGTTGACTTATTTTATATAATCTTATATAATCTTATATAGTTACAATATAAGATAAAAAAATGGAAAACAAGCGTTTTGAACAAAGATTAAAATATATTCCATCTGAGGTTTGGTCAAAAATTACCCAAATTGACGAACTAAAGGGGCAATGGATTTCTGGAGTTAAGCTGAGTCCTCAAGTTTTAGGACGATTAAAACGTTCTGTTTTGATTACTTCTGCTGGTTCTTCAACTCGTATCGAGGGATCTATATTGTCCGATGAAGACATAGAGAAATTGATGAGAGGGATTAGTATCCAAAAATTTACTGACCGTGACAAGCAAGAAGTAAGAGGATATTTTGAACTGTTAGAGAATATTTTTGATTCCTGGAGGTCGCTTAAATTTTCTGAGAATTCTATTAAGCATTTTCATAAGGAGCTTTTAAAATACGTAGAAAAAGATGAGCCTCATAGGGGGGAGTACAAAAAGACGGAAAATAAGGTTGAAATGATTGACGAAGCGGGAAAGTCGATAGGCATTCTTTTCGACACGACTCCGGCATATCTTACTCCAAAAGAAATGCAGGAATTGGTTGAGTGGACTCAATCGGAGTTTTCTGAAAATAGATATCATTCACTCCTTCTTATAGCTAATTTTATTGTCGAATTTTTAAATATTCACCCTTTCTCTGATGGAAACGGGCGCCTTTCGAGAATACTTACCAATTTTCTTTTATTAAAATCGGGATATTTGTATGTACCATATGTTTCTCATGAAAAATTAATTGAAGATAATAAGCCGGATTATTATATGGCTTTACGAAAAAGCCAGAAGACCTTTAAAAAAAAAGAAGAGGATATCGTTCCTTGGCTTGATTTTTTCTTAACAGTTTTTTTAAGGCAGTCAAGGATGGCCATCGAAATATTATCTAAAGAAAGCATTGAAAATGTTTTATCCGTAAAACAGCTGGCAGTGTGGCGATATCTTCAAACGGTTAGTGAGGCGTCTCCGAAGGAAATTTCAAAAGAAGCCGTTGTGGCCAGACCGACAATTAACCAAGCGCTAAATAAGCTTTTGCAATTAAAGAAGATCGAGCGTATCGGTGCTGGAAGATGTACGAGGTATAGAAAAAAGATTCTCGAGTAGGTATAGCGAAAATATAGAAAAAGATGGCCTACAAAATTATGGAGTCAGTCAATGACTCCACTTTTTTCATTAAGATGTGTCCGGTTTTATAGTGTTCACACCGCTTGTTTGACTTTTGTTTTTTCTTACCATATAATAAGGGCTATGACGGAGGAGAATATCATTAAATTGACCAATGCCTTATACAAGGTGACGGATCTCTTTCCTAAAGAGGATCCCCTTAAATTTGCAATTCGCAAAGAGGGACTTGATGTTCTATTTTTCTCGAATATTATAAAAGGAAAATCTATCTCAGTTGTTCCCAAAGAAAGAGAGCAGCATTTGGAAAAAGTCTTGGCTAAAATCGAGCTCATCAAGACTTACTTTGGCATAGCCAAAGAACAGGAATGGGTGTCGGAAAGGAACTTCGAGGTTTTGGAAAACGAGTATGATTCTTTGAAAGATTCTCTGGCTTTGGAAGTATTAAGGATTAAGGAAGTCAAAAAGCCGGTAGTCATGGAAATTAAAAAAGAAGAGCAGGTATCCGTTTCGGCAGGCATCAAAGAGGAGGTTAAAGAAGAAAAGAAGACAGAGCCGGAAAAAAGGGAAATCAAGCATATTAATTACGAGGAGCTTTCTTCGGTCCAATTGAAGGTCTTGGAGATTCTCCAAAACAAGGGTCAGTTAAAGGCCAATCAGATTAGTGACTTTTTCCCGGAAATGAACCCGAGAACAATTAGAAGGGAATTGAAAGGTTTAAAAGAGTCGAAAATTATAACTTCAATCGGAGGAGGCAAGATGACCTCTTACGAAATCAATAAGTCCTACTAGAAACCATTCTGGACATACTGGACACGGTTCTGGACAATCTGGACAGTATTCTGGACATACTGGACACGGTTCTGGACATTGTGGACAACTTCTGGACAATCGTGGATAGATGTGGACAACTGATTAGGACAAGCTGGACACAATTCTGGACATTTAAGTTTTAAAAAAGATAATGCAATCACAGCAATTCAAAGAACAATTTTTTTCGCAGATATATGACGAGCACGTAGATAAAGTCTACCGCTTTGTTCTTTTTAAGGTTAGCAGCGAAGTCATTGCTCAAGACATAACTTCGGAGACCTTTACCCGTCTCTGGAAAGAGATTTCCATGGACAAGGAAATCAGGAATCCGTCAGGTTTTCTCTTTAGTGTGGCCAGGAATATGATAACCGACCATTATAGGCTGAAAGACCAGAATCCGGTCATTCTGGACAATCCTGAAAACATTCTGGACAATAGCCAGGATATTGCTGGACAAGCCGTCCAGAAAGATGACATGAGAATAATAACCGCTGCTTTAGGACAGATGGATAATGATTACCGCTTGGCCTTATCAATGTACTATATTGAACAAGAGCCTATTTCAGAAGTGGCCAAAGCCTTAGGTAAATCGCAAGGAGCAACCAGGGTTATAATCCACCGTGGAATGAAGCAATTAAGACAGATACTGGAAGCGTAACAAAAACAGCAAAAAACCGTCTTAACTATAAAGGGTATAAATCTATGAAATATAAAAATACATTAAATAAAGGCTCAGTCAGATATATAATCTTCAAAGAGGAGAATACTTGGTATGGCGTGGCTTTGGAGTTTAATATTGTTGAAGAAGGAGATAATCCTGTAGAAGTTATGGCTTCTTTGTTTCAGGCCATTGAGGGCTATATTGAGACTGCTCAAAGGCTTAAAATGCGTCCCACACCTTTAAATCAAAAGGCTGATAA
>Ga0172381_10005912_pt1 | contig 12328 bp, 7 predicted proteins | sample Leawel6488metaG_FD_119754 | JGI IMG/M metagenome (GOLD analysis project Ga0172381, IMG submission 119754) | Leachate microbial communities from a municipal landfill in Southern Ontario, Canada - Leachate well 64-88 metaG | ecosystem: Engineered > Solid waste > Landfill > Unclassified | place...
GGTCTTGGAGAAGGGGGCGGGGGGAACACTCTTATTCGGCCGAACGACTTCATTGACGGGTTCCCAGCCCTGTGCACGAGCGGCATATTCCGCTTCTTCCCTTTCTATGTATGGGAATGACTTTGTCATCTCTGGATTAAAAAGGCGATACCATCCGGTCCCGTCATTGCTTTCCAGTATTGCGGCCTTGGGCTTGGCTCCGGCTTGGGTGTACCCCTTCTGCCTACCCTCCTGGTGCCAGTCGGATTGCAGTTCCTCGAGGAAGAGGACCCGTTTCCCGTCAGCATCGGTGCGGTCGTTCATCCGGACATGGAGCAGGATGTTGGGTTCGTCGAAGTGGCCGGAGCGATATGAATCCGTTCCTTTGGCCTGTCTTGCCGCCACAATCGCCTTTTGCTCCTCATCAGTAGCCCTTCTCCCCTCTTGATGTTGGAATTCAGTATCAACATCCTGAGCGATGACGAGTGTGCCGCTTTTGTCGACGGCTCTCCGGTTTGCCCCATCCTTCTGAATCCGCAGGCCAGCTTTCTGCAGTTCCTTTTCTGCCACGGTATCTTCTGTGATAACCGGCAACGTCAGCAGCAGTTCCTTATAGTTCTCTCCGCCGGGGAGTTGTAAGTTGGAGTTGGAGAATTTGGGCGTGCTGTAGACCGTGTTGTCTTCTGGTCCGTATGCTCGCGGGGTTCCCTTCGTGATCTCCTTGATCTGGATCTGGTTCTCCTTGATGAAGTAGACCACTTCCTTCTTCGTGATCTTATCCTTCTTCCCGGCGAGCCATTCGTCGACCCCGGACCACTTGAGTTCCTCGGCCTTGAATTCGCCCTTCTGCGCCCAGGCGTTGATCATCGTCCGGAATTGTGCCGGTGTCCCCTGGTTCGGGAGCTTCTTGTCCAGGACCTGGGCCATCTGTGAATAGAAGGCGTCGGCTTTCTTCGGCTCCCCGTACTCGGCGTCGGCTTCCTTGATGGAGGTTATCTGACCGTTCAAATGGATGAAGGCATCGTGGGAAGGCTCTGCGTAGAACATCCCGCTTTCTTCTCCATCTTTTACGCCTCTGGTTCTCATGAAATAAGAGGGGACGTTTTTGTGGTCGTTCCAGGATTTCGCGGTTACCTCCCACACCTTCCCCGTTTTCTTCGATTTTACCCGATCCCCGATTTCCCACTTCCATCCGTCATATGCGGAGACCTTTTCCATTTTCTCTCTGAGGCGATCTTTTATTTCGTCCTGCAGCTTCTTGTGGGCTTCACGGAGTGGCTTTGTCACTAATCGAGTGACCTTCTCATCATCCCCGTACTCACCCCTTGGGGATTCGACGGAGGTCTTCTTGTTCTTCTGTTTGGATGTGACGGCAGCGCGGAGGCGATCCTGCCTTGCCTTCTGCGATAGGTTGCCGAGTACCCGCTTCCCGCTTCGATCGGTCTCGATGTGCAGTCCGTCTGCTACGGCTTTCTGCTTCTCCGCTGGGGACAGCGCCTTCCATTCCTCGGTGATGTCCTTCGCGTCTCCGTACTCGGATTCCATTGCCTGGGCAATGGTGCTGCGAGTTTTGGCCTTCTTCCCCTGGGTAGATAACTTCTCGGTCGCAGGCTTCTTCCCCGCCCCGTGGCTCGCCTTGATCGTCTCTTTGGTGAGGATGTACTCGCCCCGGAAGGAGAGCCCGGCCAGGCCGCGCTTCCTGATCTCTGGCAGTATCTGATCCTTGTCGGTCCACGTATCGTAGAATTCTTCTATGGCGTTCTGATCCCCGCTCTGGATCTGCTTGATGTACTTGGAGATGTCGGGGTCATCGGGATAGACGGTCTTGATGATGTCGGCCATAATCTCTGCGGATTGCTTGCTCCCATCCAGCAGGTTCACGATGTTCTTGGCGATCGCTTTCGGTACGGTCAGCTTGTACTCATGCTTCCCGAATTCGTCTTTGAAAGTGTCGGAGAATTCCTTGTCACCAAAGAAGGCGTCGAAGTCCGGCACGTCTCCCTTGAGCTTCCTATGGGATCGGTGGTAGATCTCCAGGTCGGGCATATCTGCCTTCGCCCACGGTTCACCCTTGAAGTCCTCCGGCTTGGCAGATCTGTCTGCGGGGATATTCTTGTCGGTCAGTTCGTTGCTGACATTTCTGGCCGTTGTTGCGTCGATGCCGTATTTCCGCATGAGGTAGGCGTCCAGATCGCCCTTGGTGGTAATATGGGAATGTGCAAGTCGTGCCTGCTTGTCGTTGCCGAGAGCCTCGTCCACATTCAGGGCAGCGCCTCTCCATCGCGCGGCCTCTTTGACCATGCCATCGAACGGAATCGTCGAACCACCTGAAATCATTGAAGAATCAACGGCTTCACCAGAGGCCGAATTTTGAACGATCTCGCCCTGACCGGTACGATCCTGTGGGTTAAAAAGAGGCAATCCGTCGGCTCCAAAGTCGAGACCGATTTGTCGGCTGTCGTAGCGTGCTTTTCGGGCTTCTACACCGAAGTCTTCCCCGCGGATGACGCTTCCGATGTCCGCCATCTGCCCAGCGAGAACATCGATCAGGTTCCCGGAGGATATCTTCCCGGCGTCCAGATCTTCGATGGCTTTCTCAATTTTGGCCGATGGAGATTCTGTCGCCTGCAGGCGGATCATGTGGTTCTCGAGGTGAAGTCTTTCCATCGGCGTCCACGGCAAAGGATTGTCTGCTTGGAGTGCGTTCTTCAAGTCTGCGATAGTACCCTTCTCGATCAGGGTCCGAGCATATTGAGCGCCCGCGTCGGTTCCGGAGATTGACAGGGAGGCTTTCGCCTTTTCGATATCGTTGACCTGGTCATCCTTCAAATCGCCCTTTATCTGCGTCGGAAGGATTGTATGTGCAAGTCCTCCTCCAACTCCGCCCATTATCCCGCCGATAACGCCAGAGGTAAGAACGTCTCCCCACTTTACGTCTCTGCCCGCAGCATCCGTGGAGATCAGTTCCTGCCCCGCTTCCTGGGTGCCTTCCATGTAAGAGGATACAAGCACACGTTTCAGCGCTTTCCCCTGTTCGCCAAACATGCCGAGCTTGTTCGTGACGATTAGCAAGGGAAGGTTAAGGGTGAACGCTTGGGTGGCTGCAACTGACGCCTGGAGCGGATCGCGTGTCTTTTCTATCACTTCTCGGTATACAGATCCCGCTTCGGTCGCCGCCTCCATGGCGGTCATCGTTGAAGCTCCGAGCCAGTTGGCAAGTTTAGGGGATACTTTGGCGAGGGCTGTCGCGCCTTTTGCTACTCCCATGCCCGGAATGAAAAACGTAGCCATCGAACCAGCGCCTTGGGCGAGTTGGTTGGAAAATCCTTGCTCCTCGCCGGTTAAGTCTTGGGACCAGAGTTTCGCCTGGTTCGCCAGGTCTCCTCCTATCAATCCGTCCGATACCCACTCCACGGCACCGGCCATTCCCTCTGCCGTCGATAGAGCGCCGACACCGACGTCTTTGAATAGCTGGGTGGCCTTCCGGACATTTGAGTTCTCCGGGTCCACTTCGTCCATGTAGGCTTCTTTGGTCAAGGGTGTGATATCGGTAAGTCCCTGGTCGTCTGGTCCCTTGTCTTTGCCGTAGGTCCGGGCTTCCCTTTTGATCTGTGCATCAGCGATTTCTGCCGGCGCCATAGTCCCCGGCGTATGCGGATTAACAAAATCATCGATCGTCCCGGCTGCTTTCTGCCAGAAGGTCTCCGGTTCTGCCGAGCTTAATTTGGGGATTCGTTCCTCTGCGGTCGGTATGTGCTGTGGCGCCTGTTTCTGCGGGGCGTACATATCACTTTCCGCGCTGGTTGCGTTGACGTAGTCTTCCCATGACGGTAAGCCCCAAGATGATTTTTTCTTTTCTTCTTGGGGCGCTTCCGGTTCTGGCTCGGGTTCATAATCGTAATTGCTGAGGTCAAAGTCAAAAAGAGAGGCCATGAATACTCCTTATTCTGCGTGTGCGGGTTTGTTACTCCTCATCGACGAGCCCGGGTACGGCTGCGCCTCCGGCCCTGTATTTAACGATCCCCTTCTTCCAGTAGTCTTGCACCTTCTGGATGTTCGGCGGTGCCTCGAGCCTGCTGATAGCGTCGATGTCCAGGTCCTTGTAGGTCTGTATGTTGTCGATGAAGTCGGTCATATTCTGGATGCTCTGGCGGTAAGATTCCGCGTATCCGTCCCATCCTTCTTCCTCGTTGGCGATATGCTTTTCTGCGGCATTGAGCTTGGCTCCGTAATCCCGGAGCTTCCGCTGGGCGTCGGATTTCATGGCAGCATAAGTGTTCGAGACCCGGGACGTGTGGGTGCTGATCAGTTTCGCTTCTTCCGTAGCCTTTGCTTTGCCTTCCTTGTCGGTCTGGAGTTTCTCCCGGTACAGGCGGCGGTCTTCTTCTTTCGCAGCCTTCTCTTGCTCTTTGCCGGTGGAGTCCTTGATCCCTCCCTGATAATCCATGGGTTCGGGAGCTCCGGGTAGGCCTTTCACTCCAAGTCCTTTTAATACATCGTTTCCCGTTGCATTAGGCGTGGGCGTCCCTTCCTGATCATAGGCCGGTTGGCGTTGATTGAGCAGGTTGGTGATCTTCTCCATGCCTTTGTTCCGTTCGGCCAATGCCGCAGCCTGATTCTGTTTCAGGTCATCGTCGAATTTCTTACCGTAAACATTCCGGAAGTTCGGATTGAAGGGCTGCTTTTCTCCGCCCAAGACATCGAACCAGCCTTCCCAATCACCGACGGTTTTTTGCCAGGCTTCCTGGTAGGGGTCCTTTCCGACAATATCTCGAGCGCCATTCTTAATGAGATACTCTTCAACCGTCTCTACCGGTGGCTCGTCGCCCATCATCGGCATGCCCTTGGGTAATTGATAGCCGTCGTCTGTCCGGTAGTTACTGAACTTGCGCTCCTCTGGTTCGGGCAAAGGCGCCTGCTCCTCGTCGTCCAAGGGAGACCTCTGCGCGGGCTTTGACCATTTGGACAGAGCTCCCAGCATTCCAGGGGCAGTCTGTTCGAGTTTTCCATAATCATTTGCTGAGTTCATAGGCATAACCTCTCAAATTTACATATGTGCCATGTAAGGATAAAACGGAACTCCATCGTTGACCGTAGGATTTTTCTTTTCTGCTTCATACGCAGTCATCGCTGCAGCGTATTCCTGGTCTGCTTTGCTCATAGCTGCCTGATTAGTCAACTGCCACATGGCCGCGTTACCAGAAATTTGATTCTGTTTATCCATTGTCCAGCTTGTCATGGCCGCATTGTTATTGTAGGTGCTTTCCGCGTTCCGTTGGTTCAGCATATCCTGAATAACCTTTTGATATGCGTCCATTCGCTCATTGTAGAGCCTGCTGTTTTCTTCCTCGATCTCTTTGTTGGTGATTTCTGTCTCCGCCTTGACTTCGGTCAGGTTGCGGGCCTGCTCTAGGTTGGCGTTATTAACGTCCACGTTTAGTTTTTCCGCTCTGAGACCCGCTTCCATGTTCGCCGCTGTCTGCCCGGCACTTCCCAAGATGCTGGAGATATTGGACCCCCGACTCCGCATCAGATCTCGAATCACCTTTGAAATAACAGCCGGATTGTCAGAGTATCTCCGAGCTTCCTGTAAGGCCTCCTGGAATCCAAGACGTTCTTGCGACATTGCTGGTGAGCTTAATTCCTGGGTCTGCTCTCGGATGTACTGCTTGTCAATTTCCGGCAGGGCGATTGTGACGCCCGGGATATCGATGTTCTTGATGTATTCCTGCAAATCTGGTGATTGGAATTCGGGCATAACTAAAGCGCTAGGGGCCTGGTATGTCGGTACATCTCCCATGCTGATTTTGGGATACGATGTAAATGTTGGCATGTTGTAGCTAGGAACATCGCTATAATCAGCCGCCTTTACTGTTGAACTACTGAATCCCATAAATCCTCCTTATCTCCGCTTATTGCGGGCCACTCTCAGGTCCATTTGTTTGTCCCTGAGATAGCTAAAAAAGAGATGCAAGAAATTCGAGAGCCTCGCTATAACCAAGGTCCCCGTAATAAACATACCCGCCGTTGAATCCATAAAGTAGTACGCGGTCGCGGCCATGGCACCAGCCCATACCGAGAGACAATAAGGGCAGTCGAGTAAATGGGATTGCTGCCGACCGCTGTATAGAAATGGCGTCCTTTTGATGATCCATTCTCTTATCCCCTGTAACGGCGCGGCTTTCTTAATTAATTCTACCAGCGCCTCAGTTGCGATCGCCAGGATCAGAAATTTTATAACCACATGAGCACCCTTTATGTCCGAGCGGATTTGAGCAGCACGCTTTGTACTTCTTCATTAGTCTCCCACATACTGGGCAGACTTCATCAAGTATTTGCTCAACGGTGCCAGGTATGTCATCGCTCTTGGATCGCCTATTCAGTTTGCTTAAGTCCAGCATTCTTCCGCCTCTCCGCTTCCATCTTTAATTCTTGGATGATTTCCTGGACGCTTAGTGGGCTGTCGAGGACCAGATCGCAAGTTTTGTTGGTGCAGACGAATTGCGCCTTAACGCCTTCATTGTTCGTCGGCACCTGGCGGATCATCATATCAAATCCACACTTCGGACATTTTGGCCGGCCGAGGTCGTCGATAATGGTTGGTGATCGTTCGCCGTGTTCTACCGTATTAAGCTGCCGCGGGCGCTCTTGTTCCGCTAATATCTCCTGATATGCCTGAAACGCCAAAGTGATGTTTTGATCAGTCAGGGGGCCAAAGATCTTGGTCGCTCTTTGAACGGCACGAACACGATCATCGAATTCCTCTTTTGATAATAATTTCATATAAGTCCTTTCTTATACGAGAGCGGCGGGACAACACCCGTTCGCCTTCATTGAGGCTGTGCGTGTATCCTTCTTAGACACGGCAGGAAGGCAGACATCATCTCTGCAGCTATAAATTAACGTTAGCCAGCTAAACGTGCAGGGCGGTATTGTGCATGTCGAGTCTTCCGCCACTCCCCCGGTCCCTGTTTTTATCCCTTCGCAATCATATATTTCCGTTGGAATGTTGCACCATCCGACCATATACCCAGCATATATGGTCGTGCATTTGCCTGGGAGAAATAAGGTATAAGCATTCCCCGCCGGTGGTGTCGCCGTGGTCACTCCAATTTTTAGCGTCGCACAGACGATATCGGTTCCTTTTATGCGAAGTTCTATCGTCGGATTGTTCAAGCAATTTGCGTTGTCGGCGGGCGCTGTGTATCGCATCCCGCCTCCGCCAATATCGATCAGGCTTCCGCCTCCGGCAAGTTTGTATTCATACGACACTCCAGGCTTGGGGTTTATTATCGATAAATCCTGTGATGTCCCGGTCGCCATGTCCGCGCTGGTATAGCCGATCGCGGTGGTTGTACATATGGATGCATCGTCACAATATGAATTCTTTACCCCGGTCGTGGAGCACGTCATTCCGTTTCTCGTGGTTGCTGTAACGGTGTAAGAACTCCCGGTGTAATCTTCCGGGATTGTGAATCCAATGGTTCTCGTCCCCATTGCGCTCCCGGCAGGGACGTGGGATTTGTCGTCAAGCTCTCCGCCAGCAACACCGATGATCGGATTGTTATATGCTTCTTCAAATGTAAGACTAATAGTTTCCCCCGGACAGAAGCTAAAAGACGGCGCATCGCAATCCCATGTGATCTTTTCTGCTTTGCTCCTGGGCTTTGTCTTAATATCCGGATTGGGACGCGGCTTTGGCATCGGGTAATTCGGATTCCAGGACGGCTGATACCATTCGGGCGTCCATGGTATACCGCCAGGGAAAGGATATGGTTCCATGCCATCCGGCACGTTAATTTCAAGGGTTATCGGGTCCAGGAAATTAAGCGGGAAATCCCAGCGGTATTCCATCTCATCGTACCCGCTATCATAGTCCAGCCATGGCCTCTTGAATTCCGAATGTTTCTGCCCGTAATAGTCGTCATCCGGGATCTCTTTTTTGAATTCTTCGTAGGTCGCGGCCGTAGACCGATAGGGTTTCCGGACAGTCTCAATGTTCGATCGCTTCTTGTCTGCCATTACCGGCTCCAGTTCGTCGTTGGGTTATTGACCTGGTTCACCATCATGCCCATGGATTCAATAAGGACCGTTTCTCCTGCCGTATTGTGCTGAATCTTGAGCGCCAGGTGATTCCCTTGGTGGACGAGCCTGGCTGCGTCATGCCATTGGATCGAAAAGAGATTGCTGACCCGTTGGATCTGGACCGCCAACATTTTTAAGAGGAGGGTCTCCCCGAGTTCGTTGTGCTGGAATTTCAGCGATAGGTGGTCCCCCTGGAGGTCGAGCCTGGTTGTGTCCTGTCTACGAATGAGTCCCGTTCGGATAGCGACGTCCTCGGCCTGGGCGCATTTATGAGCCTGGTTGTGGGAGAACTTTATCTGGATATGCTCGTTCTGTAGATCCCACAGCATCTGCTTCCGGCGGATGGCATTCCCGAGGTCTCCGAACATGCGGTCGTCAATCGTGACCGTCTCGGGGATGGTGTCAACCAGGGGATATCCCTCGATGAGGTCGGTAATGGTCGCCGTCTCCCCTGGTGTTTCCCGCTCAACTTCAAATTGCCGGCTCCATGCGTCGGTGATCGTGACCGTCTCGAGGATCTTGTCTGTGTAATCCTGGCCATCAATTGCGTCAGTAAGGGTGATAGATTCGGACGTGCTTTCCTTGAGGACCGATGCGTCGGTTGTGTCGGTAAATACGGCGGATTCCGATGTGCTTTCTTTGAGGATATCTCCTTCGGCGGCATCAGTAAATGTGGCTGTCTCGGAGAAGCTGGCGGTGGTGGCGTCGTTTGTGCCGTCAAATTCATCCTTGAATGTTGCCGTCTCTGTAATGTCTGCAGAATAGGCAGGGTTTTCCTCCAGGCCTCCCCATGAACCCCAAGCAGGTTCGGTTGATCGCCAGTTGCGAATAATAAAGTTATCGAGCCATAAGTCTCTACCTGATGCTGTTGTATCTCCCTTGAACACTACTTGATTCGTATTAGATGTGGTATTCCCCATAGATGCGCCGGATTTTATGATACTGTTATCTAAATAAATATCATAAGTGCCGGCTGTAAAATTAAGATTCTTTAATTCAAAAAGATGCCATGTATCTGCTGATGCAGTCGCTCCCGTATCAACGTAGGTAGATCCATTATAGAATTGCACCTTTTCATCTGCTCGCCATGCCATATAGATGCGCTTCGATCCATTACCCAAGACGAATTGCGTAGTAGCATCTGCAGCGTTCTCTTTATACTCACGCCAGCTGATAGCAATATTATCAGACGCGGTCTGGGTGCTTCGTATTCCGGCACCACTGGCATGATATGGGAATTTAACGCTACGGGTGTCTGCTGCTATACCCGTATATTCTTGTTCGGTTGAGATTATAGCCCCATTCTCTGCCGTCCACGTTACGCTTCCGCCGCTGTCGGCCACAGAATCATTGTTGCTGCCCCATTCAAAATTATCAAAGGCAATAAAGGTATTCGCTCCATTGCTGACCGCTGTTGCATCGGCTTTCCCGAAATACATATAAAACGTGGTATCGCCGGTCCCGATTGAATCAAATTCGATTGAGATGGTGGCAAGTTGGTTTGGTGTGGTTCCCGATATCGATTTTATGCAGTACTCAAGGAGGGTGGTCCCATCGGCGGCGGTGAAGCGAACGTCATCAAAGTCGGTCTGGCATAGTCCTCCGCAGTCGACAGATTCTCCCGTCGCTCCGGAGGATTCCCCCAATAGCAGTTGCATCTGGTAGTTGGTGACGGCTCCAGATGCTCTGCTTAATGGGACTGATTTTCTATAACGCCAACCTTCTAACCAAGCCATGGGATTCCTTTACGCGTGCGCTGCCGTAATCGTACACCAAGTTTTGAAGACGTCCGTGTCCTCGACCGCTTTGCTGGAAGAGAATTTGGAGTAGCACATCAATACCCCGGTCGCATCTCCCGTATTCCCCGGAATCGCCGCTGTGTCTACCCCCGTCCCTCCTCCGACCAGGGCTGCGCCATAGAGGGTCTTCGCTCCGGTCATCGTGTAGCTGGCCTTGTTCGCGCTGTTGGTGATAGCCTGCGAAGAAGCCGCGGCCTCATTAAATTCCGGACGAGCTCCTCCGGAGTAGGCAGTGCATTCGGTATAGACCGGGACCGCATAGGTCATTGTGGCTGCGGCCTCCGTGTTACTTTCAACGATCGCAAGATACCATTTAGTAACATTCGTTGTGCCGTGGAACATCACGTTCAAGATGAAATCCAGACCCTGGTTGGTTATGATGTTCGGCCGGTCGTACTCCGCCCATTTCAGGTTCCCCTGGGCGTCGTAGCATTCAAAGTTCCATCGGGAGTAGATGAGGAAGGCCATGGCGCATTGATTGGCGCTCCACCATCGCTTGACGGAGTTCCACTTGTTTTTGATGGCATTCTTAACTCGTCCCCATAATCTGTCGAGAAAGGAAACGGCCTTTTCTACCTCGCATTCCATCTGATCGTTCATTCCGAATCTATCCATGTCTCTGTCTCCTTTTAAGGTATTGTCTTTGAGGGCTGGGCCACTCCGTCAACGTAGGGGGTCACGACCAGGTTTCCCTGGCCACTTTTGGTCCGGACGATTAATTCCCGAAGATCCAGGGTAGCCCCGGAGCCGTCGAGTTCCATCATGGCGTAGGCGTCAATTGCCGTGGTCACGTCATCGTCGCCGTAGTTTGTTTGATAAACGGACCCGTCTCCGATCCCGCCTGCCATCTGCAGGACCGTCACGTTCCCGCTGCCAGCCTCGATGTCGGTTACGCATCCGAAGGGCTGGGCCAGGCTGTCAAAGCTCCAGGTCTTGTCCTGAATATCGTAAACAGGGAAAATATTGCAGGAGGTGGCGCTGGTTCCGCTGACCAGACCGATACGGAGGACGTTGAACGTGGCGTCGTGCGCCAGCCACATCTTGTCCTCGTAACCGTTTCGGAGGCACTCTTCTTTTGTGGGATCGAAATAGTTGGCGATATCGTCACTGATAACGACGACCGATCTTCCGTCACTTTTGCAGACGCCTGCATGAGAAAGAAAGAAAGCGATCGAAATTGGCCGGTCTTCGACCTTGTTCTCTCCGAGTCGGACGCCTTCAACGACGACAGCGGTCTTGGCGTTAAATGTTCCGTACCTGGAAGAGCAGACGAATTTGCCAAAGGTGTCGGGGGAATATCCTTCGTAGATCGTGAGGCATCCACCATTGGTCCCTCGTTCGGCCTGCCAGACCATCAGATCATTGTAGAACTTATGGATGGCGACGACCGGGTTTAGTCGCCCATCTCCTGGTCGCTCCAAATAGGTAAAGTCCAGACCGTTGAGGATCTGCGGTCGGCTCTTTGCGCTGACGGCGATGTCCGTTGGGAATCGCTTCCAGACGTAGAGCGCCCGGTCTTTCCAGACTGCGGTGCAAATGGCCTCGGTCCCATTCTCGGCTATGTCGTATATCGGCATGACACGGATGGCCAACTTGACCGTCAGTGAGAGGGTCTGGTCTGTGATGATCTGGAACCAATGGGCGAAATATCCGGTGTTATTGAACTGCCTCAGCCGGGAGCCGGTCGGCCTGGCAAAGGTGATCCATCCGGCATGGCTTAAACCTGCCGTTCCGTCTACCAATCCGGTAACGCTTTGCAACGCGGTGCCGTCCCAATACTTGATATCGCTGACCGTTGTATCAGCCGTGGTGTTCGGCGTTGAGCCCGGGTCCACATAAACCCCGCAGATGTTTGTGGCGGCGGCTATATTGATGATGTCGCTGGTGGTCATTGATCCGACGTCTATATTGACACATCCATAAGTATAATAGGTCCCGGCGCTGTCATCGTAGAATTGAACTTCCGAAACATCGACCGCGAGTCCGTCCCATTGATTGATAAGGTCCTGCCAGGGGGCATTGTATTGAATGGCGGTGAGTTCGACCTCGCTGTCCAAAGCTCCGGACGCCAGGGAGAGTTGCAGCCACATGCCGCACTCGTTGTAGAGATAGTGAGGGATCTCATCTGTGGGCTTCGTCCAGGACATCGAGCCGGCCTGTGCGAGAGCGGCTCCCTCTACGGCCGTCCCGTCCACAAAATCCGACACAGTGGTCCAGGCGCCGTTCCAGTATTTTACCTGCGCGACGGCCGCTCCGCCGTTCGGAAGGGACACGGTATATTTGAGCGAGGTCGCTCCGACTGGCACGCGAATAAAGACGCAATGGTAAGCGGCCAGGGTGCTGAGCGAATCGAGGACAACGGCCGTCGTGGTGAGCCCGTCTGTCGCCTGCTCCGTCTGATCGTCTCCGATCGTGGGGATGACCGGGATGGTCTCGGATCCTTTATAAACGACGACCTGGTCAAC
>Ga0172381_10005913_pt1 | contig 12328 bp, 12 predicted proteins | sample Leawel6488metaG_FD_119754 | JGI IMG/M metagenome (GOLD analysis project Ga0172381, IMG submission 119754) | Leachate microbial communities from a municipal landfill in Southern Ontario, Canada - Leachate well 64-88 metaG | ecosystem: Engineered > Solid waste > Landfill > Unclassified | place...
AGAGTCCTGACGGAATAAGATGAGGTCGACTACGTGGATGCGGGGGCTGGGTTTCTCCCGGTGCGCTGTTTTTATCGCCCTGAGGAATTTATCCGGAGGCTGCTTTTCGTTTCGGCTTATTTGTGCCCGGTCGGGTTGGTGAGAGGGGTGGCAAGGCTTTGATGGCCTTTTACGGAGAATGCGGTCAACATCATGACCGTGCATGCGGCAAAGGGACTGGAGTTTCCGATTGTTTTCGTGCCGGACATGGGTATGTCCTTCCAGTTCCACTATCCCCCGATCATGATCGGCGACAACCCGCTGATGGTGGGCGTGAAGGTCCCCAACCCTGCGGATAATTTCGCCATGACCGAGAGTGCGGTGCTGCTGGCACTGCGGGAGCAGCAGCGGCAGAAGGAGCGGGCCGAGAAGAAGCGTTTATTGTATGTAGCGTTGACCCGTGCAAGAGACCATCTGTTCATGAGCGGGGCTGTCCCGGAGGATGCCGGGTTATCTTTTGATCTTGCCCGGTCCCGGATCGAATGGATCTTCACGGCGCTTGGCGTGACCGGGAATGCGATCGGGGCCGGGGGTTTATCTCTTGTACTTCCTGAAGGGGCCGGAACGATCCGTTTAACGATAGTTTCTGATCCTGAAACGATCCCGGCCGAGACCGGGCGGGTCGAGCCTTCTCTTCTTATTGTACCGGATGAATGTGCGGGGAAGGCCGGGACCCGGGCTGCGCCAATTTATTCTGTCGGGCCGGAGCGGGTGAAGGTGAGATCCGTTTCGGATATCGAGAACGAGAGGAAGGGAAAAGGAACGGGACCGGCCCGTGAACCGGTTGTCTCGAAATATTTACCGGGCGTTGAAGGAACGAAGAAGGGCACGATCATTCATGAAGTGCTGCGGGGCCGGGATGCGGCGACCGTGCTGAAAGAGTACGGGGAATTATCGGAGGAGCATGTCCGGCAGCTCGGAGAGATCGTTACCCGGTTCTTTTCATCCGATCTGATGAAGCGGGTGAAGCGGTCGTATTGCGAGGTGCCGTTTGTTATTACTCTTGACGGTGGGCCGGTTACCGGGAAGATCGACCGGCTCGTGGAGCTCGATGACGGGTCGTGGGCCGTGATCGATTACAAGAGCGAGGCGGCCGTGATGGAGGGGTATGCGGCGCTGGCGGAGGAGTACCGGAAGTCGATTGAGATCTATTGCGAAGCGGCACGGCAGCTGGTGCCCGGGAAGAAAATTGCCGCTTATTTGTACTTCACTGAGACCGGGGAATTTTTGCCGATGAAGTCCTGAAACGTTTTTTTTTTCTAAACCCGTCGAATTCGACGGGATTAATATCCGGGTTTCTCCTCCTGACCGGGTGTCAGCCTGTGCCTCCGTACATTCATTGGATTAACTCCCAAACATGATCCTGCAACGGCGATACATTAATTATCCTAATCGTGATTAGTACTAATCATGATTAGGGAATTCATCGACCGCGAAGAGGAGCGGGCGCTGCTCGAACGCGAGTGGCAGAGCGACGGGGGGCGGCTTATCATCCTCTACGGCCGCAGGAGGATTGGGAAGACCCGGCTCATCGATGAATTCATCCGGGACAAACCCGGTATCCTCTATATCGCAGAGGACGCGTCCCCGCATATCCAGATTGCCCAGCTCAAAAGCCGGTGCGCAGAATATTTCGGTGATTCTCTCCTTGCAGAGCTGGATATAAAAACCTGGGACCAGCTCTTTACCTATCTCGCACAAAAGCAGCCCGGGAAAAGGACGTACCTTGTTATCGATGAATTCACGTACCTGATCAAAAACGATCCTTCCATTCTTTCTGCGCTCCAGAAAACCTGGGACCGGAGTATCCGTGGTTCCGACTGGTGCATTCTCCTCTCCGGCTCGATACTCTCTCTCATGAGCGATCTCGCTCTCTCGTCCACATCCCCGCTCTACGGCCGCAGGACCCGGGATATGCTGCTTCCTCCCCTCCGGTTCTCGGATGCACGGAAATTTTTTTGTTTCCCGTTCCGCGATGCCCTCAAAGCGTACCTGTCGATTGGCGGCGTACCGGAATACCTGCTCAAGGCCGGCGCATACGATGACAGCGACGCATTTTTCAAATTTGAATTTTTCAACCGGTACGGGTATTTCTACCACGAACCGTACTTTATCCTCTCGCAGGAGTTCCGGGAGCTCAAGGTATACCAGTCGATCCTCCACGCAATTGCACTTGGGAATACTTCCCCGACATCCATCGCCCAGTTCTGCGGTCTCGACACCCGTCACGTGTACCCGTATCTCGACTCCATGATCCGGCTGGGTCTGGTAGAAAAAGAAGTGCCGGTTCTCGGGAATTCCCGGCAGGGGATCTACCGGATTCGCGACCGGGTCTTTGATTTCTGGTACTGCCATGTTTTTCCACGCAGGCAGGAGATCGAGACCGGGCAGGATGACGCACGTGTCCCGGACCTGAATCCTTTTTTTGGCCGGCAGTTCGAATCGTTTGTGCGCGACGAGTTTGCCGGAATCGTGATGCCGGGGTACCGAACCGGCCACTGGTGGTACAAAGAAGATGAGATCGATTGTGTGGCCCTTGACGATACTTCATCTGCCGTTGTCTTTGGCGAATGCAAATGGGGGGATATCGGATACCCTCAGGCAAAAAAACTCCTCGCGAGCTTAAAGGCCAAAGCGAAGATCGTTCGTGCAGAAGCGTACCTCCACCGGAAGTACGCACTGTTCTCTGCCGGGACCATTGAGGGGAAGGACCGGCTGCAAAAAGAGGGGTACCTTGTTTTTGACAGCAGGGATATGGAACGGATCTAATATCGGGCAGAGGATAATTCCCAAAACAGCCCTTCTTTTCTTCACCACGTGCTGGAGCCCAGCTAACCCTGAGATCTGCCTCCCAAAAGCGTACAAAAGCGTTTTGTACGTCCGCGCAAAATGCCCGGTTTGCCCTAAATCGGGATTATCGCGCGATTCCTGAAAAAGTGGGTAAACATGTACCTTTTTTTGCACAAAATCCCGGAAAACGGGTGTCCGGAGGAGTGATCCGGCACCGTACAGGGCCCGGATTTGAGGTACTTTCCTACGGGTGATCGGGAAAACCAGGACCCGCCCCCGGAAAGACCGTATCCCAGATACGCCCGATACGGCCCCGGATTGGCAATCCGGCGATCCCGTTTTCCGGTTCCACAGGAAACAATGTCCACGCCCACGGAAGAAACGACAGTTCAGGGGTATTTCCAAAAACCGGGCAAAAAGAAGGCCACTTAAACCTGCAAAATAGCGGGCTTCCGGCGCCCCCTTTTTTCAGACAGGTTTCGGGACGTAAAAAAATAACCTCTGGCCGGAGGCCGCTATGACCGTTTTAGAGGGGGGGTGCCAGATTTCACGCCGGAGAAGTGAATATATATCCTGCCAGAGGGTCCGGCAGCCAGGAGAGATCGTTGCCCGGTTCTTTTCTTCGGATTTGATGAAGCGGGTGAAACGGTCGTAATGTGAAGTGCCGTTTGTTATTATTTTTAACGATGGGCCGGTTACTGGGAAGATCGACCGGTTGTGCGAATTATCTGATGGGGTCTGGATCGTGATCGATTACAAGAGTGAGGCTTCATCTGATTATGCTGCGGTTGCGGAGGAGTATGCCTTTTCGTTGTCGGGTTATGTTGAGGCGGCCCGGCACCCCACCCGAGGGAAGTGTATGAAAGGGGTAATATATTTCACGGAGACCGGGGAGTTTGGAATAATTTCTTCATCGTAAAATCCCGCCCTCCCTGAATTTCATCCATAGCACCCCCTCACTCCCCGGATCACCCTCCAAAACCTCCTGAAACCCGCGACCCCTCTTGTTCTGATTTCCCAACTCGCCCATATTAACACGGTTGGAATCTTTTAGATTTTATGACATAAAACTGGGGGAAAATGGGTTCGGAAAAAATAAAAATTGACACAGTTTTTTGCGAAACTGACACGGTTGGCTGGGAAAAACGGGGAATCGGGGGCCGTAGGAGGGGCGGATGAGAGGTACTCGAAAAAGTGGGCGGTGAGGGTAGCGATCCCGTTAATGGAAAAAATCGACACGATAGATGTAATGTAATATCAGTTTTGAAATTTTTTATTCGCTTATAAAAATTATTTTAACAGAGATTGTCGAAATTCATCGTCCAGTAAATTAACTGAGGGCCCCTCAAAAATAATTTTTCCTAATTTAAACACATAAACCCGTTCAGCATACTCAAGTGCTTTTTCAATGTTCTGCTCAATTACCAGTACAGCGGTACCCTGTTCATTAATTTCTTTAATTTTTTCAAAGATGATGTTGATATAATTTGGAGAGAGTCCCAAAGAAGGTTCATCAAGAATAAGCAATGCAGGATTTAACATCAGGGCTTTGCCAATTGCAAGCATTTGTTGCTCTCCGCCACTGAGTGTGCCCGCTCTCTGATCTTTTCTCTCTTTTAACAGTGGGAATAGATCAAATATTCTTTCGAGTTGTTCTTTCTTGCCAGTTGTGAGGAGAAAACCACCCAATGACAAATTTTCTGAAACCGTCATTGAAGAAAAAATCCGCTTTCCATCAGGAACAAACGAGATACCTTTTGTTACCAGCACGTTTGGCGGGACTCCCTTAATGTCACAGTCCTGGAACTTTATGGTACCTTCAATTTTATCTGTCAGCCCGAACAGGGCTTTGACTGCTGTTGATTTCCCGGCGCCATTTGGACCGATAAACGCAACAATTTCATGATCCCCGACATTGAAGGAAACTTCATCAAGGACTTTTAATATGCCGTAGAATGCCGTGAGATTTCTAACTTCAAGCACAGGTTTTCCTCTTTCCAAAATAGGCCTCTAATACTCGTTCATTATTGATAATCTCATCATGATTCCCGTCAGCAATCATCTTTCCATGATCTAAAACAATAATTCTTGTTGCCAGTTGTGCAACAAGCTCCATATCATGTTCGATAAAAATGATCGTTTTCCCGTTTTCATTCAATTTTTGCATAGAGTTTATGATTTTTTCTTTTGTTTCAGGAAAAACACCGGCGGTTGGCTCATCAAGTAAAATCATTTCTGAATCAAATGCCAATGCCCTGGATAATTGTAATAACTTCCTTTGACCGAAAGAAAGATTTTCACTCAAAGCATCTCGTTTTTCTGATAATCCAACAAAGTCCAGATATTCAAGACTTTTCGTAATATTCTCCTTTTCCTCTTCAAGGATCTTGGGATCCTGTATCAGTGTATTAAATAAACGCTCCCCTTTATCGAATTTTGTTGCCAGGAGCATATTTTCTAGAACGGTCAGCTGATGAAAAAGGCGGACTTTCTGAAATGTTCGAGCAATTCCAAGTTGGGCAATTTTATTGGGAGGAAGATCATTGAGCTCCTTACCGTTAAACAGTATTTTTCCCGTATCCGGGCGCAAAAAACCGGAAATGATATTGAAGAGGGTTGTCTTACCTGCACCATTTGGACCGATTAGAGCAATAATTTCATCTTTCTCGATGTTCAAGTTGAGGTTGTCTAATACAATATGGCCATCAAAATGTTTTGACAGGTTTTCAATTTTTAGAAATGACATGATTTTACCATAATTTGTATTTGCCAACCAATCCCTGGGGTCTTTTGATTATTAAAATAATTAGCATCAATCCATAAATCATCTGTCTTAATGGAGCTGCAATAGCACTTGGAATTCCGATAAATCGCAGCAGTTCCGGAAAAAGAATGAGAATGGCTGCACCAATAATCGATCCTTCAATTGTTCCCAGACCGCCCAATATCACCATAAGGACAATCAGAATGGATTCCATCACGGTAAAACTTGAGGGATCGATATATGTAACATAATGAGCATACAAACTGCCTGCGATACCGGCAAAAAAGGCACCGATCATAAATATGGTAATTTTAATTTGCCGGGTATCTTTTCCGAGCGATTCAGCCGCGATTTCATCATCACGTATCGATTGAACAACTCTTCCAAGTGGTGAATATACTATTCTTTTCATGACGCCGATAGTAAGCAGAATAAAGAATACAATTAGGACACAATAAAAGATCAGGGACTCAAGATTACTTGAAAAAGTTAAAAATTGTGGGATATTGGTAAGCCCCATCGGTCCCCGTGTGACATCCACCCAGTTTTTTATAAGATAGTAGATGAGCAACCCAAATCCGAACGTTGCCAATGCGAAATAATCTTCATTTAAATGAAAAGTCAAGTACCCGATAACCAACCCTGAAATGGCTGCAAAAGCTGCACCGATGAACAAACCAATCCATGGCGAAATGCCCAGATTCAATGCCAGTAAACTGGATGAATACGCCCCAAGTGCAAAAAATGCGGCATGACCCAACGCCGGCTGACCAAGGTATCCTATTATCAGGTTCAGGCTTAATGCAAGAATCACGAAAATTCCGCTGATGATAAAAAGATGAAACAGATATTCCATCTTAAATCAGCTCCTTTTCAGCTTTTATCCCAAAGAATCCTTCCGGTTTGAAAATCAGGAACACGATAAGAACGATGAATGAAATAAAATCTTTCCAGATTGACGGGATGAAAAGGATCCCGAAGTTCTCCACAAACCCGAGGAAAAAGCCGCCAACAACAGCACCAGGTATACTTCCGATTCCTCCGATAATGCAAGCAATAATTCCCTTTAAAATTGCAGGAAGTCCCATCGTCGGATCAAGGTTTGTCTCCAGTGATATCAGAACTCCCGCGACTCCCGCAAGTAACGATCCAATGAAAAAGGCGATAAGTATCAAACGGTCGGAGTCTATTCCCACCAGTTGTGCAGCGTGAGGATCATCTGCAACAGCTCTCAAGGCAAGTCCGAGTCTTGTCTTCTGGATAAAGATCCAGAGCAGGACGAGGGCAATTAGTGAAACCGCGAGGATGGTAACTTGTGTTGAGGTTATTGTGGCTCCTAAAACAGAATAAATTGCGATATCATTTTCCGGTCTCATGATACGTACTTCGCTGCCGTAGATTAGAGTAATGAGATTCTGAATGAAAATAAAAACACCAAATGATGCGAGGAGGAAGATGAGATTCGGGGCCCTTTTTATGCGTAGTGTTCGATAAACAAAATGATTAATTCCAACGCCGATAAGACCAGTTAATAGTATTGCAAGGAAAAATGAGATTACGAAATTAAACTGCAAAATACTGAAGAATGTATATGCGATATAGGCTCCCGCAGCATACACAACGCCATGAGCAAAGTGAAAAAATTTTACTGTTTTATAGATGATTGCAAACCCGATAGCTATGAGTGCATAAATGCTTCCGGCGATTAGACTATTTAAAAATAATTGGAATACAATCTGAGACATCAGTAGTCATTTGTATTATCTTCATCTTCTTCAGTCTTTTGAGAACGTGTTTTGTCAAATCCATTCTAATTAGTATATTATTCCGAAGAATTATTTATAATATTTTTTTATTTAAAAGCTTCTGGATAGAAATTTTCGGGATCATCTAAGAAATTATTGAAATAATCATCTTTAAAGATTTTTAAATATTCATTAACTATTTCACCACATACCAATTCAATTGTGCCTAAGTTTAGTGACTCCGATTCTGTACCAAATTGTTGGTGTAAGTGGAAAGTTAACGCTACTTTCTCATCAATAATCAGGAGGTCCCCATAAAATAGATCGGGTCGTTTTTTATAATCTTCCAGAACCTTAATTCGAACTAATCTTTTATGGCATCCATTCCATTCATTAACAAATTTTTTAAAATTTTCTTTTGTATTTTTTTCATCATTTTTCCATTCATAAATTCGATCAGGATCTGGAATAATAATACGCCGTTTATCTTTAGGTGTTGCGCAAGCAAATCTGTCAAAATATTCTTTATATTGTTCACTTTTAGGGCCCAATAACAAATTTGGAGGATATACTAATGTTGAATATAGGGATTTTTTTGCATTGGATATAAATTCAAATGCAATATCTTCATAAACAGAAAAACTTACATTTGCCTCTTTACAGATACCAACGCTTTTTGCTCCTTTGAAAACATCTTGATGGTTTGAAATATACTCTCCTAAATGGTGATCCATCAATTCAGAAACAACTTTTTCATACATTTTCATTGTTGTTTTATCAAGTTCCCTCACCGATTTATCCAATTCAAGATATCCCCAGAATTGTTCGCCGACTAATAATCCTCCAAAAAAGGTTATAACTGTGTATATTGGTTCCCAACCATCTTTAACATTTAAATTAAGGCTCATCAAAAAAAATGTAAATAATAATCCAATTATTATATCTTTAATGAGCCTTTGAAATAACTCGGTATTATTCTTATTATAATGCCATAAATTTCCGATCAAATATCCAAAAACAAAAATCACAAAACATTCAAATATAAAAATACTTATGCAAAAAATAGTTCCAAATGAAGCATCTTTTAATAATACGGGATTCGTTTGTAATAATTTGGCATAATAGTTTAATGTTAGTATAAGAAAGATAAAAAGAAAAAATAAACCAATCAGTGAGTTGATAATAATCGTTTTGTATCTGTTATGATCGGAATCATAACTTTTTTCGCCATTCTTATTTATCATTTTGGTGATCCATTTCATGAACAAACATTTTACAAGTTCTTGTAACCCTCAAATTTCCCGTCCTTCACAATCTTGACATCCATCACCCGGGATATGACATCGCCATTTTTATCAAAGGTTATATTCCCAGTCACACCTGGATAATCGTTAATTTGGTAAAGCCCGTTCTTTATCGCTTCGCCAGACACTCCGCTATTCTGCATTGCGGTTGCGATTAGATAGGTCGTATCGTATGCCATGGCAGTCATAATATTGGCGTTTTTTCCATAGGTCGTATTGATTTTCAGGTTGAAATCTTTCCATCGCCCGGGTTCGCCTTCGCCGGGATAAACGAAGATCACCCCTTCAGTTGCGTTTCCGCCCCACTCAATAATCTGCGGCTCGTTGAAGGTGTCAGGAGCAAGGAACTGGGTTTTAATTCCAAGTTCTTTTGCCTGTTTCAAGAGGATTGCCATATCTTTTGGATAACCCAATAGGAAAATTACGTCGGGATTCTTTGCCTGAACTTTTGTCAGCTGAGTCCGGAAATCTGTTGCGGCTGGATCATATCCTTCTGAAATTGCAATGGTTCCGCCGTTTTTTGTAAATTCATCACTGACAACTTTAGATAAATCTGTGCCAAAATCGTTATTGATGTAAATAATTGCACCGTTTTTCAAATTCAGAGAAGATGCAAGTTCCACTAATTTTTTCCCTTCGAGCGCGTTGGAGGGGAATACCCGGAATATATAATCCCCGGCATCGGAGACTTTTATCGCTGCGGCCCCATCAGAGATTAAAACAACCTTGTTTTTCTCCGCAATAGGAGCAATAGCTAATGTCACTGAACTTCCCGTTGCACCAATGACCGCAGGTACTTTATCAACAGTAATTAATTTGGTCAATGCATTTGTCCCGGTTTTGGGATCGAGCTGATCATCTTCATGAATTACGGTAAGTTGTTTGCCATTGATCCCGCCTTTGGCATTTATTTCAGCAACAGCAAGATTGATCCCCTGACTTTCCCACTCTCCGTACATTGCCGCATCTCCCGTTAGAGGAGCAATATGGCCGATCGTTATTGTATCGGTTCCTTTCGGTGTGGCCAGATAATACCCGGCACCAGCAATAATAATCAGCAAAACGACAATAGCACCGATCGTAATTTTTTTGTCCATGAACGACCCCCGAAAATTTATTTACCCTATTTTAAATATAATTCATTGGAGTGTATTAAAGCAATATGATTTAATCTCATGAAAAACTTGAATTTTTGATTTGGAAAGTAATATTGAAAAAAACAGATGAGATGTATTCGGTGTCATAGTACAATTAAGGATAATGGTAAATGTATTTCCCGGACTTCTTGAATTCCTCAAAAACTTCTTTTCCATTGATCTTTTCAAATACTTTTTCACGGATGACAAACATTTCATTGAATGAAAAATTATCTCCATTGATAACACTTGTTGTAAAATTGACCAGTTCTGGGTAATCATCGTATGAAAAGGCTTGACGGTTTCTGTTTTTTTCATAATCTGGTGTTCCAGGGAGAAGAATATCGGCAAAAATGTGAAAACAGATCTGTGTTGCCGTATGAGGACTTTTTTCATTTTCGTCTTTGATGAGGGTTTTCACTTCCAACGCTCTCTGGCAGGTCAACTCCATATAGGGTAAATCTTCATCAGGAGTACAGATAATTAAACCCAGTTCAATCATTGGAATGTGTCTTTTTAGAATCTCAACGATAATTTTTTTCTCTAGTTCAAAATCCAACAACTGATTGTCATGTTTGAAAAAATGGAATTTCGATATTTTCAGAGGAGTGTCATTCCGTACACTTTCCAAGGGAAGATATGCACGATAACATCCAATGAGCTGATTATCATGAATTTCATGAGAGAACAATGCGTTGATAAGATCCTGGTCGGGATTTTTATCTTTATTGAATAATCGGCTAATCTCAACCCCATTGAACAATTCCCATGCAAAGCCCATTTCTCGCATAGTCTGGAATAATGTAATAACATCCTGTCTTCCATTCGGTGAATCTAACCTTGAAAGAATACTGTCATCGGTAATCAATAAGGTGTTAATCCCATGTTCTTTGTAATGGACGAGGAGTTGTGTTATTCTTTGAGAAGAAATATATCGATATTTTCCTTTCGTTCGGCATGAAGCACAAAAAGAACATCTTTGGTTACACCCACGGGATGTTTCGATGAGGGCAATAGGCGTTTTTACTCCATCTGGGAATGCACCATCAGAACTTTCCGAATATGCATTTGAATCGATCAAGTCAAGTGCAGGGAATGCAAGCTTATCTAATTGTGGGGTATCAGAGTCAGTTTTTTTGTTTACAATTACATTTCCGTGTTTTATAAAAGCAATTCCACTCACATTATCGGTATTTTTTTGTTTTACTATTGCCTCGATAAGGTTGTGAAGGATTATCTCCCCTTCTCCAAGAACAACAAAATCGGATCCACTTTTTAAATAAAATTCAGGCCGGTGTGTTGCATCTGTTCCTCCGATTATTATCTCAATTTTTGGATTTTTTCCCTTTGCCCATTGAATGAAATCTTTTATTATTCGAGCATACGCTGTAAAATTTGCGGTAATACAGACGATATCCGAATCCTTAATAATGTGTTCGACTCTTTCAAAAGATGCACCATATCGCCAGATGCGTATGGTTTTATCGCCATATTTTAGGGTATCTGCTAGTATTTTGTTAGTAGGATCGAGAAGTACCATATCAACAAATTTTATTACAGAATCAATTTTTTTTGTCGGGAGAGATTGACGCAAGTTTCCTGCCAATTGAATTTGTGTCAGTTTGGGATCTTTGACACGTAGTGGGGTAATAGCATTATTTTTTTGATCGGTGAGATGAACGGTGGGCATCTCAAAAAAAGTTATTCGATATTTCATCAATTGAAATTGAAGTTCAGTGATTAATAATTTGGCTCTATAAATGACGTATTAACACGATATGGTAATTTGGGAGGGGCAAGTGAAACCCCCGGCCACCTGAAATACTCCGCCACAGACCCGATAGAAAAAAAGCCCCGGGTAACCCGGCCGGCCTGGTTGCTCAACAACACCGAAGCCAACCGGAAAGCTGGTTCAGTTTCATCACCCCCATGGACTCTCCCCACATTCACTGAATCACGACCGGTCGGGCGCCATAAACAAAAACCGGTGATGCAACCGTTTTATTGAAAATGTTCAGCGTGAATCTGCCACAAAAAATCGGGCCGCCCCGCCGCTTCACCATTGGGGGTGCCTCCCGGATCGCGGCTGCATTGTTATGCGTGGGGTGGATGGCCTTGGGGTTTTGGAGGGGATGAGGGGCCTTGCCGGAAATTTTCCGGCCGGACTCTCATGACTTCTCACCCTGCGCCGCCAGACGTTCCCGTGCAGCCCGCATTGCATCCTTAAGTTTCTGCTCAAGCACTTCGCGGGCCGGGAGATCGGTAAGATACTCAGAGACATGAATCCCTGATTTATCGAGCTGCAGAAGGCGGATCTCTTCCTGGTCTGCACCAGCACAAAGAATCAACCCCAGTGGTTGTTCCTCGCACGATTCTTTCTCATGCTCTTCAAGCCACCGGAGATACAATTCCATCTGTCCCTTATATGCCGCCTTGAAATGACCAATCTTTAATTCTATTGCGATAAGCCGGTGAAGTTTCCGGTGGAAAAAGAGCAGGTCGAGATAAAAGTCCTCGTTGCCGATCACCATGCGGTATTGCCGTGCGACA
>Ga0172381_10005914_pt1 | contig 12327 bp, 6 predicted proteins | sample Leawel6488metaG_FD_119754 | JGI IMG/M metagenome (GOLD analysis project Ga0172381, IMG submission 119754) | Leachate microbial communities from a municipal landfill in Southern Ontario, Canada - Leachate well 64-88 metaG | ecosystem: Engineered > Solid waste > Landfill > Unclassified | place...
CCAGGCAAACAAGAACTTGCCATAACAGCATCAATCGCATTTCCCGATTTAAAAACAATTTTTGCACCAGTTTCAATATCGGTTGCGATTATTGCTAATGGAATTTTTGCATCAGCTATGTCAGCATCTTTTCCAATATTTCTTTCTAAAATTTCCCTTATAGCAATATTAGTGGTAACACCCATTGGAGACGGATGAATTTTAGCCAGATTTTTCCAGTCTAATTTTTCAGATTCTTGTTCTATATCCTTGAATGAAACGCCAAAAGCATAAAGTACACTAATAACAGCCCCTGCCGATGTCCCGGAAATGAAATCAACGGGAATATTATTTTCCTCCAAAGCCCTCAAAACTCCTAGATGGGCAAAACCTAAGGCCGAGCCCCCGCCAAGAGCTAACCCAATTTTTAGATTACGAGATTTTTTAGCGTTCATTTATTTTATAACTATTTAAAAAATTAAAACGATTAACCCAAAAACTATTAAAAAGATTGAAACTAGTTTTCTTAATACTATCTTTTGAGACATTTTCTCTTTTAAAATTTTAGGGAAGAAAAAAGTGAAAAATGAGGTGATAATAAATAAGAATATATATTGCAGTCCGCGAAGAGAATTCACAATTGGCAAAAAGGCTACAGGGGCTAATGAAATGGCAAAACTTTGCAGAATATTCGCAATTCCTCCGGCGGTTTGTGTTGCAAAAAATGTTTTTTCAAGTTTTTTGTTAGAAATATTCTTCTTTTTGAATATTTCTTTTCTGTTTGACTTTTTCAATAATAATACCGAGACTACTAAAGCTATTAAAACGCTTCTCCAAATAAATCCTTGAACAAAAGTAAAGTTTTCAAAGATGTATTTTAATAAAACATAATCCAATGAATACATCAGCGAAGCTAAGAGAGTAAGCTTTAAGTATTTAGTGGTTAATTCTGGCTTTTTATCAAAAGAAATCAGTACGCTTCCAAAAAATAGTAGTAAAAATGCAATAAAATTTGTAAAGCTTAAGGCCTGATATCCCCAAAAACCCCAGGAAATAAAAAATATGAAGATTGGCTGGACTGCACCGATTGTGGCTGCAACTTTTGAAACTTCAAAATTTTCTACAGCTGAAAATCCAAAATATAGCCCTAATGCAAAAACGATTGCATCCAGAGCAATCCAAAAAAATAAATTTATGCCAGGAAACTCCAGCCCTGCAAACGGAATAATAACAATTGCTAGAATATTTAAAATTCCTGCCCAAAAAGTGTATGATATTGGTTTTGGCGGACCTTGCAAAATAAGCTTGTCGCCAAATCCTGACAAGGCAAAAAATAAATAAGCTAGAACTATAACTAATAACCAAGATATCATATTATGCGGTTGCTAATTTATTTAACTCTACTTGAATTATAACTGGTAATACGGGAAAAACTGTGACAAAGGCTAAAAACCATACAACGCCTAATTTATCTTTTTTAACATATTCGGAAAATCCATCACAGTATCTGTAAAGCAAATAAATATTTCCGATAGGGACTATTATAAACCAAGCCGATGGAATATTAGCTCCCAACGACTTCATTTCTTCCTTGGTTTGCACAAACCAATAAATTAAATATATGCCAAGCGTTATGATGCTAAAAATAATAACTAACGCTGGATTCCTCTTTTTTATATTCATAATAATATTTTTTAAAATTAAATATATTATGCTATTATGCTATTCTACCAAAAAACCACCCCCACTAAAAGGTGATTTTAAAATACAAGCTATTCAAGCCCCAATTTTTGCTTAACCCTTGATACAACGTCGTTGATATTCCAGTCAGATTTAACTAAATAATCTGCTGTTTCTGTTTCTATAGCATCTGAAATGTGCTCTGAGTCACTTAAATTGGTTAAAAATATCATTAATGAACCCAATTTCAATCTATTTATTTCTTTTGCCATAGTAATGCCATTCTTTTTGGGCAATAGGATATCAATTAAAACCAGGTCTGGTTTTTCTTTTTTTGCCATTTCTAAACCCTCCTCTCCATCCTTGGCAGTAAAAACATTAAACCCCTCATCAGAAAGTTTTTCTTTTAAAGAAGATAAAAGCGGAGCTTCGTCTTCAACAATAAGGATTTTCTTTTTGGAGTAATCTTTCATTATTTTTGTTCTTTAGCCTTTTTTAGATTTGCAACAGGACCGGCAGGCTTGACCTCGGTGAAAAAAGAAGCAACCTTTTCAACGATTTCTGCAATTGGATGCTGGGTTTTAACAAAATAATCCGCAGCCCCTAATGCTAGGGCTTTTTTAATTGTTTCATCACCCTCCAGATTAGACAAAACAATAACCGGCGTTAACTTTATTTCAGGGCTGGCTTTAAGCCCTTCCAAAACTTCTAATCCGCCTTTTTTAGGCAATATCAAATCCAAAAGGATGATGTTTGGTTTAAATTTTTCAGCCTTTGGCTGGGCTTCTTGGCCGTCTTTTGCAATCATAACCTCATATCCCTCATTTTTGAATTTTTCTTCTAAAACGAGTGACAAAACATCCTCATCCTCTACTATTAGAATTTTCATATATTTGTTACCTTGAATAAAAAATGTCTTACGAACGGTTTTTATTTTATTTCTGAAGCGAAAAATCAGAAAAATGAGGAAGTTTGCCCTTGCTGGCAAGCTGACGAAGTTTTATGATTTTGCAGCCAGAAATATAATGAAAGAGTTTAAGATCATTTAGTATTCAAGGTAATTATAATTTTAATAATATTTAATTTTAATTCTACTTTTGATCTATATCTTTAATTCCGCTGATTATATACTTTTGAAGTTTTTCCAAATTTTCACTGATGTGTTTTAGACTAAATTCAATTTCCGTAATCTCATAATTTTCTATTTTGCCGTCATCCCAGCTTTTAATTATTTTTTCAACATCTCTTTTAAGCATATTAAATGATGACGTCACATCGCGCTGAGAAACTAGAATTTTACGGCTTCTTTGCCCGGAAACCATCTTTCTAGAATACCAACCAACGGTGTAGCCAATCACTGTAATAACCAATAAAAATATTATCAGCTCCAGATATGTTATGTTGATTCCCCAAAGCACCATTATTGGTCTTTCTTCAACATTCACAAAATCGGATTTTACCGGCAAACTTAACGCTCCGCGGGAATCTTTTGACTTTACCTCAATATAATAAATTCCTTTTTTAAGCGGGGAATCAATCTTCATTGCCCAACTTCCGTTGTCATCGGCATTTGTTATAAAGGAGTACATCAAATTGTCTTTTTTATCTTTTATATCCAGCATTATGGACATATTTGCCAGTGATGTTCCGTTTATAACCAACTCCCCTTCTCCAACATAAACCTTGGTTGATACAGAAAATATTCTAGGAGATTCTATTGGTAAAATTTCAAATTGCGCGGAAGATTCAACTTTGTTTCCGGCTTTATCCTCTGCCGTAACCTTTACGGTGTGATTTCCTGGAGTTTGAGCCGGTAAGGCGTAGCTTTCTAAGTCCGTATCAATTGCAGCACCGGAATCAACCTGAATATAATAGTGACCCACTCCGGAAAGCTGATCCCCTGCCCGATAATTTATTGTTGGCGCAGGATTATCCGAAGACGTTAATCCGTCTGAAAAATTAACTTCAAAGGCAGACGGAGGAACAGTGTCTATGGCAATTCTGTAATGATTAGTGGCGCTCCAGCCCATATTGTTATAAAACCTAACGTGCAAATACCAAACCCCGTCGGAAATAGCTGAAAAACTTTCATTTTCATAAATTCCCTTTGACTCGGTAGGATTCGATGTGGAATTTTTATTCAACAAAGTCGCAACTGCGCTTATATCGCCTGGAAGTTTCCAGCTTGCAGTAAATTTGGAAGAAACATTGTACCATTTGCTTGGATCGGGATATAAAGGAATGCTTACAACGGGTTTGCTAGGAACAGAATCTGACGTTATCGGAGTTCTTTCAATTGTTTGAACCGTGCTTCCTGCAGCGCTGGTGGTTGCAATATTAACTGTGGCTTTATTCATTGCGGAAAGCGTGTTTGTTCCGCTGCCATCGCTAGCAGTTATGGCCCCATCGGTAAATACAAAGTCGGATTGTCCCAAACCTTTAGCTTTAACAATCAACCTTACAACTTGAAGTGTTTTCCCAATTAAACCGCTTGATGAGCCACCAATAAAGCTTATTTCTCCCAAAGTATTATCATATTTGACATCCTGAATCCAAAAGTTAAAAACTGAAGAAGTTTTATCAACTTCCACCACTTCCAAAACCGCCGGTGAAAATTTAATCGTGGCTTGGGCAGCATTAATTCCAACGTCTGCGCTGTCAATTTTGACATCAACATTAAATTGGTCTCCCAGCTTAAATGTGTCTTGACTAACATTTATATTAAAAGAAGCCCCAGATGCCGTGTTTGCAAATCCCAAAATCATCAATGTTAACAGAACAATTTTTGACCAGCTCAAGGAAATTTTCATAATTATTTAGTTTTGTATTTTATCGTCTAAGTGTTCTAATAAAAATACTGAAATCTGTTGCATCGACTTTTCCGTCGGCGTTCAAGTCATCCAATAATTTTGTTGCCGAATCGGTTGAAAACCAACGGGCAAGAAAAATACTCCAGTCGCTTATATTTATCTGACCATCGCTATTAAAATCTGTTTTTGGCACGGTTAAATCTGTGGTAAAAAATACTTTTTGTGGAGAAAATTCACTTTCAACTCCGTCAAATGTTGTTTGACTGGCTTTCACTGTGTGGCTTCCAAGCCCTAGCAGGGCTGTGTTATAGAGATACCTATAAGCACCATCAGCCTCAGCAACAACTTTTTCTCCTATTGCCTGCCCATCAACTTCTATTGTCAGGCTACTAGCAGGAGCTGCATATCCAACAATTGTTAAAAAGTCTCCCCTTGTTACAGTTGGTCGAGGAAATCCAATTGTTGGAGAAACAACAATGTCAGTTACTTTTAACTGCGAATCAGAGTTAAGCAAATTTAAGTCATAAATCTTTGATTGAGCTGTTCTGCCATCTTTGTCTTGGACAAGCAATGCATATGATCTTGAGCCAGAAGGCAAACCCGTAAACGTTATCTCAAAACTGCCATCGGCGGACGTTACTGTTTCTTTTTGGATGACTTCTTCGGTCTCTTTAACCGCAAGTATACTTAGATTCGCACTAGGGTAAGCTCTTCCAGAAAAAGATACTTCGCTAACCTTTGGAATCACCACTGCTGAAACTCCCGAAACACCTGGCACATAAACTGGCGCCGTCTCCAAAAAATTAATTTGGGCGGTGGAACTTACATTCAAACCTGTGGTTTGAGTATCAGACAATGATAATGTAATTGTTTCTACTATTGCATCATTAATTTGAATTGTTCCAACTCCATTTATAATATCCACAAGCCCTGCGCCAGTCGCCGAACCCGTGGCATTAAGGGTCACATCGTTTTGGAATGTTACATCAACATTTCCGTCTCCATCTTCCGCTTTAACAGTTACAGTCACTGGATTACTAATTCTGCTATCCCCAGGATTTAAAATTACAAACCTTGTGGCAACAATCGGAGTAAGAGCCACTGTCACAGAATCAGCCGCGTCATCAACTCCTGAAACTCCGTCTGGCGAAGAAGAATTATCCGACGTAGTGACTACCCAAGTCCCAGGCTCTTCGTCATAGTACCAAAAGCCTGCTGATTGGTTTCCATCATCAATAGCAATGGAATTTACAACAAGCCCGCCGGTTGCGGCGTCATAAAAATGATTAACTCCAGTTGATGAAGAATACAAATAAACTAAAGTTACTCCGGCTGTAACAAAATTTCCAAATTCATCTTGTCTTTTAACTGTGTAACCAAGCCTAGTATTAGCGGTCATATCGCCTGGATTATCAAGAATAAATTTTGCAACAGGTCCAGCTGATACTAAAATTTCATCAGAAATGTCGGAAATTCCAGTGTCTCCATCTGGCGAAGAAGAATTATCTGAGACTACAACGCTTGATGTTTCAGCATTTTCATCGTAGTACCAAAAATCTGCAGATGACTGTCCGTCTACGATGTTTACAAAAGTAATAACACTTCCGCCAGATGCAGAGTCATAAAATTTCTTATTAATATTCGCTGGTAATGCATAAAGATAAACTGGGGTTAATCCTGATGTGACAAGATTTCCATAACTATCCTTGCGGGTCACAGTATAGCCAATTCGAGACCCTGCTGACATATCCCCTGGATTAGTTATAGCAAATTGTCTAATTCCACCAACATTAAATACAACGTCTTGGGTTGAATCAACGTTTAGACCAGTAACTTGGGAATCTATCAGAGACAGTGCTACTGTTTCGGCCATTGTGTCTGAAATGTTTATTGTTCCAATTCCGTTTACAATATCTATAATCCCTGCGCCAGTTGCTGAACCAGTGGTGTTAAGCGTGACATCGCTTTGATATGTTGTATCAAGATTTCCTAAATCATCTTGAGCTTGAACAGTCACAGAAATTGGAGCCTCAATCGTTCCATCGGTCGGATCAATAATCACAAACCTTGTAGCAACAATTGGTATAGCGCTTATTGTTATTGTGTCGGTTGAATCAGAAATCCCCGTGTCTCCATCTGGCGAAGAAAGATTATCGGATGCTGTAATTGTATAAGTCCCTGGCGTGTCATCATAGTACCAAAATTGTGTCGTAGAATTGCCATCTGTAATGTCCGCAGATGTTACGCTAACTCCCTCTGTACCCGAATTATAAAACTCGGCGGTTGCAGATGAACTATATAAATAAACTGTACTAGAACCAAAAGTTGTTAAATTATTATATTGGTCTTTGCGGGTCACCGTATAACCAATCCTTGTTGAAACATCCACATCTCCAGGGTCAGTCAAAATAAATTTACTGGCAGGTCCTGCATTAACAATAATCGAATCAACAGCATCATTTACATTTGCATTTCCGTCTGGTTCTGCAGCATTGTCTGAAGCTGTGACAGCATAAGTTCCAGGTGTTTCATCGTAGTACCAGAAGGTTGCAGATGAAGCTCCATCTGGAATAGCTAAAAAGTTGATCGCCTCTCCTCCGGTTGAGGCATTATAAAATCTTCTACTAGCGCTAGTTGATGTTGAAAAAAGATAAACTGTGCTAGAGCCAGATATTGTTAAATTATTATATTGGTCTTTGCGGGTCACCGTATAGCCAATACGTTCACCTACTGTGACTGGTCCTGGATCATCAAGAACAAATTGAGCTAAAGCTCCACCATTAAACACAATGTCTTGAGTTGAATCAACATTTAACCCAGTAACTTGCGAATCTGTCAGAGAAAGTGCTACTGTTTCGGCCATTGTGTCTGAAATGTTTATTGTTCCAACTCCGTTTACAATATCTATAATCCCTGCGCCAGTTGCTGAACCAGTGGTGTTAAGCGTGACATCGCTTTGATATGTTGTATCAACACTATCGTCCGGCTTTTGTGCTTGAACTGTAATCACGGCAGTATTATCAACCGTAATTCCTGAGGCTGATAAAATAACAAATTTAACAGCAACTGGCATTACAATAACAGAATCAGTCCCGTCTGAAATGCCAGATGAGCCATCAGGGCTTGAAGAATTATCAGAAGCTGTAATTGTATAGGTTCCAGGCTCTTCATCATAGTACCAAAAACTGGCAGCAGCTTGACCGCTTGCAATAGTTATTGAAGTGATAACGGTTCCCCCTAAAGAATCGCTGTAAAACTTCTTTGATGAACTACTAGATGAAGAATATAAGTATACAGTTGAAGTCCCAGTGGTTACTAAATTTCCAAATGCATCCTTTCTTGTGACGCTATATCCTAAACGTGATTTTGCATAAAAATCTCCTGGATTATTTAATATAAATTGCGCAACTGTTCCGGCAGTTATAGTAATCGAAGCCGTGCCATCAACAACGCCAGTATTTCCGTCGGGCGTTGTGGAATTATCAGAGCCAGTTATTGTATAAGTCCCTGGAACTTCGTCATAGTACCAAAAACTAGCCGATGATGAGCCATCTGGAATTGTTATTGAGGTGATAATAGCTCCGTCAACTGCAGAATTATAAAACTGTTTGGTTAAACTTGAAGATGAAGAATAAAGATACACAACTGTAGCTCCAGTTGTCATAGGAGCTCCAAGTACATTTTTACGAGTGACAGTAAAACTTGCCCTATTTCCAGCTGTTCCAGATACATCTCCAACAACTTCAAAAGATGCTAAAGGACTTGCTAAAACTGAAATCGAATCGGTTCCATCATTAATTCCTGTGTCTCCGTCTGGCGAGGAAGAATTGTCTGAAGCTGTAATTGTGTATGTTCCTGGAGTGTCGTCGTAATACCAAAAAGTTGCGGAGGATTCTCCGCTGGCGATAGTTGCAAAAGTAATAACACTGCCGGCAGTTGCAGCATTATAGAATTTTTTTGACGAACTACTTGAAGATGAATATAAATATACGAGTGAGGTTCCACTGGTGACTAAATTCCCATATTGGTCAGTTCTTGTCACAGTATAACCAACACGTTCTCCTGCAACAAAATTAATCGCATCACTTAAAGTATAAATTGCAACAGTTCCTGGGGCAAACACAACATCTTGAGTTGAGTCAACATTTAAACCTGTGGACTGGGAATCTATTAACGAAAGCACAACTGTTTGAGTTAATGTATCAGAAATGTTTATTGTTCCAACTCCGTTTACAATACTAACTAGTCCTGCGCCAGTCGCCAAACCAGAAGTAGCAAGAGTCACATCATTTTGATAATTGGTATCAATTGAGTTATCAGCTCTTTGAACTTGAACAGTCACAGCAATTGATGCATCAACAGTCCCGTCAGTTGGGTTGATGATTACAAATTTAGTTGCAGGAGGGTTAGTCACTGTAAATATTTGAGCGTTAGATGTTCCTCCGCCTGGAGTACTTGTCACTACTGTAATGTTAAAAGTCCCAGTGCTGGTTAAATCAGCTGTTAAGATAGCTGCTGTCAGCTGGGTGGCAGAAACATATGTGGTAGTTCTTGCTGTTCCATTAAAATAGACTGTGGAACCGGATATAAAGTTGGTGCCGTTGACTGTTAAGGTAAAACCTGAGTCGCCTACTGTTTTGGATGTTGGCGTGATGCTGGTGGTTGTTGGAACTGGGTTATTAGCAACGCTAACTGTAAAATATTGCGCGTTAGACGCCTGATATGGATTATTATTAACAACAGTGACGGGGGTTGTTTGTGCATAAGAGATGTCTGAAGCCGTGATTGTAGCTGTTAATTGAGTCGAAGAAACGTAAGTTGTTGTATGTGGTGTTCCATTCCAGGCAACAACTGATCCAGAATTAAAGTTGGTGCCGTTGACTGTTAAGGTAAAATTGGGGTCACCAGCATAAGCCGAGCTTGGAGAAATCGATGTTGTAGTTGGCGCTGGTGGATAAGTAACAGTAAAATATTGTGCATTGGAAACTTGGTATGGAGAAGTATTAACAACAGTGACTGGGGTTGTTTGAATATATGAAATGTCGGCGGCCGTAATTATAGCTGTTAATTGAGTTGGCGACACATAAATTGTAGTGTGAGGAGTACTATTCCAATTAACAGTGGAACTTGAAACAAAACCAGTACCATTAACTGTTATTGTAAAATCTGAGTTTCCAACATAAGCCGAGCTTGGAGAAATTGACGTTGTAGTTGGCGCCGGATTATTAACAGTTATCGTATTGCTTAATGCCGAAGTTAGTCCGGTGGAAGTTGCGCAAATTTTAATACTTTCTGGATAAGAATACTGCATTGCCGTGTAGTTCATCAGTCCTGCAGTTACAGCAGCTCCACTAATTGGAGTTGAAGTTAATGTTCCTGTTCCAGCAGTGCCTCCGCAAGCTTGCGTTGAAAGTACAGGAGTCCTTGTAATAGTGCTTGAATTATCAGATATTACTGTGTTTCCAAATTGATCTTGTACAGTAATAGTTGGTTTTGTTGTAAAATCAGTGCCAATTATAGTTGTTGACGATGGCTGTGTTGTGAAAGCCAGTTTAGTTTTTACTCCAGCAACTTCTGTCAAAGTGCCTAAATTTGTGACGCTATTTATAATTCCAGTAATTACCGAAGTTCCAGTTTTTGTAATATTTCCAGAAGCCAAAGGAGTTCCAGCTGCCGGACGAATTTTAACACCAGACCAAGTTATTCTAGCCAAGCAAGTACTGGATGTTTTCCTAGTTATATTAATGGTGATAGTACTAGAAGTGGGGGTGACCGTCTGCGATGACGCTCCGTTTATCTGCAATGACCTGCTTCCGCTGCAATTCCCTCCTGCGTTTGCTCTGGTTGCTGTCACGCTGTTAACCGTTGTAGCAAAAACAAATCCTGCTGGAGCATTTAAAATAATAGTTCCCGTCCCAATATCGCCGGTTGCACCCTCTGTGACAATCGGACCGGTCAGAGATGTATATGTTCCGCCAGTTGTATCCGCCGAAACTGCAGATCCGCCGGTTGCTGTGGTCACAGTTACGGTTGCCCCAACAAAACAGGTTGGAAAAACAAGTAATACAAGTGAGAATAAGCTTGCCAGCAGTACAATTTTATGATTAAAAAACATAGAAGCTTTCATCATTTTTTATTTTAAAAGCCCAAACAAGATGTTTGAGCTTCAAGAGCTTCTATGACTTTTTATTAAATTATTATTTTATTATATTACGATGACTTTTTAGTGTCAAATAGAAAAACATTTAACTAATTGCCAGTAATAGGTAGTTCAAAATAAAAAGTGGTTCCTTTGCCAAACTTACTGTCAAACCAGGCTTTTCCACCCAAAGTAATCGCCACTTGTTTGACTATGTAAAGACCCAGTCCAGTTCCCTCTCTGTCCATTTCTAATGAATTACTGGCTCTGAATAATTTTTCAAAAATTCTTTTTTGCTCTTCTGTCGGAATCCCCACGCCATTATCTGAAACCGAAAATAAAATCGTTGATTTTTCGTTTTTTATTGTGCAAATAATTTGACCGTTATCCTGGGTGTATTTTATGGAGTTGGAAAGAAAATTTTGAAGTATTATGGTGAGCAAAACCGGATCAGTCAGAATTTTGACAGATCCACCTACTTGTCTGAGGACAACTTTATGGTTCTTCTTTAAAATTGCAACCCTTTGGTCTTTAATTACGCTATCAAATATTTTTTTAATATCCACTTGTTCATTTTTAACAGACAACTTGCCTAGTTCTATACGGGAAATGCTAAGCAAATTATTAACTAGCCTAATCATTCTTTCGTTGCCATAATAAACCTCATTAAGATACCTTAGCTGGTTTTTATTAAGCTTACCCGTGGACTCATCCAAAAGCATTTCAGAATACCACTTAACTGCAGTTGCAGGGGTTCTGAGTTGATGCGACGCCAAAGAAACAAACTCCGTTTTTATCTTATCAATTTCTCTTTCTTTAGTGACATCTCTAAAAATATCTACTGCTCCGATTGCTTTATTATTTAAAATAATAGGAGCAGAAGTGATTGCAGCGATAAATTTGGCTTTATTTTTGGTAACACAATAATGCACTGCTTTGACTATTTTTTTATCTGTAAAAGAAATAAAAATCGGACTTTCCTTCATTTTTAAAGCCACTCCTTCCTCGCTTTCAAGAGACAATACATCAAAAATGGACTGACCCAGGCTAGCTGAGGTATAGCCGAACATTTTTTCTGCTGCTGGATTCATAAGGGTTATTATGCCCTCGCTGTCTGTTGCGATAAGAGCATCTCCAATGCCCGTTAAAATAGCTTCATTATTTGTTTTTGCTACTTCAAGCTTATTTTTTTCCTCGTCCAGGTCCTCTGATAAATTAACCATTGCTTTGTTCGCCTCGGATAAAAAAACATTTTGGCTCTCTAGCTTTGAGGTCTGCAATTTGACTTCTTTTTTTAAATTAGTGCTTAAATTCTTAAAATTTTCTGTTATCTTTTTTAAACTCTCCAGCATTTGATTTAAAAAGTATGAGAGTTCCCCAATTTCATCTTTTGACTTAATTTCAAGACTTTGGCTTAAATCCCCCTCTGTTATTTTTTTAGATAGGGAAATTAATTTTTTAATAGGTTTGGTAATGGAAATTGAAGCTGGAATTACAATGACAACTATTAAAAAAATAACTGTAAATAAAACAAATAAGAACAGCCTCTGCAATTTTGCCAGAGGCAACAATGCTTCTGACCTATCCATCTCCACCACAATCCCCCAGCCGGTACTGTCAATATAGCGTGTTGCAGCAAAAACAGGATTGCCATAATAATTCACCGCGTCTAAAAAAATGCTTTCTTCAGCGTTTATGGCAGAGATAATCGCAGTATTC
>Ga0172381_10005916_pt1 | contig 12324 bp, 8 predicted proteins | sample Leawel6488metaG_FD_119754 | JGI IMG/M metagenome (GOLD analysis project Ga0172381, IMG submission 119754) | Leachate microbial communities from a municipal landfill in Southern Ontario, Canada - Leachate well 64-88 metaG | ecosystem: Engineered > Solid waste > Landfill > Unclassified | place...
CAAAACAGTATTTTTAGTTTGATTGATTAAACGCATGAATATTTCTTATGGTTTGGAAGGCTTAAAAATATCATCCGAGACAACTACGCCTCGCACGCGGATCTCATCCAGAAACGTAGGTTTATAACCGGTAGCGGTAAAATATCCCAAAACTTTTCCCTGAGGGTCTACCCCGGTTTGTTTAAAAACAAATATATCATTTAAGTTTATATGCATTTCATCTTTCATCCCCGCGACTTCAGCAATACCCAGAACTTTTCTTGAACCATCCGAAAGCCTGGCGGTATGCACAATTATATCTACCGCTGAAGAAACCATTTCACGGATAGCTCTTGCCGGAAGTTCTATCCCTGACATCAGGATCATCGAATCCAGACGCGACAGAACATCCCCGGTGGAATTAGCGTGAATCGTTGTCATTGATCCGTCATGCCCGGTATTCATCGCCTGAAGCATATCTAAAGATTCAGTCCCGCGGCATTCCCCGACGATAATTCTATCCGGACGCATACGCAAGGTATTACGGAAAAGATCGCGAATCGTCAACCCACCTTTACCTTCGATGTTCGGCGGACGCGACTCCAGCCTGATCCAATGCCGCTGGTTTAATTTTAGCTCCGCGGCATCTTCCAAAGTTATGATCCTTTCTCCCTCGGGAATATATTCAGAAAGGGCATTTAACACGGTAGTTTTTCCTGAACCCGTCCCCCCGGAAACAATCATATTTTTGCGGCATAAAACACAGGCCCGGATAAAATCCGCCATGGCAGGAGTCAACGCTCCGAAAGTAATCAAATCGCTTGTTTTGTATCTTTCTTTACGGAATTTTCTAATAGTTAAGGTTGGTCCGGTCAGAGACAGCGGGGAGATAATCGCATTAACACGTGAACCATCGGCAAGCCGAGCATCGACCATCGGCACGGATTCGTCAATTCGCCGGCCGATCGGAGCGATAATTCGTTCAATGATCGTTCTTACCTGTTCATTAGAAATGAATTTCTTACTGGTGAGCGAAATCTTCCCGAAACGCTCAACATAGACCTCATCTTTATTATTAACCATAATATCCGTAACGTCCGGGTCAGCAAGAAGATCTTCAATCGCCCCCAGGCCTAAAGCTTCATCCAGAATTTCTTTAATCAGTTTTTTTCTTACGTCCTGCGAGGGGATAAAGCTTCCCGCCTCTTCCAATAGAAGATTGCTCACAACCACTTCGGCTTTCTTTTTTAGTTCTTCGCCTTTTTTATGGTCGCTGAAAACTTTCAGATCTATCTTCTTGATATTCATACTTTCCAGAAGACGACTATGTATTCGGCGTTTAAGAATCAAGATCTCATCTTTATCTTCATTAGCATCCGGATCTAGTACTGACTCATCTAAGCCCTGCCCCTCCCAAAATTGGCCAGCTCTCTCTACAGGATCCCTTTTTACTTTAATCTGGTCAAGATCTCTACGCTCAACAAATATAGTTTTATCAGAAATCAAAGTATTGGTAAGCTCAAAAAAGGCCAGGGCGATCTTGGAACGGGGAGAATCAATCACCACAGGGACCCCCTGATTAACCGCCTGATTAACCAGTCTTCCCTCTGAGGGGATCTTCTCGATTATGTCCACGGGTAAGTGAACCCGGATCTCCTGCCAACTTATACTGGATAAAGACTCAGCTCTATTTAATAAAAGCTTGATCATGCTCAAAGGAAAATGCAGGAATTGCAATGTATCCAAAGCCCATTTGGTCTGATATATCGAGAGGGCGTCCGGGGTAACGATTAATAAAATAAGGTTGGCTTGGTTTAATGCCGCCAGAAATAAATCGCTGAAGCTTTTTCCAACATCCACAACAATAAAGTCGTAATCTTTTTCCAAAAAAGCAAAAACCTCGGGGATTCTTTCCGGATAGAGATAGCTGGATTGCTGCGGTTTAAGTACGCCAGCGAGAAAATCAACATTATTATTGAATTTAGACTTAACGATAAAATCCTGTTTTTTGGTCAACTGCGGCTGTTTCTTAAGAAAAACCATGAGATCCGCTATGCAATTCTGAGGTTCCACTCCCAGGATATGGGCCATATCACCGACAACCTGGGTATCCAGATCAATTACGCAAACGCGCTTACCTTCTTTAGCCAAAGACGCGGCTAAATTAGCGGCAATCAGCGTCTTACCTACTCCGCCTTTAGTGCTAAAAATTACGATTATTCTCGCCATTTTATTCCAGTTGGTAAATTATCGGGATCTCCACCCAAACCTCTTTTTCTTTAATTTCGGGAGGGAAAGGCGGATAAGGGGAAATTCTTTGAGCTGTTTTAAACGCATCATCGTCAAGTGTCCGGTAACCGGAAGTTTCTTTTATTTTTGTATCCCGTAAATCACCCTGGGGAGAAATCTTAAGGCTTAATTTCACCGTCCCCTGGAATCCAGCTTCTTTAGCCGCGGAGGGATAAACGAGATTTTCTAGGATTTTCTTTTGCACCATTTTTGAATACCTTAAAACCGGATCTTTTATCTTATCGTCGTTAACCGAAGAAACGCTATTGGTAAGTGGAGTGGTTTTCGCTTCTTCTTTCAAGGCCTCTTCACGGCCGACCAAGTGCGGAGTAAGCATGATAAACAACTCCGTATCATTTATTTTATCGGTATCGGAAGTCCATCCGGACTGAGTAGTCCTTTGCCTGAAAATCGCTCCCAGAACCGGGATCTCGGAAAGCCAGGGCAGCCTTTTTAAATCTTCAGTAGTCTTCTTTTTAATTAAACCGCCTAAAGCCATAGTTTGATTATCATCTAAAAAGAGCTCAGTAGTAGCGGTACGCTTGGTCATCGTATAGGCCAAAGCATAAGAGGTACTAATCATATCCCCGACTTCGCTAACCTGAACATCGAGATTAAGATGAATGCGGCCGGACTCTTCCAATCTCGGCTTGATATTTAATATTACCCCGTATTCCTTATATTCTACCTGGCCATTAGTCGTGGCACCTACTCCCGTCGATGAACTAGAGTTTGCCGTTACCGTTCCGCTTAATACCGGAACCTCTCCTCCCACGACCAATTTGGCCTCTTTACCGCTCTGACAGGACAGACGCGGCCGGGAAAGAATCCGGGCTTTACCTTCCTGGATTAAAGCATCCAGTTTTAAAGTAAAGGCCTCGCGGGTTATATCAACAACTCTGAAAAGCTTACCCCAACTTGTTCCGGCCGCAGAAATAGCCGGAGAACCGACTTCAGTTAAATTAATCTCGCTCGGCCAAGTAAGCCCCAACTTATCCTGAGACCCTCGATTCAACTCAATAACCTGAACATCAATCTCAATAACCGCTTCCTCTTCCCGAATGCTTATCAAATCTAATATTTTATCTTTCAAAGGAGCCAAAGCTAAAGAGACCCTTTCTTTATCCTTAGCGAATTTTACGCTGCCCAAAAGCACTACTCTATCTTCTTCATCCTCACCTTTAGTGATAATATCAGGTAAATTCAAAGATGAAAGTATGTTATCTATACGCTGTTTAATAATACTGGTATCTTCGGTAAAAACCTTTAACCGGTAGGACTGCTCGCCAAAGTCATCCCAAATAACTAGTGTAGTATTGCCTTTCATTTTAGGGGTAATCGTTAAATCGCTTTTGCTGATATTAGCGATATCCGCGATCGCCGGATTACCGATTGCCACTCTCTTCGGAGAATCAACCGCAATGGTTTGCGGTTGCCCGATATAAAGTTTTATTTCTTCATCAACTACACTAGTAGAATAGCTATTAAAAGGCAAAACCACTATAAATGTAACTATACCTAATAGGCCAAAAAATAACTTTCTCATTTTTCTCCTTGACTTTTTTGGCGGTGGCTTTTAAAAGGTTAAACCATGCGCCTTGTTGGCCAGCCGGAAAGCTCAGATAACGCTTTCTAGCCTGTTTTATTTTGATAAAGCGACTTTTTCTTTAGACAGCCCGCGTAAAACTTCAACATATTCGTTGGTATCTACCGCGGGAGCTGTTTCGACATTTCTTTTAGCCGGCATAATATATTGGAAGAAACTATCCCAACTGGCCGGAGCCATTGGTTCGATCTTAGCGTCAGCCGGAGAACGCATTGCCAAACGTAATTTACCCTGTTCCTGAACAAAAGCCACAAGATTTGCCTCTTGAGGCCCAAGAGCCAAAGTAATCAAAGTATTTCCACTGGAAGAAGATGTCTTCTCCGCATATCGGCTAGCAGAACCAGTCGTACCGGTATTCTGCCCTACCGCTAATACTAAAACGTTTTGAAATAAAGGTATAACCGCGGTCTGAGAAGTTATCCTTCCATCCTGACCTTGTACCGGAATCTGAATTATCGCCAAAACATCGACGTAATCTCCGGGCCTAACCATGCCAGATAAAGTTGCCACGCTATCAGCGATAATTGAAATCGCCCTTTTGCCCGCGGGAGTCAATCCGGCTAAATCTCCGCCTCCGTTTTGCTTCAGATTAGTAAGCTTAGAAAGGCTTATTTGCTCCCCCTTAGAAATCGGAGCAACCGTAACCATCCCGGAAATCCTGTCTAGAGAAGTCACTACTTGCGGTTGAACGAATTTATTCGGGACAATCGATGTTTCAAACATCCCTGACTCGATCGCCGCTCCCTGCGGGATGTCTTGCTTGGCCACTAGAACCGCCGTCTGGTTAGACTGCATATTGGCAATTGCCGCCTTAGCCCTCTCCTGAACCGCCTGCTTCTGTTGATCAAGATACATCTTAGCCATCACAATCGCCATTATACCCAGGATTATTCCGCTAACCAAAATGAGCTTTTGTTTTTCGATGGCCATTATTTTATCTCCCCATCAAATACTTCGATTTTAGCATCACGGGAAAGTTTACCAATTAATTCTTCAATCGCCTGTTGCTGTTTTAAGAAAACCAGGCCCCGATTAATATCATCCCACATTTCGGATAAAGGCTTCTGCCTGCCACCACGCTTATCTTCCAGCTTAATTATAACGAAACCGTCGGAAGTTTTAAATATACTGCTAATTTTACCAACCTCCAAAGAATCCGAGAAAGCTACAGCATCAAATTGCGCGGATTTTTTACCTTTTTTAATAAACCCTAGGTTTCCGCCATCCTTAGCGCTACTTGATTTCGAATTACTTTTAGCTAAAGTCGCGAAATCCCCACCCTGTAAAAGCTGGATTAAAATATCCCGGGCATCCTGTTCGCTGAGAACGACAATCTCCGAAATTTGCCTTTCTTCGGGTTCCTTAAGCTGATCCTTATAGGTGTTATAATAATCCTCCACCTCTTTGGAAGTCACGCTAATCCCTTTGGCCATTTCTTTAATATCCTGCAAGACCATCAAATCACGTTTATTTTTTTCTAACGCCTGTTTTACTTCATCATTCCGGTCAAACCCCTTATCCAAAGCATGCTGATAAAGCAAAGCCCGGCGCACCATTTCATTTTTCAAGTAATTTACTTTCTGCTCTTTGGTGTTAATTTTCAATTCTGGGCGGTCCGCCGGGACATTAGCGTTATAAACCGCAATCTCGGCATTTAAATCATCCAAACCAATAGAAATGTTATTTATCTTAGCCACTATCGGCCCTTTAGCTTCCACTGTCACCGGTTGAACATCAATTTTAACTTCCGCTTTTTTCTTGGCAGCCGGATTAAATTTATCACAGCCTAAAACACCGACGGACAATAAACCAATAACACTAAATAAAATTATTCCGTTTTTTATCATTAGACTACCTCCCTTAATTAATATAGCAATTAGTCCTTTTGTATCAAACCAATAATTTTAACTAAAATATCAGCAATCTTGGCGATTAAAAATAAAAACGCGAATAAAAACAGATAGGAAACCAGAATCACCAAGCCTAACCAGCGCGGATTGTTCGGATCTGCCCCCAAAAACAGGGTAATTGCTCCGAAAAGCCCTAATAATAAAATAATCCAGGCAACGACCTTAACCGCTACACTGGAATATTTTAGAAAAAATATATACTTACGCATAAACCTCCTTTTACTGCCGGCGACTTATTTTTTTTATAATATTATAAACCCCTCAAAAATGCAAGGGAAATTTTAATCAACGGTCATGCCCCCGGGGATGGTTTTTTCTATATTTTCCCCTCAAAGACCGCTTCCACCGCTAATTTAACCAAGAGATAGTCCCACCCGTTATCAACTAATTCTTTCTTTATTAATTCCGCCTGATACCCCTGAGACTTTCTCGCGGAAACAAAAACCGTCAAAACATCTAAATTGTATCTTTGCGTTTTGTTAAGTATTTCTCTAATCGGTTTATCCGGTTGAAGATGATTTAAAAAGTAGGCGACAAAAGCTAAAATTACCGGTAGCGCCAGCAAACCTATCGCGCTATAAAATAAACCTCCACGATTATGTCCTAATAAATAAGCAGCGCTACACCAAAAAACATCAAACAAGTAATGCGCGACGATTAAAGGAATAACCCCAAAACGGATAAATACAACTCCATAGAATATACCGATTAGAGTTATTTCAACTACGCGAAACCATGCCGGAAAAATAGCATACATCGTATGCCCCATACCCCAGATCAACGAAGTTAATAATATCGCTAAGATCAAGCTGCGCATATACTTTTTAACCAGACTTATTCCAAAGAGCCTAAAAATGACTTCTTCATTGAAACTCGCGCTAATCCCAATTACAAACGCGCCGAATAAGGGTATATTTGAAGAGGAAAAATAAGTCATCGTATGCCATTCTCTCCAGACCCCCAAAAACTTTTGACCGTTATAAAAAATGACCGCCTGCATCCCCAACATAATTGCCCAAATCAAATAACCCAGCAAAATCGCTCCGGTCAAATTCCGGTTCAAGAAACCGGATTTAATAAAAGTGAAAAATGAACTGTTTTTATTTTCCGGAAGAACTTCAGCTTGCAAAGATTCTCCGGCAATCCCCGGTATAATAAAACCAATAGCTAAGAACCCTATATTAAATACCCATTTGGTAAAATTCAGGCCAAGAAAAGAACTCAAATGCGCGCTGGTAGGATACCGCATAAATATATTCTGTAAATTATTAAAAAAACCAGCGGTATTGATAATAACCAAAAATACAGCTAAATAGTAAAACCAGCTCTTGGTTATACGGGGAACGATATCTTGTCTTTTTTTTAAGACAATGGTAATCGACCATGCCAATAAAACAAAAAGCAAGACATAAAAAACATTATAAAGATATTCCCCCAAAACAATCTGTTTCTGCACATAGCGCAGGAACCCCTCGGGTAAATCAAATTTATTTTTAGAGAATTCTCTTACTTCATTACCGGAGATCGTAACTTCCGCAAGTAATTTTCCCCCTCCCGGGCCTTCTTTCCAGGGGATATAAATATCTTTTTTCTCCCAGGAAAAAACATACTCGAGCCGATTTTCGTAACGTTTAACTCTTTCTTCATGAAAACTATAACCCCTTAAAGCTAAACCGAAGGCCTCCTCTAAGAATGCTTCCGCTTTTTGCTTAGCGATATCTTTGCCTAAATCAACCCTCGATTCGACATCTTCAATCAAATGCCTGAACCTAACGACTTTGCCGGTCCGGGGGCTCAAAGAAAGGATGTATTCTTCTTTTTGGGATTCTTTAAAAAATCTAACAAGCCAATAGAACAAATCGAAATCATGGCGAATGACAAACTCTTCTTCAGCTTTCCGTCCGGCGACATGTTGAAAATATCGGTTGAATCCTTCGTCGGATTCAAAAACGATTGCCTTAGCATAGTTCTCAGTGCTTACGCCTTTATTTTTCAGATATTGGTTTGCTTCTGATAAAGCTTGCTGTTTATTAATAGGCAGGTCGATAAAAGAAAACCGCGGATATTCCAGGTTATACCAAAAACCTAAACTCAGGATTGCCAGGAAAAAGAATATATACCAATCCCGGGTTTTTATTTTCATTCTGGCAAACAACTATGTTTATGGACTCTCGGACCAATCAATTCGCTCGAATATTTCAAATTTAATCCTCCGAAAAATATTCGATTATAAACCTAAGAAACATTCTATGGGATCAGAGGGTTATCAGTAGCAATTTGTCGTCTTAATTTAGCCTCAAAGTCCTTATCTAAATCCGCTAAAATTTCCGCCTGTTCCAATGCGTTTTCCTTATTTCCGGATTTAGAATAAAGCTCTCCTAGGTGAAAATGGGCCCAGGGATTTTTCTCATTAATCATAATCGCTTTTTTATAATACTCTTCGGCCTTCTTAAGATCACCGGTTTTGCGATAGCAACTTCCCAGGCCGTCATAAGAACCCGTATTTGCGAAATCTAACTTAATTGATTTAGTGAAAGCTGCTTGAGCCTTAGCGACATCCCCCTGGGCCAGATAAACAGAACCTAACCCAAAATAAGCCATACTGTTTTCCCCCAGGGCATTAACTTTCTCAAATTGTTCTATCGCTGGTTTAAAGTCGTTTTTCGTAAACGCCTCCCAGCCCGCGGACAACATCTTGGCTACTTCCGGGCTGACTTCTCCCGGTGAACCAGCGGATTCATCCTGATTAGCGCAGTAGCCGCTGAAATTGAACATCACTAAATTTATAATTATTAGAATTAAAACAACAAAGGATTTTCTCACTCCCGGCCCCCGATTAATTACGATCCTATTATGGTCAGTGAAAAGATTTCGACGAATCACTTATCTGGCCGTAAAAACGGCTTAAGAACAACAATTACTTGCGTCACTATGGCAAATTATTTACAAATATATTATAACCGTAATATTTTACCATATCAAGAATTATCTCCCCGAAAGCCGGATCTCGGACGATTTTTAGCCTTTAAGTCTAAGCAATAATCAAATTATTTTCTCTATCAACCAGCATTGCCATCAGGGCGCTTTAGGCGCTTAGAATATCAATCAGAATTTCGAATACGCTCATAAAAGAATCGGAAAAACATTACTTAAAACAATCCCTTAAAATCTTGCCATCGTTAGCGTGAGTTTCCACTCCCATTAAATAAGCAACGGTTGCGAATATATCGGTATGATAGACTGGGCGGTTGATTTTTGCCCCCTTTTTAACACCTGGACCATAAATATACATCCAAACGCGTGCTGGATTTAAATACGAGTTTTCAAAGTGATCAACATAATACAGGTCCCTTTCATGATCTACATCAACAATCAAATACGTGTTATTTTTATAATAAGGATCCTGATCGATAAATTCTTTAATCTCGGAGATTTTTTCATCACATTTTCTAATGGTTAAAACATAGCGGCCGAAAGTATCCGAATGAGCGCATTCCACATCGTTTAGAATATAATGGACAAGTTTGGGTTTAAATTTCCGTAAGATTTTCTTGAAAATTCCGAATTGCACGTCTCCTAAAGCATCCCAACTGGGCCAATATTCACGGTTTTTCTTCAAAAGCTTGGGGAAAGAATCTTCAAAGGACAGTTCTTGTTTATTCAATATCTCCTTAAGTTGCGGAGACATATCAAAATCCATAGAGCTAAACATACAGGGATAGGTCTCTTGAGAATAATTTTCGGTAGCTAACGCGTAATCGCTTTTATACCAGGTTCCCAACGACCATAATTTAGTTTGAGGCAAATCATATCTCTTTCTCACATATTGAAAAATAGAGGGCGCTCTTAAAGAATTGGTAAAAACAGGATAGGTAAGCCCGGTATTGATCGCGTGTACAACCGGCATATGGAATTGAAAATTTAAAGCCACTAAATTAGTATAAAGCGTCCCTTCTTTAAAAATTTCATTCCAAAGATGCGGGATATATTGATGAGAGGGATCTTCTATGCTTTCGGAGTTTCTTAAACCGCTGAATGTCATAATAATAACATTGGGCAGGTCTTTATCCGGATTTTTATCCTGCCCGCATAAATCGCCTCTTATACCACCGAAATAAACCGCCGCAGAAATTAGCGATATTTGAATAAACCTTAATGCCGGATTCTTCATTGGGATTTATCCTCAACTACTAAAATTTTACAATCAACAATATAGATATAACGATTACGTGTTTCAACTAAATCACTTTTATTTACCCACCGGTTCTGAGAAAATGAGGCAATATTATCTTTACGCGAAACTTGACCGTTTAAAAAATCTAAAGCGCACAATTTCGAATTAACAAATATCGAAGAAACGTCGGGAAAAGACTCCATCTGATCGATAATTCCTTCACACCCTGTCGTAATGATAAAATTTATTTTGTCTTGGTATTTTTTAGAACTGGAAAGGTCATAAAACAACCCCTTAATCCCGGGAAGCTTCTTCTCCCAAACTTCTTTTCCCGTATTAATATCTATGTTCACAAAAAAGAACTCTTCATTCCTTCTGGACAATAGCAGGATATTATGGTCGATAATAAAATAATAATTGGTCTTCCTTTCACGCATAATCCAGGCAACCGCTTCATCCGCCGATTCCACATTGAAGTTCCAAACGACTTTTAGCGCCCCTTTTTCTAGATTATAACAGGTTATTTTTTTAAAGGGCACAATCACCAGCAACTTATCCTCAAATACCTCTATCCGATGTAAAACCGGAACATCGGCAAAGACTTCGCCTGAAAAACGCCCGCTCTCCGGATCCAAAATATATAAACTGGTCCCGCAATGTAACAGAATATTATTATTAATAAATAGTAAATCTGGGGGACAATTTTTATCTTTGATAAAACTCAGAGAAATTTCCTTAAGTACAACAAAATTGCTATCCAAAACTTTTAAACTATCCAGAAGATGGGAGACGATATAAATCTTACCCGCCGCCACCGACATGCGGATTGCTCCTTCCATTTTTAGCGTAGAATATTTTCGGCAAAATCCGGTAAGAGGATCAACAGAATAAATTTTATTACCATTCAGAACAATTAAGCGGCCATCAAGAAACTCCGTATAAAACATTATATTTTTTAAAAAAGCGCGGTCGAAACCATACCTTTGATAAAGCCCATCCATGCGCAGGGGAGGAAACTCCCTTCCTTCTTCAAAAGCTTCTTTTTTATTAGTCATACTCCATAGATACTTTCCGGTCCCAGATTCAACCGCGATAACATTAACTCGATCATTGATAATTAAAACTCCCCTATACAAATAAGCCTGAATGTCATCTCCAAACATCCGGCCGACATTCTCATCCGTATCATATTTTATAAAACTATTCGCCGATGGATAATTGCGATAATATACCTTTCTAGCCCAGAGGATCTTCCCTCGCTCATCCGCGCATAAAAGCTGATCGCGATTCAATAAAAGAAAGAATTCCGGTAAAGCGCCCCCATCTAAAACCTTAACTGGTAATGGATAGATTCTGTCCCCGCGGGCTTTAAAACCGCTTCCCTTTTTAACATTATTCTGTCCCGCCGGATTAGGCTTAGCGGATTCCGGCACAATCCCAGGGCCAACTATCCCGGATCCAATAAGGAAATTCTGGAATAAAATTTCAATACCCCGATAAGTAACTATCTGGTTAGCATAGCGCTCTTGTAGAACCGATACGAATTCATTCCAGCCGGGTTCACGTAATTTATCATGATGATCGGCGATCATGTTAAAAAACTCTTTTAAAGGAGCCGGGGAACCACATAAATTAAAATCTTTTGACAGGCGCCGCCTTAATTCCATGCCTTCTTGCCCAACAGAATCCGATTGAAGCGCGATTTTAAGATTCTCCCTCATTCTCTGAAGCCCTTGGAGGTATATCGTGCCAACGCTATTTATTTGAGGAAGAATATTTTTATCCAATACCTCCGAACAAGTCATCACTCCTTTATCGCCGGTGAATATATACCGGGGGCTTCCCCCCACTAACCAGCTTTCTTTAGAGGCAAGCCTCGTCTTTTTAAGTTTGATTTTATCCCCGGTTAATTTAAGGAAATAAACATTATTATCAATTTTACAGACCAATTGACCTTCCCCCAGGGGAAATACCCCCTTTAAATTCCCCATCTCGATATTATAGGAATAAACCGGTTCTCCTGAATTTAAGTCGACAATCTGAAATTCCGCATTCTTGTTTTTACCAACTGCCCCCTTCAAAAATATTCCTCTATCATTCTTCACTTGTAAAATACGATAATTATCGGTATCGATAAAAATGGACTTCTTTAGCCAACCTGTAGCCAAATCCAAAATATATAAATACTCTGATTCCCGAGGTTTATAATATACCTTCTGGTCATCCGCATCCAAAAATTGCGTATCGTAAACAATAAGATCTTTATTCAGAAAATAGGTATTCCCGTAATCGATCAAACTATAATTTCTTGGCTTATATTTATGCGCCCAAAGCACTTTCCCGTCACTGGGACGTAAAGATATTAA
>Ga0172381_10005917_pt1 | contig 12323 bp, 21 predicted proteins | sample Leawel6488metaG_FD_119754 | JGI IMG/M metagenome (GOLD analysis project Ga0172381, IMG submission 119754) | Leachate microbial communities from a municipal landfill in Southern Ontario, Canada - Leachate well 64-88 metaG | ecosystem: Engineered > Solid waste > Landfill > Unclassified | place...
AACCGGCCTGTGAGGATCCCTTATGGTCCTCATTTTTTCCAAGGTCCAGCGGTGCAACATCAATGGCGCACCCAACGGGTTCTATGGATTCAAAGAAGAGTTTGACGCTCATGCGGAACTGGCTAAACAGCTGGTAGATGCGAACGTTGCCGAGTATGTTGAAAAGCAGCCGGCACCCGCGGTAAGTACGCAAATGCGTACTTCCGAACCAGCACTCGCTCCCGAACCTGAACCCGAACCGGTCCATGAACCGGAAACACCCGTCCCAGAAACCCCGCAGAAATTCGGAAAGAACCGGCGGCGGTGAATAAATGGCAGCTGCAGCCGTCGCAACTACCACACCCCCGGACTATTCCTTTCCGGAAACTCTCGACGCCAGCGGCAATACGACATCGTGGCTCGAATGCCGGAACTGGAAACAACACACCATCGTATTCACAACACCGGCACATACGACAACCGTTGTCAAAATGGAGGGATCACTTGATGGTACAAACTTCTTTACGCTCGATCCTTCCGGAAACGCTGACGCGGCTGCTGTAGGGAATATCACTTACTCCGCAGCGGGCACCTATGCGCTCATTATCCGGAATGCCAGAATGAACTATGTCAGGCTTAACCTTGTCAGTTATGGGGGCGGAGCCACAGCAGCGGGAATAACCCCAATCAGATACCTTGGCGGGGGTTAACCGTGTTCTTCTCAGGATTACGGATGGTGTCATCTGATGGCATTTAATACGGCAATTGTAAACACGAAAAACGAACTTATCACCATCGACAGTATCCGGCAGCATATCATCAACGGTACGGTCTATTCCATGTCAGATGCAAGCCTGAACCTTGCGGCGGATGCGTCCCTGAACTATGCGGTAGTTACTGACGGAACCCATACGGTGAAACTGAAAGTGTACGTCGATAATGACACATCGGCGAATTACCGCCTTATTGAGGATGCAAGCTGGAACGTTAACGGGACAGCGCAAACCCTTTACAACTTCAACCGCAACAGCTCGGAAACTCCCGGAGTGAAAGTCTACAAACTCCCGACATTAACCGGGCCGCAATGGGCTACCGGCACTGTGATCCTCTCTAAACACTCGTTCGCCAATAACGGAACGGGAGTACAGGGGAAAAGCAACATCGGTACCGGATCAGATGAGTACTCGATGATTCTCAATAAAAGCAAGCTCTACCTCGTTAACATTGTTAACATGGGGGCGGCGGTTGGGAGCATTGCCGTAAGGCTCAGAGTGACAGAAGGATCGGTGTAACTGATGGCGTCTGCAAGTCCCCAGATCGCTCAGATTCGCATGCCTGACGGAACGGTCCGGCCGTGGGATATGGCAAACGAGCCAAAACCCGATTGTGTCGGGAATGGCAGTCGCAACGGGTTCCTGTACAACTGCTATACCCATTCACTCGGGAAGTTCTTTCAACATACCATTAAGAAAGGTATCGAATCGGTGATCTTCCGGCTGCATGACAAAGATATCCCGCGGTACGATAAGCAGGCGTATGTCTATGACGATCCCCGGCTCCAGTTCCTTGACCGGCTCATCACGCAGGTAATTGAGGAAGCGATCCAGGATATCGACAAAGATCGCAAACGGGAGATCCTGCTGGCCTGTAAAGATATCTGTCTGTTCATGCTGAAAGAGGACGTATTCTACCGCCCGCGGATCCTTATGGCAAGCGTGGCAGCTGCCCGGGAAGTCCTGAAGAATGAGGAGCTTCTTACCACTGTCACCGAGATCGAGGCTTACAACCTTGCCCGGTTCGGCAACCTTGACGGCAAGACGCATAATCCCGATTTCTCTGACCTCCCGATGGAAGAGCTGGCACAACTCCCGAAGAACTGGACGGGATTGAAATGACCTCTTACGACACCTCCGGCAATGTCAAGACAGCGATCGAGGATAACAGCTCCTTTACAATTGGCACTACAATTACCGATGCGACCTTCCTTCGGTTCCTGACAAAGGCAGATAAACAGGTTGTTGCGGATGACCCGGGCATTCTCCTCTCACATGAGCAGGCCAACGAAGCCAACGCTCTTCTTATTTGCCATTATATCGCCCGAAAACAGGGGCAGAGTGGTAAGATCTCTGAAAGCGGAATCGGTAGGTATGGATATTCTCGCGGGGGCAATGCTGGCCTTACATCATGGCTCGATGAGTATCATAACCTGATTACGAGCGCGAAGGATGCACCGGTTGACCTCTCCAGCAGCACCTACACGGACGGATACACCCGCGACGATGCGACAATGAACGGCCTGAAACTTGACCAGAGTGCATCCTATGATCTCGACGACGAAACGAGGGACGAATGATTATGGACGAGGACGCCGTATTGCTCGCCATCGGTGGACTCAAAGAGGCAATGAAACAGACGGATTGCCGGATTGACCGTATGGAGAAAAGCCTGATGAGAGAGATCGGGAGCATCAAGGGGGGGATCCAATCTTGTCAGGGTAATTGTCGTGAGAGCCGTGAGAAAGTCGGATCCCGTCTCCGTGTAATTGAAGATTTTCGGACCCAGATCCTCGCATACACCGTAGCGGCGTCCCTGATCATCTCACTTGTCGGGAACTGGGTAGTGTCCAAACTGTTCGGAGGATCCTGATGGGCCACCTCACCCCCTCTCTCAACCAGACGATCACCCTCGAATCGTTTAACTCCATGGACCTGAACGGCGATCCCTCATACAACGCGGCGGTCACGTATTCGGCCCGGGTTGAACGGCGGATCAAGAAGGTGCGGACCCTGCAGGGAGAGGAAGCGGTGAGCACATGCCTGATTATCCTTGACAGCAACGTGACGCTTGACGAATTCGGCAGAGACCGGATCACGCTCCCGGTAACTATGGGGAGCAAACAGCCGATCATCCTGTCAATTGAGGATGCCCGCGATCAGAGTGGAACCAATGATCATTGGGAGGTAAGCACATAATGGTCGGGCAAAATGCATGGTACGGTGCGGTGTCTTACACGGATGATAAAGTCACCAGTATCCAGATTACCGGTGAGGAAGAAGTTATTAAAAACCTCTCCCGTATCATTGCAGCGGCACCAGATCGGGCCATGAAACGGCTTAAACTGAACTGCGAGTATATCCTATCGGAATCAAAGAAAGAGGTTCCGTGGGATACTACACACCTCCAGCAAACCGGCACTGTTGAACCATTACCAGAAGGCGGGGGGTTCCAGATCGGGTATAACACCCCTTACGCAGAACGCCAGCACGAGGATCTGACACTCTATCATCCGAAGCCCGGGGCAAAAGCCAAGTACCTTGAGGATCCCGCCATGCGGATCGCCCCGACCATCGCAGAAGATATCGCAGAAGCCCTGCGGGAGTATATGGCATGACAGTAGAGGCAGACATAGCGGCGTATCTGGCAACGGGCGGGTTCGGAACGGTCGGAACGAATATCTTCCTGAACACGATGCCGGCAACCCCGGACGCTTGCATCGCGGTATCAGTCTATGCCGGCACCGCCCCGGAGCGGACGCATGACAGCTCAGGGAATGATAATCCATCGGTGCAGGTCCGTGTCAGGAACATGAACGCCGGCACCGCACGTACGAAAGTCGAACAGATTTATAATTATCTCGATGGTATCAGCAATACAACCATCGGAAGCACGTTTTACCTAGGGATTTTTGCCATAAATTCTGGCGCGATCCCTATGGGAAAAGACGAGAACGGAAGACAGGAATATACCTGGAACTTCTCAATTAAACGGAGTAGGAAGTAAACCATGACAGCAGACGCAGAACTCGGGCAATATACGACCTTCAAATTCCCAACGTATGCCATTGCCAAACTGAGTAAAATAGGGGAATTTGGTGTATCAAGAGATGACCTTGACGTGACCGCTCACGATACCAGCGGGAACGCAGATGATTGGATCGCCGGTCAGATCCATGCAGGAGATATCACCCTTACGGGGTTCCTGATCACCACTGATACATCCGGGCAGATTGCAGCGATCACCGATTGCCTTGCGGGGACCAAACGAGTGGGTACCATAACCCTACCTAATACCGACGGCAGCACATGGGCCTGCACGATGCACTGTAAGAGCTACAAGATCAATCCGGACCTTAAAGGTGCTATCGGTATCACGTTGGTTATGAAATGCAGCGGCGCACCTACCTGGACGGTCTGAGGGCATGTCTCTCCCCTCCGTTCCGATTGTGTTAGATAAGGAATACCGGCTCCGGTTCGGGCAATCGGATCTGATTGCCATTGAAGAGAAACTCGGATCGGTATTCACCTTATTTTCCGCGGATAAAATGGGGTTCAATGTTGCCCGGCTTCTTATATGGCGCGGATTGTACCAGGAGACAGAAAAGGGCGAGCTCGTCCATGTGTTCCCTATGACCCCCGTAGGGCTGGAACAAGCAGGAGAGTTTGTTCTTACCTATGTGCAGACCGAGGGATCGTTCCCGATGCTGTTCGATAAACTTGCACCAGGGTTCGGGGCCGCTATCGGGTTCAAGAAAGGTGGCGATTCAAAAAACCCGGAACCGTCACCGAGCTGATCCAGCAACTTGAGCCGGTGGCATATACGGTGGGACTTCTCCCAGATCAGTTCAGATTGATGACAATCGAAGAGGCATTCACCGTAATCAAAGCAAGACATCCCGCGGGACTTGTGAAAAAACCTGCGGAAATTGAAGAAAAGATACCCATGGACAGCCCTGAGAATATTGCTGATAAACTTAAACTTCTCACCGTAATGATGGGCGGGAAACTGGAGGCAACAAATGGTTGATGCTGGATCAATTTGGATTAAACTCGGGCTGGATACAACCGAACTACAAAACGGTGTAGCAAAAGCAAAAAGCGAAATGAGCGGGGTTGGCTCTTCGAGCAAGATCACCGCCGCGGATCTTACTCTGTTAGCGGGAGGAGTGACGGCAGTTGCCGGAGCTGCTTACCTTGCATCAGAGAAATATGGGGGGATGGCTCAGCAGCTCAAAGACCTATCGTATACCACCGGCTTCACCACGCAGGAGATCCAGCAACTTCAGTATGCCGCAGCACTTGCCGGGATGGATACCGGGCAGCTCTCTCAAAGCATAACGAAACTCACGCTCAGCATGGAGACCGCGAAGGATCCGGCCAGTGACGCATTCAAGGCATTTATGGGGCTCGGGATTGATCCAGAGGGACGCACCCCCAAAGAAGTATTTGATCTGACCGCGGAAGCCCTCGTGAACATGAAGGACGACACGCAGCGGAACAGTATCGCTATGGCTATCTATGGGAAGAGCTGGAAAGAGCTCCTGCCGTACATGGATACATATATCGCCAATAAAGACGAGATATCAAAATCCCCTGTGTTCACTGACGAGGAACTCGCAGCACTCGATGAAGGAAAACAGCGGTGGGATCGGCTTAATTATTCGTTCACGATCTACTCGGGGAAAGTCATTGCTTTTTTTTCAGAGCTTGCCGCATGGGTAGATAAAAATAAAAGCACCCTAAAATATGTTGCACCGTTCCTTGGCATCTTCGATCTTGGTGAGGAACCTAACACAGCCGATTATTCATGGAAGAAATCGGCAGTCAACGATACGGCCGCAATGCAGAAAAAGATCGACGATGTAACAAAGGAAAAAACCACCGCCAAAGAGATCGCGGATGCTATAAAACAAGCACAGAAAGACGCTGAGGCAGAATTGGGGTACGAAGATACATATTCCAGCGGATCCAGCTCAAAGACCGCAAAGGAAAAGGCTGCGTGGTTAAAACGCTGGCAGTCTTACGGTGGAGATATCCCGGAGTATGCCTCTGGGGGAATAGTCACGAAACCGACCCTTGCCATGGTAGGTGAGGCTGGCCCGGAGGCGATTGTACCTCTCAGCGGATCCGGATCCGGGGGAATGGGGGGAGTCACTTTCAAAGATTGCACGTTTAACGGAGTGACAAAAGAGACTGTTAAGGGGCTTGCCCAGGAACTCAATACTTATATCAGTCAGAAAAACAGAGGACGAGGTACAGGATCATGACGGATAACGGAGGGTTTACAATTGACGGTGTGCCATGCAGTACCTATGGAGTCACTCTCAGGTACGGTGCCGGGAAACCGATGCATCCCGCCACACGGGATCGCACTGCAGGTATAACAGGGAAAGACGGGAATTATTGGTTTGGATCTGATCGGGATTATTTGTATTTCTCATTACCCTGTCATTTCACTGGGTGCGCAAACGAGGCGGCTCTGGACGTACTGATCCGAGCGTTCGCCCGTGTGCTGGTAGATGTGTATGGGAAACCACGGGCGTTCTCACTGGTATTCGACGATGCGCCGACAATCACATATATCGTCCGGTATGCTACTGGTATACCGTTTGATCGAAAATGGATCGGATGCAGCCAATTCACCCTGCAGCTCGTGGCGGATGATCCATACGGATATGAGGCGGAGGAAGTCACCAGCGGCACCATCACCGCCTCCCCGGGCACCCTGAGCGTCACCGGTACCGGCAATGTAGCAGCACCGTGTAAGATCTGCATCACCAATAACGGAGGATCAGCAATTGCAGGATTCACCATCACGATCGGGGGCTGGACGGTATGATGCTCGATCGCGGGACGCTGGACCGGTCGTCCATGGACCGGGATGATGGGATAATCCCAACACCCGCCCATTACGTGACGCCCGTTGAGTTCGTCTTTGGGGGTTCACTTGCGGCAAGTAAAACAGTCTGCATTGATGGGCAGGATTTCAGCGTCCTGAACGATGGCGTCAATGCGATCGGGGATTTTGATGGGACGTTCCCGATCCTCGCCGGCCCTGAGGATTTGACGTACTCGGATAGTGAGACGTCCCGGGATGTAACTGTAGCCGTCACCGCTCACGGGCCGCCAGACACTACGCCAGCAGCCCCGACCCTCTTCCTAACCTACACCGGATCGCTTGGTGCGGGGCAGACTCTTGAAATTGATGCGGCTGATCTGACTGTGGAGAAAGCTGGTGTATCGGACCTTGCCAACTTCTCCGGGGATTTCCCCGCAATAGGTCCGGGAACGAATACGATCACTTATACTGACTCGGAAGGATCGCGGAATGTGACGATCACCGTGCAGCGGAAGGAAAGGAGCGTTAATAGATGACAGCGTTTGCAGCATTACCAACATTGCAGAAGAACGGCCTTTCGACCACCACGACCACCCCAATGACGACCGGCTCGTTAGATGTGGAAGTGACAGAGCAGGCCGTTTTCTATCGTGCCGGAGTCTTACTCACTCATGGGTGGGAACTCGGGCCGGACAACGCGGTTGAATTCCGTACTGAGGAGGTTATCGTCTCAGCTACAGATGGCACCTCAGGAGACGGGACCGTCACGTTCTCCACCCGAGCGGTTAAAGCCGATGGGACCAACGGCCCCGCATACCCATGGCCGATCGGCACACGAATTCGGAATACACTCTCAACAAGTGTCTACGATCAGATTAAGGACAATCTCGATATTCATGAGACCGGACTCAGTACCCGGATATCCGAATTGTATTCTAATGCCATTATTAACGGCGATATGCAGATATGGCAGCGGGGGACCACATTCACTCCATCAGCATCCACTAAAACATTTACGGCAGATCGGTGGTGTGTATATCGAACCGCTACCGGATATACTGCATCGCAACAGAGCAGCGGTCTTCCGTACCCTGCGTACCTCCTCCGATTGCAAAGAACAGCAGGGAATACAGCCACAAACGCAATACGGGCATACCAACAGATCGAATCAAAAGATGCTGTAAAATTTGCCGGGCAATATATCACGGTTCAAGTAACTGGGAAAGCAGGTGCAGATTTCTCCGGGGCTTCCAATGCGCTCAATGTCCTTCTCGTGGGGGGAACCGGCGCGGATGAGAATTATATCGCAACATTCACCGGAGCGGCCAATCAGATAAATTCAACAGCAACCCTCACAACCAGTCTCCAGACATTCACGTTCACAACGGCGGCGGTTATCGGAGCGACAATCTCCGAGCTCGCACTGGAATTCAACTATACCCCGTCAGGAACTGCAGGAGCAGCGGACTATTTTGATATTACCTCTGTAAGAGTCATGGCAGGCCAGACCGCGCTCCCGATAATGCCCCGGAGGTATGAACAGGAACTCCGGCTTTGCAAACGGTATTTTATGAGGTTCAACCCGGAGGCATTACAATACGCAACCATCGGAATGGGTTTCGGGTCATCGACGACCCTGGCTTATGTTATTACACCACTTCAAACCAAAATGCGGATCGCTCCGACGGTGACGGTGTTTAGTAATATCGTTCTGAACGATATGGCGACAAATTATGATGTTACCGCACTTCTCGCCTATAATTTATTCTCAACTCCTGAGATTGTGACATTCCAGGTGACTGTTGCTGCGGGACTGACTGCTCAGAACGCCTATTTCTTATTTACAAAGGCCACCTCAGGGGACGTGTTTTTATCTGCGGAACTATAATGACGAAAATTGTTTTTATCGGAGATAGTATCACCAATGGAGGGGGTGATGTTACCACGGCAGCATATCCCTTTCCACAGATTGCAAGAGATGTAACTGGATACAATACGGTTAATGCCGGGGTGCCCGGGGATACGACATCAGATATGGTAACAAGATTCGACACCGACGTTATTGCAGAATCCCCGGATTATGTGGTGATTCTCGGGGGTATCAACGATATTCTTACATCAGTAAGTCTACCGACGATAGAAGATAATTTATCGACAATGATTACAGCTGCAAACACCGCCAGCATTGATCCTGTTTTATGTATGCTCACTCCCTGCAACTCTAAAACATCAGAGGTATCGCAGTTAAACTCATGGATTGCCAATTATGGTCTGGCAAATCATTTCCCGGTGGTTGATTTATTTACTCCCCTTGTTGATCCCACCACCCCGGGAAATCTGGCAACAATATATAACTTCGGGGATGATATCCACCCCAACCAAGCGGGTCACGAGATCATAGCAGCCGGAATAAACGAGGTTGCATTCAACATCCCACAACGGCTACAAATTGCCAGATATGGTATTTTTTATTATAACATGACGTTATGGAATAGGGTGAATAAATTATGAGCACAGTTTACCAGATTTACATATTTACAGTTGCCGGGGTAAAGACGGCGATCCTCGAAAACGCCGGTAATATCTCCCGCTCTCCGAGAATGAACGCGACTCCGACGCTTTCTTTCTCACTGCCGGCGAATGATGCGAAAGCAATCTATCTCACATCGGCTTACGTGGTCAAGGTCTGGAACACCGTTAAGGAGCAATTTGAAGGCGTCTATGATATCGACGATGCCACGGAGCGATGGGACAGCGGCGGCTCATTTATCGATGTGAACTGCTCCGGGCTGCTTGCACGACTGGAGAAGACCGATAACGCCACGTATGATACCACAGCTACTCCAAAGACTCCGACTCAGATTATCACCGCGCTGGTTGCATTGCAGGAGTTCACCCCGGCTCTTACGGTTGGGACCATCGAACCAACAACCACCTTTGCGATGGCTGTTGAGAATACCAACCTGCTTACCTCTGTCCTAAAATGCACCGAATACCTCGGAGGACATATCGACGTGAGCGACGCCGGAGCCCTGAACTGGTGGAACGATCCATCAGGGAACCCGACGCGAGAGATCCGGTACCGGAAGAACCTGAGGGGGATGACCCGTAAGGTGGATTACTCGAAAATCCGGAACAAGATTTACGCATACGGTGCCGGGGAAACGGAAGCGCAGATCACCCTGATGGATGCCGGGGAAGCGCAGGAGTACATCCAGGACGCGACCAGCCAGACAGCTTACGGCACTCGGATCAAGCGCATCACCGATAAGCGCATCACCCACCCTGCAACGCTCCTGCGATGGGCTCAGCGGTATCTGGCGGCATACAAGGATCCGGTGTATTCTTACACGGTGGACGCGGTCAATCTGGCAGCGCACCCCTCGTTTAATTTCGACCTCGAAGAGCTGGAAATAGGGCAGATCGTCCGGATCTACAACGACGACCTTACCGATCCGCTGACAGGGGGGATTATTGACGTTGACGTTAAGGTTGTGGCGCTGACTACTAACCTATCCGATCCGAAGGACATTCAGATCGAGCTCGCCAACGCAACCCCTGACCTTGCGGACCTGCTCGGCAACACGCAGGAGTATCAGGCGCTGAGTCAGAACGTGGCGGTCCAGATTGGCGCCGGGCAGGTGGTTGTGCAGGGAACGTTCATGGTATCCGACTGGGCCTCCTCGGGGGTTACGACAATCGACGGATCGAACATCACCACGAACACGATTACCGCAGATGCCATCAAAACCTCAACGCTGAACGCCAAGACGATCACTCTGGGTACAACGGGTGGAGACTCTATCATTAAATCCGGGAACTATTCGGTCGGCAGTGCAGGATGGCAGATTAAGGCTAACGGAGATGCGGAGTTTAACGCAGTAACTGTTCGTGGTGCGATATATGCTACCTCGGGGGAGTTCGCAGGAACAATCAAAGCGTCCACGCTCGCATCTGCGACAGTACTGACAGTCGTTGGAACTATAGAGAGCGATAATTTCGACTCAGGCTCGCTTTTGGGATGGCAACTTCAAGGGGACGGGGACGCATTTTTTGACGATGTCAAATCAGATAATGTGTATGTAGAAGACGCGGTTAGATTTTCCGGATCTTCGGGGAATCCGGCACGCCTCGAGATCAACGCAGATGGATCACACCTGTATTTCATAGATAGTGCAGGAGGATCGCACACGTTGGTATAACCATGATCCGCACATTCACACTCGTAGAAAACAGAACCGCCTCCGGACAGATCCAATACAATTTTTCCGGGGATCTCCCTCTTGATGAGGTGGCCCGGGCGCTGATTGTTGTTGCGCTGAATGTTGAAAGACCGGCGAAAAAAGAAGAAGTTAATGCCCGTATGTCAGACGGTACTCAGTCGCGTCAGCCTGGGGGGAAAACCGCACTCCCCGCTCTTGAGTGATCGGCTGGATATCTGACTGAACCAGCTCATCGTTTGCACCCACCCCTACAATCACAATGTCTGCCGGGACCGGGCCGGATGATTTCTGCACTTCCATTCCTGTGATAAATGCGGCAGTGATCGTTAGGATCACGGCCAAAACCATTACAATTTTCTGTGTTTTGTTTGCCATTCTCTTTTACCCTCCATGGGTTGATTATCCATTTAGGTAATACCAGTATTTAATGCTTTTTATCAGACGTAAAATAGGAAAGTATAAATGGTAATACTGACAAGGTAATACCATGGCAAGGTTACAGGTTCCGGAAGATTCCGGATATGATGAGTGGGAAGATCAAATCGCACAGCAGGAGATTGCCGATTGGGAAAACCGGGAATCTCTACTGGGGATTGAGTGGTAATGTCAGACAAAACAGTTCATTCGTGGAAGGCAGATCCGGAATATGAACGGCTGCTTAAAGCTCTGAAACGGGCAAAGGTTGAGAAATCAGAAAGCGGCCGGGTGCGGGCGGGGCTGGTCCTGCTCGCAACGGCAAACGGTGTTGAGACACCAGAAGGATTGAAGGTGGAATAATGACAGATTACAGCAAACTGGATTATCTCGGAGTGGTTGATGGTGTCTACTATTTCCGGGACGCGGGATCTTCGACAGGTCCGGCATACGATGGTGATTTCGAGGATTATCTCGCATGGGGCAGGGCTATGATGACTACAGATACGTTTGTCACTACTCATAAGACGGAAAAGGATTGTGCTTCCTGCGAGGTTGTCGGGATTTGCGATGCTCACATCACTGGCGGCTCGTGGCATCACCGGCAGGGTGTAATCCCATGCAAGCCGAAGATCTCCGATATCGTGGTGGGGTCCTGATCATGGCCGCAATTCCTGACATTGGGGCATCAATGCACGACGCCGCCAGGACCCGTGAGAACGAGGAGCCGTGTATCTGCGATGGGTGCCCTCACCAAGATGATTGTGTACTGTCACCAAGTATCTGCGAAGGTCTTGCGTCAGAACGTGCTGCCGATGATGCGATCAAGGCCCGCAAGGAGCGCGACCTATGACCAACCAGCCCCCGACCAACAAAGGCATCCTTACGGACAAGGAAGGCACCGGATTCCCCGGTCTCAGAATCGACGATAAGCCATGGATGGTGGCACCGTATGTCCAGCGATACCTAGACGCCATCCCCAAAAAGGCGCCGGTGTGCTTCCAGACCACTGACGGCAAGATCACGAAGATATGGGAGGATAAGCCAGAACAGCAGCCGACACCGGCAGGCAATACCGAGAAATGCACGTCC
>Ga0172381_10005918_pt1 | contig 12323 bp, 8 predicted proteins | sample Leawel6488metaG_FD_119754 | JGI IMG/M metagenome (GOLD analysis project Ga0172381, IMG submission 119754) | Leachate microbial communities from a municipal landfill in Southern Ontario, Canada - Leachate well 64-88 metaG | ecosystem: Engineered > Solid waste > Landfill > Unclassified | place...
CCAGTTCTTTGAGTGCGTAAACCAGGTCTAGGGCCTGTCTTGGGCTGAGTTGGTCCGGTTCCACCTGACTCAACCGGTATACCGCCGGATGGGGAGCGGCCTGGAAGAGGGAGAGTTGGGCGGGCGCCGTATGGCTGAGCGACGGCCTGGGGCTTTCTTCCAGTTGACGGAGGCGCTGGCGGGCGCGCTGCACAACCGGGTCAGGAACCCCGGCAAGCCGGGCGACCGCCAGGCCGTAACTCTGCGCGGCTGGACCACTTTCCACCCGATGTAGAAACACGACTTGATCGCCTTGTGTCAGCGCGTCGAGATGGGCATTGCGCAAACCGGGCAGATCCAGCTCGGTCAATTCAAAATAGTGAGTGGCAAAGAGTGTGCGGGCGCCCCGTTCCGCCAGGGCTTCCGCCGTGGCCCAAGCGATGGACAGGCCGTCGTGGGTGGCCGTACCCCGACCGATTTCATCCAGAATCACCAAGCTTTGTGCCGTGGCGAGGTGGAGAATACGCGCCGTTTCGCTCATTTCCACCATGAAGGTGGAACGACCTCCGGCGAGATCGTCGGCAGCGCCGATACGGGTGAAAATCTGGTCGATGGGGCCGATGACCGCTTCGCGGGCAGGCACCCAACTGCCAATGTGGGCCAGCAGGACGATGAGCGCCGTTTGCCGCATGTAGGTGGATTTGCCGCCCATATTTGGACCGGTAATGAGCAACATACGCCGTTCCTCGTCAAAATCGAGATCGTTCGGGACAAAATTGCCGCCGATCTGAGCTTCGACGACGGGATGACGGCCGTCATGAATGTGTAACACCGGTTCCGTGACGAAATGCGGGGCGCACCAGTGTAGGGTGACGGCGCGCTCGGCCAGCGTGCTGAGCGCGTCCAGTTCGGCGACTGCGGTCATGGCGTCCTGTAAGGTCGACACCTCGGGTGATATGGTTTCCAGTAGCTGCGAGAAGAGCAGGCGTTCCCGGCTCAGGGCCAGACTTTCCGCCGAGAGGGCCTGGTCTTCGATCGCTTTCAATGCATCATTGATGTAACGTTCGGCGTTCTTGGTGGTCTGGCGGCGGCGATAGTCGTCGGGAATGGGGCCCTGGTAGCTGCGGCCGATTTCGATATAAAAACCATGTACCCGGTTGAACTGGATTTTGAGCTGGGCGATGCCGGTGCGCTGGCGCTCCTGCTGCTCCAGGTCACGCAGCACCTCCTGCAGATTCCGGCTGAGTTGCTGCAGGCGATCCAGCTCCGCATCGTGGCCGGCACGGATGTAGCCTCCATCCCGCTGGGTCATGGGCGGAGTGTCCACCAGGGCCTTTTCCAGCAGGGTGCGGAGGGTGACGAAAAGCGCTATGCGCTCCTGAAAGACGTCCAGGGCGGGATGCCCCGTTTCCTGGAGGACGAGTCGCAGTCCGGGGAGTGCCTGGAGGGTGCTGCGGAGCTGGGCGAGATCGCGGGGGCTGGCGTTGTTCAGGGCTATGCGGGTGAGAATGCGTTCGGCGTCCGCGATACCGTGCAAGGCCTTCTGAATGGCAAGCGGTCCGCTGCCTTGGGTGAGTGCGGCGACGACTTCCTGGCGGGCCGCCACCACGGGTCCTTGCCGCAGCGGCCGCAAGAGCCAGCGGCGGAGCAGACGCGCACCCATGGTGGTCTGGGTTTTTTGCAGCAAAGTGAGCAACGTGGGGCCATTCCCCTGCAGGCTTTCCACCACCTCCAGCGCCCGCAAAGCGGTCGCATCGAGATGGAGCTCCTCCTCGGCGCGCTCCGGATGAATCCGCTGGATTTGGCTCAGACTGCTGCGCAGCCGGCTCTCGGCATAGTTCAGGAGTGCGGCGGCAGCGCGCAGGGCGAGGGGCCAGTCATTACACCCGAAACCAACCAGCCGTTCTCCGAAATAGCGTTCAAGTACCGCTTCGCTGCGTCGCGTCTGAAAGCCGGTTTTCTCCAGAAATTGCAACTTTTTCGGGTCGATTCCAGCGGGAACCGGCGTATCTTCCGGGGCGATGATTTCGGCGGCGGGGCGGCGCGCGAGAATATCCGCGACGGCGGTGTCGACCACTTCACGCACCATGAGGTGGCCCCCGGCGGCGTCCAGCCAGGCCATGCCGCAACGTGTGCCTTCCGGACACAGGGCCAGCAGCAAGGGCTCCTGTCCGCCATCCAGCAGGGCACCGTCAATGATGGTGCCAGGGGTGATGATCCGCACTATGGCGCGTTCCACCGGGCCCTTGGCGGTAGCGGGGTCGCCGATCTGCTCACCGATGGCCACCCGTTCGCCCAGACGCACCAGTTTGGCGAGATAGCCATCTACGCTCTGGACGGGTACCCCGGCCATGGGAATGGCCCGTCCCGCGCTCTGCCCGCGGCTGGTGAGGGTGATGCCGAGGAGCTGGGCGGCCTTTTCGGCGTCGTCAAAAAACAGTTCGTAGAAATCCCCCATGCGGTAGAACAGCAGGGCATCCGGGCACTGTTCCTTGAGTTCGAAGTACTGGCGCATCATGGGGGTATGTTGCTGGAGGGCGCCGGAATCATTCACCGGACCGGCGCTCCTTTTCCGCTCCGCATGCGGCGGGGCGGGTGTGCTGCACTGTTCCATCGCGACGGTTTGCCGTTTTTCAGTTCAGGCCGATGCCATCCGATAGATCTCGTCCTTGAGGGCGAGGCGGCGTTTTTTCATTTGTTCCAGCACGCTCTCGCCAGCGGTAGCATCGTTGCGCTCGATATGTTCGATTTCCGCGGTGAGGGCGTTGAACTCGTCAAAGGCCTTGGCAAAGTGCGCATTGCTTTGTTGCAGGACGTCCATGCGGGTCGCAAGCTGGGGAAATTCCTTTTTCAGATCCTGGTGTTCCGTTTGCATATTGCGCTCCTTCCGGTTGCCTGGGCCCGGGATCAGGCCCATGGTGCTTGCCTACGAACTGCAAATTAGCATTGTGCCCATTGGCTGGGCAAGCGTCCTTGCGGTTGAAGGATACGGGAGTGGGCGTTACCATGAACAGCGGCAAATAGGCAGCGTATTTTATGGCTGCTATCCGCCGATATGGTTATCGGAGTGGGCGTTACCATGAACAGCAGCAAATAGGCAGGGGATGATCGGGGTGCCATGATCGAAGTCAAGTTTTTCGCCAGTATCCGGGAGCTACTCGGTTGCGCGCACTGATACCCGTAGTTTCCTCATCGACGTGTTGAAAACCAGCGCGCCCTTCCGAAAGCGGGAGATCACACCTAGCCGCTTGATGCCCACACCTCGCCCTTCGATCGGGCCGGCGCAGCGTGCCGAGAACGGGCGGCTTCGGCTTCTGCAGGTCTTGGGCGGCGATGGCCGTGGCGGGGCGGATCAGGTTGCCTTGGCCTTGGCCGATGGCCTGCACGAGCAGGGCTTTGCGGTGGCGTTCTTCGTACCTGCGGGTTTCGTGCGCCATCAGCGGGAACGCCTGCGCGGGCGGGCGGTCAGCGTTGCCCAGTCATTTTCCCCCTTCAGTGCAGCGGCGCTGGGGGCCCTGCGCCGGGCGGCCCAAGGGGCTGATCTGGTGCTTACCCATGATTCTCCGGCCCGGCACCTGACCCTGGCAGCCAAGGCCATGGGTGGTCTGCAAGCCCCTTTGTGGTTCATGCGTCATTGCATCATACGCCCTCCGGCCCTGCCCTGGGCGCCCTGGCAGCGGCTCTGGGTGGCGCATCAATTGGCCGCCAGCGAGGTGATCGCCGAGAGTCTCGTCGCCAGCGGCTATCCCGCCTCGCGGGTCACCCGTCTCTATGCCGGCCGCGATCTCTCCTCTTTCTTCGCGGTAGACTCCCAGGCCCGGAGAGCGCTGCGGGCTGGTCTCGGCCTCGATGTCTCGCCAGCGCCTTTTTGCATCGGCATGGTGGCTCGTTTCGATCGCTGGCCGGACTGGCATCCCCAGGTGGCGCACCCCAAGGGCTTTGATGTGCTTTTCGCAGCCCTGTCACGGCTGGATTTTCCCTATCGCGTCCTGCTTCTGGGCCCGCCCCATCCGGAAGACCACGAAGCCCTGCGCGCTATGGCCCAGGTCCACGGCGCGCGTCCCGACTGGCTGATTTTTCCCGGTTTTCAGAACGATATCTCGGCCTATTATGGGCTGATGGATGTCAATGTCCTGCCTTCGCGGCGCGAGGGGCTGGGTCTGGCGCTGGTGGAAGGATTGGCCGCCGGGGTGCCGGTGTTGGGCAGTGGCAGCGGCGGTATTCGCGAAGTGATCCAGGACGGACGCAATGGTTTTCTCTTTCCCGAGGGTGATGCCGTTGCCCTAGCAGGTCTGTTGATCCGGTTGGCGCGGGAGCCGGAGTTGCGGCGGCGCCTGGGTGGGGAGGGCAGACGGCAACTGCAGGAGACTGCCTTTGATGAAGGCTGCCTCGTGGATGGTTTTATGGACTGTCTGGCACGGGAGCATCCGGTCTCTGTGCATGGCGAGAGGATGCCGTAACGTGGGCGAAAATAGGCAGTGGGGGATATAAAGGGGCCGCCCTGCTCAAGCGCGAGGTAGTGTTCCTGGCGACGATGGCGGGATGCAAAGTCCGATACGGCTCCTGGGGCTGACCTCAGGGCGGATGGTGTGTGCCATGCTTTCGGAAGAATCGTCCTTCCTGCCGCGGCGCAGGAAGGAGGCTGGGATCAATTGCGGTTGCCGCCGAAGATTTCGAGCAGCGCCATGAAGAGGTTGATGATATCCAGATAGAGACCGACGACCAGCAGGACTGGCTCCTGAATACCGCCACGAATCATCCGCTGGGTGTCAAAAAGGATCAGGCCGCTGAAGACCAGCACCAGGACGCCCGCAATGGCGAGTTGCAATGCGGGGATATGCAGCAGGAAGATGTTCAGCAGAGAGACCACGATGGCCAGCACCAGACCGGTGATCAGGAAACCGCCGATGTTGCTGAAATCCCGTCGTGTGGTGACCGCATAGGCGGAAAGTCCGACAAACATGGCTGCGGTAGTGCCCAGGGCTTCGGCGATGATGGAGGCGCCGCCCGGCATCCGCAGATACATCTCGATGGCCGGACCCATCATCATGCCCATGCCACCGGCAAACAGAAAGACCAGGGGGACGGCGAAGGGACTGCGATGCGCGCCGGTGTACTGCACCGCAAAGAGCAGGGCAAAGGAACCGATCATCAGGATGAAGGGATGTTCATAGGCAAACGGCGAATGCATGCCGTAAATGGAAGCTATGGTGGAAACGACAAGTGTGGCCGCAAGCAGTGCATAGGTCTTGCCCATCAACGTGCCGATGGCTGTGCCGCTGCCCGATCCGGGCGGATTCATGCTGTCCGGAAACTGGTAAGGGTTCTGGTCCTGATTCATGTCTGACTCCTGTGAATGATCACGCCGCTAGCATAACGTAAATTACGTTTTCTCGCCTCTTTCCGAGGAATGGGGGCGCCGGAGGAAAAAAGCAATACCCGGACAAAGTGGCCGGGCAAACAATGAGATGCTGCGTTTTCAGCAAAGTTCCCCAGGCACGGGCGCTTGCCCTATGGGGTACAGGCATTTACCCTGCATCTTTTCGCCGGTTCCCGGACGAGGTTTTGCATGCGCGCATTGATTTTTGATACGGAAACGACGGGTCGGGTGGAGCCTGACCTGATCGAGGCTGCCTGGCTGGCGGTAAGCGATCTGCGGACGCTGGAGGTCGAGGAGCAGTTCGTGCAGCGTTACCGGCCGGCCAAGCCCATCGAGATGGGAGCCATGGCGGTGCACCATATTCTTGAGGAGGACCTCCTCGATAGCCCGCCCGCCAGCAGTTTCCGCCTGCCCGAGGACACCGGGTACCTGGTCGGTCACAGTATAGATTACGACTGGGGCGTGATCGGCAAGCCCGACGTTAAACGCATCTGCACCTATGCCATGACCCGCAAGCTCTGGCCCGAGGTGGACAGCCATTCCCAGTCAGCATTGATGTACCACTTCAGCAAGGACAAGAGCAAGACCCGGGACAACCTCAAAAATGCCCACTCGGCACTGGCCGACGTGAAGTTCTGCCGGATTCTGCTGAACAAGGTCATCCTCTCGGTGCGGCCCAACTCCTGGGAAGATTTATGGGAGTTCAGCGAGCGCGCCAGGATTCCCGAAACCATGCCCTTCGGCAAGCACAAGGGTGTGAAGATAGCCGATCTGCCCGATGATTACCGGCGCTGGGCTCTGAATAACCTTACCGATATGGATGCTTACCTGCGCAAGGCGCTGGAAGCCTGAGCTTCGGTAACCTTGTTCAATAGCAGGGTGCCGGTTTCCATATCGCTGTGACCGGCAGCGATGAGCCCGTCTTCGTGACCGGCCATCTGGATGAGCAGAGGTAAGTGCGCCTTTCCGGCAAGATCGGATACGGCCAGGGCCATGGCGGGGGTACCGTATTCCGCATCCGGAGGAGTGGCCGCCAATCCCAGAACTGCCGCCTGTCGCCAGAGCTGCGGATGGTGGATATGAAAAACCCAGCAAATATCAGGATGGGCGTCATAACAGGCGGCATGGCTGAGGGCCTCCGAGGAGGGCGGCTGTGGTCCTTCGGCACAAATCCGGTTGTGGACGATGTCCCAGTGGGTGACCTGACAGAAATGCTCCGGAGCCAGCGTGCGGAGGTGACCAGTCTGGGTGGCGGTGATCAGAAAACCGCCGCGGCAACGACAGCTCACGTTGCCAAAACCGATGCCGCCGTAGCGGGCGGGATCTGCGCCGATCAGTCCATGGGCGTGCAGGACATCGCGCCAATGGCCGAGGGTGGCCCGGACCGCGCAGGCGACGACTGGCCCCGCCTGCCAGTCCAGTTGAAATTTGATCACGCCTTCCTGGGTCATATCCCGCCTCAATGCCTGGCAAAAATGCGGTGTAGCAGCCGGTACCAGCCCGGCACCGGCCCCGGCCGGTGTGCTTTTGCCTCCGGGCGCCGGCGCGGTGGCAGGGAAACATTGGGCGGATAAATATCCACCAGCGTGGCGCCCCAACTGCCGCGATCGTTGGCCAGATGAAAACCCCGGACCATGGGCTCGCGCCGGAGAATGGCATGTACCGTTTCGCGCAGCACGCCTTTGCCTTTACCGTGGATGATACGGATTTTCGTGATATGCCTGATCCGGCAGGCATGAAGATATTCGCGGACCAGGTCGGGCACTTCCTGGGGGCAAAAGGTATGCAGGTCGAGGACTCCGTCGATGGGTGTCTGTACGGGATGCGTATTTGGGTCGGGGGTTGTCACCGGTCCGCACCTTCAGCGCGCGGTATCTGCGACGGGATGCCCGCCATCAGAGTAAAACCCGCTCGATACCCCCCCGGTGCGCGGCATCGATAAAACCCTGCTGCCACTGGGGTCCAAGTATCTTGCGCGCCAGTTCCACGACGATGTAGTCGGTGTCGAGACCCGTATCTTCACGGTAGCGTTCCAGACCCTGCTGGCAGGCTGGGCAACTGGTGAGCAGCCTGACGTTGCCCTCCTTGGCCCGTGTGTCGCCGGTGAGTTGCAGGATGCCCTCCTTGAGGATCTCTTCCTTACGGAAACGGAGCTGGGTGGCGATGTCCGGGCGACTGCTGGCCAGAGTGCCCGCCTCACCACAGCAACGCGCGGAGTCCAGCACCTGCTGCCCGAGCAGTTGCGATGCCACGGCCTGGGGTTTGTGGGTTTTCATGGGACTGTGGCAGGGATCGTGGTAGAGATACTGGACGCCCTCCACACCATCGAGGGCGACGCCCTTTTCCATCAGGTACTCGTGAATGTCCAGCAGGCGGCAGCCGGGAAAAATCTGCTGAAACTGGTACTGCAGAAGTTGATCCATGCAGGTGCCACAAGACAGGATCACGGTCTTGATATCCAGGTAGTTCAGCGTGTTCGCCACACGATGAAAGAGCACCTGATTGCGCACTGAGATTTCCTGGCCTTTGTCTTCCTGGCCACCAGCCGTCTGCGGATAGCCACAGCAGAGATAGCCGGGTGGCAATACGGTTTGCGCACCGACATGATGCAACATGGCCAGCGTAGCCAGGCCGATATCGCTGAAGAGCCGCTCGCTGCCACAACCAGGAAAGTAGAATACCGCATCGCTGTCCTCCGCCACTTTGGCACTGTCCCGGATGATGGGGACGGTTTTATCGTCGACGACGGCGAGAAGCTGGCGCATGGTCCGCGCGCCCATGTCCGCAGGCAGCGGTTTGCGTAGGAAGTGGATGACTTCGGCGCGTAACGCGGCCTTGCCGGTGGTGGCCGGTGGTGGTCCCTTGGGTAGCAGTGGCTTGAAGATTCTGTGGGCGAGTGCCTGCGCTTTGTAGGCGGTTTGCAGCACACCTTGCCGTATTAAATGAACCCTGCGTGGTTCCGTGGTGTTGAGGTAGAGCATGGCGAGACGCGTGCCCATATTGAACGATTTCTCTCCGCGGGCACGGAGAATGTTGCGCATCTGAATGGAGACCTTGCCAAAATCGATATCCACCGGGCAGGGGGTCTCACATTTATGGCAGGTGGTACAGTGGTCGGCCACGTCGTTGAGGGCTGCAAAATGCTGCTGGGATACTCCGCGCCGGGTCTGTTCCTCGTAGAGGAAGGCCTCGATGAGCAGGCCGGTGGCGAGGATCTTGTTGCGCGGCGAATAAAGCAGGTTGGCACGGGGGATATGGGTCATGCAGACTGGCTTGCACTTGCCGCAGCGCAGGCAGTCCTTGATCTCACGATTCAGGGCGCCCAGCGCGCTGGCTTCCAGTAACAAGGCTTCCTGCTCCACCAGTTGGAGTGAAGGCGTGTAAGCGGTTTCCAGCCCGGAACCGGCCAGCAGTTTGCCCGGATTGAAGAGATCGTCCGGATCGACCTGCGCTTTGTAGCGGGCAAAGGCTGCAATTTTATCCGGCTCCATCCAGCGCATTTTGGTGATACCGATGCCATGCTCGCCGGAGATTACGCCTCCCAGGTCCAGGGCGATGGCCATGATCCGGTCCACGACCCGGTCGGCTTCCTGGAGCATGGCGTAATCACTGGAAAGCACCGGGATATTGGTGTGAATGTTGCCATCGCCGGCATGCATGTGCAGCGCGACAAACAGGCGGGTCCGGCGCGCCTCCCCATGGATTTCTCGGATACGTCCGCGCACTGCGGCAAATGCATCACCGGCAAACAGGGCTTCCAACGGTTTGCCCACATGTTCCCGGTAGCTGACCCGCAGGGCACCGCGCAGCAAGAGGCTGGCCAGCGTGTCACCTTGGTGCACGGCAGACAGCATATGGACGTCCAGCAATTCGGGATGCTCCATGGCCGGCATGTCCAGCTTCTCCAGCAGGGATTGCCAGCGCCCGCGTGTGTTGCTGATGAGTGCCCCGGCAGCGGACTTCTTGGCGTCGACGATGGCCTGATCCTCGCTGCTGTCTTCATAGTCCTTGGCCTTGCGGACTTCGGCCAGATCGCCGGAGACATATTCCTCCAGTGCGCTCAGGGTCGCGAGCTTATTGTTGATGGCCTGCTCCATGTTGATCCGCTCGATTGCGCGGCTGTACTGCGCCAGATTTTCCAGAGGAATGACCACATCTTCATTGATTTTGAAAGCGTTGGTGTGGGCGGAAATGGCTGCGGTACGGCTGCGGTCGGCCCAGAACCGGCGTCTCGACTCGGGTGTGGTAGCGACAAAGCCTTCGCCGCCCCGGGCGTTGGCAATACGCACCACCGCCGCTGCTGCCGCGCCGGCCGCACCGGGGTCATCACTGGCGATATCGGCGAGCAGCAGCATTTTCGGGCGTTCGTGGCGGGGAGCCTTGTTACTGTACTTGATGGCTTTGAGATAGCGCTCATCCAGATGCTCCAGACCGGCGAGCAGGACGTGCTCCAACCCCTCCACATAGGATTTCACTTCGACGATGGCCGGTACTGCGGCATCCAGATCGCTGCCATAAAATTCCAGACAGACCGTGCGCACATGGGCAGGCATCCGATGCAGCAGGAAACGTCCGGAAGTAATGATCCCGTCGCAACCTTCCTTCTGGATGCCAGGGAGACCGCCGAGAAACTTGTCGGTGACATCCTTGCCCAGCCCCGCCTTGCGGAAGCTGGCACCAGGCAGGGTGAGCGTTTCCGGTTCTCCCAGCGCCGTGTGCCCATCAGCCGCAAAGCGGTTCAGGCGGAACCGGACTTCCGGCTGATCGTGAATCCGGCCAAGATTATGATTCAGGCGCTCTACTTCCAGCCAGTTGCCGTCGGGGGTCACCATGCGCCAGGAGAGCAGGTTGTCCAGGGCCGTGCCCCAGAGTACCGCCTTCTTGCCCCCCGCATTCATGGCGATATTGCCGCCGATGGTGGACGCATCCAGGGATGTCGGGTCGACGGCGAAGACCAGGCCTGCCGCATCGGCCGCATCGGCCACGACCTTGGTGACCACCCCCGCTCCAGCGAAGATGCTGTGGACGGCGCCGTTCAGGCCGGGTGGTATGACCTGTTCCACCGCTGAAATCTGCTCCAGCTTTTCGGTGTTGATGACCGCGCAGTGGCGACGCAGAGGAATGGCACCGCCGGTATATCCGGTACCACCACCGCGCGGGATGATGGACAATCCGAGTTCCCGGCAGGCGGAGACCAAGCGCTGGACCTCCTGCTCATCAACGGGGTAGAGGACGACAAAGGGCAATTCCACACGCCAGTCGGAGGCGTCGGTGACGTGGGAGACGCGCGCATAGGCGCTGAAGTCCACGTTGTCCTTTGCGGTGACCCGGAGCAGGCGGCGCTCCGCTTTCTTGCGCAGGATCAGATCCTCATCAAATTGCCGCGTAAAGCCGCTCACCGCCGCGCGGGCGCTGTCCAGTAGACGGAGCACCAGCGGATTTCCGTCGGCGCGACCGGCAATGTCGTTCAGACGATGAGCCAGGGCATCCCATAGGGCCTGGCGCCGGCGCCGGTTCTGCGCCAGGTCATCCTGAATATAGGGGTTGCGCTGCACCACCCAGAGGTCGCCCAGCACTTCAAACAGCATTCGTGCCGAGCGTCCGGTGACTCGCCGTTCACGCAGGTCTTCCAGCAGTCGCCAGGCATCCGCCCCCAGCAGGCGACGCACGATCTCGGCGTCAGAAAACGAGGTGTAATTGTAAGGAATTTCGCGGAGGCGATGATTCATCAGGAAATGATGACGTTATCAATGAGCCGGGTCTGCCCCAGCCGGGCAGCCGCAAACCAGCGCGCCCCGGGCTGCGGTAAGGCAAGAGACTGCAAGGTCTGCGCGTCGCGCAGTTCCAGATACTCCGGCAGGAAACCCGCCCGTTCAAGGCGTTCCCAACCCGTCGCGGCGAGATCAGACACCTCTGCGTCGCTAGTACTGCGCCGGGCCAGGTCGAAAAGCGTTTCTGCGAGGAGCGGGGCTACCTGCCGCTCCGCCAGGTTCAGAAAAGTGTTACGGGAACTGTATGCGAGCCCGTCTGCCTCTCTTTGCAGAGGCCCCGGCAGGACCTGCACGTTGAGGTTCAAATCGGCCACCATCTGCTGAACGATGCGCAGTTGTTGATAGTCTTTCTCTCCGAGAACGAGTATTTCCGGCGCGACCATATGCAACAGTTTGCTGAGCACCGTGCAGACTCCCGCAAAATGACCGGGGCGGCTGGCGCCGCAAAGCACCTTGCTGAGGCTGCGCGGCGGCATGACGATACTGATATCCTGGCGTCCCCGCGGATACATCAGCCCGTTATCCGGGGTAAATACGGTCTGGCAACCGGCCTCATGCAGGCGTTGCAGATCCTGGTCCAGGGTGCGCGGATAGTTCGCGAAGTCTTCCTGGGGTCCAAACTGCAACGGATTCACGTAGATGCTGACCAACACATGTTCGGCACGGTTGGCAGCAAACCGCACCAGCGCGAGGTGGCCTTCGTGCAGGTTGCCCATGGTGGGTACCAGGGCCAAAGTGCCATGCAGACTCTGACGCCACTGGCGCAAGCCGGCAATATCCTTGAATATCGCCATATTAACGTTTTCGGCGCGGCGGGAACTGGCTGTTGCCCACTTCCCGCACATATTCGGCCAAGGCGTCCCTCATGATCCGTCCGCCCTCGATATAGCGCCGCGCAAAGGGCGGGCTTTCGGTTCCCAGTCCCAGCAGGTCGTGCATAACCAGCACCTGGGCGTCCGTATCCGGCCCCGCGCCGATGCCGATCGTGGGTATGGTGATGTCGCGGGTAATATTCGCCGCCAGCGCATCGGGGACCGCTTCCAAAACCAAGAAGCGGGCACCCGCTTCCGCCAGCGCCCCGGCGTCGGCCTGCAGGCGGCGTGCGCTGTCCGCATCGGTGCCCTGCCGCTGAAAACTGCCCCACTGCCGTACCCGTTGGGGAGTCAGGCCGATATGGGCGCAGACGTTGATGC
>Ga0172381_10005921_pt1 | contig 12321 bp, 9 predicted proteins | sample Leawel6488metaG_FD_119754 | JGI IMG/M metagenome (GOLD analysis project Ga0172381, IMG submission 119754) | Leachate microbial communities from a municipal landfill in Southern Ontario, Canada - Leachate well 64-88 metaG | ecosystem: Engineered > Solid waste > Landfill > Unclassified | place...
AACGAGGATATGCGCGGGCAAGGGGATTTGAACCCCTGATCTCCTCCGTGACAGGGAGGCGTCTTAAACCAGGCTGGACTATGCCCGCAATATTTTAAACTAAACCGATAATTAAATCAGCTGTGCCGAGGGTGGGAGTCGGACCCACGACCTTGGCGTTATGAGTGCCACGCTCTTACCAACTGAGCTACCCCGGCTAAATATCTATTTTAATTTGTTGCGCTGCCCCGAATTGCACGGGGGCCTGCAGCTTATGAGACTGCCGAGGTACTACTCCTCCACAGCGCGATACGTTATGTATGTTTATTACTTTAACACAAAAAAATAAAAAAAACAATATGTTTAAGCTCTAAACACTTCTAAAAATACTTCAGTTGGAACATTTACTCTCCCTTTTTCTTTCATTAATTTTTTCCCCCTTTTTTGTTTATCTAAAAGTTTGTTTTTTCTTGTGACGTCTCCTCCATACAAATATCCCGTCACATCTTTTCTTCTAGCTGAAATTGTTTCTCTAGCAATAACTTTTCCTCCAATCATTGCTTGTAATGCAACAGAAAATTGTTGCTGAGGTAAAACATCTTTTAATTTTTCAACCAATCTTTTTCCTTCTTGATATGATTCGTTTTCGGCTACAATTCTAGAAAAGGCCTCTTCTTTGTGTCCTGCTACCCAAATTTCCATTTTTACTAATTTCCCCGGTCTATATCCTAAAAGTTTATAATTCATTGAAGCGTATCCTTGGCTAGCAGTTTTTATTTTATCATAAAAATTTGCAATGATTCCGCGCAAAGGAGTTTCAAAAATAATAATTGCTCTTTCTGGGGTTAAATAATTTGTATCCAAATAATTTCCTCTTAAACTTTTCAAAATTTCCATTAACTTTCCCATTTGAACAGATGGAGCAACTACTTCCAAAGATACCCAAGGCTCTTCTGTGTTTTTAATCGTAGATTGATCTGGCCAATCAGAAGCTGAATAAATTAAAACTTCTTCATTTTTATTATTAATTATTTTATAAACTACTGATGGCGTTGAAATTACTAGGTTTAAACCAAATTCTCTTTGCAGTCTTTCAGAAATAATTTCAATATGCAGTGTTCCTAAAAATCCACAATTAAAACCACGACCTAATGCTTCTTTCATTTCTTGTTCAAAAACTAAAGCTGGATCGTTTAGTTTTAGTTTTGATAAGGCTACTTTTAATAAATCGAAGTCTTCTGGATTTTCAGGATACAAGCTAGCAAAAACCATTGGCTTTGGATCTTGATATCCTGGTAAGGGTTGAACTATTCCCTTTGTAGCCACTGTTGGTAATTTTATAATTGTATCTCCAGATCTCACTTTTCCAGGTTCTTTTATTCCTGTTGCAATATATCCAATATCACCAGCAGAAAGTTTTTCTTGTGCTGAAAAAGTTGGATTTAAATATCCAAGTTCTTTTACTTCAGCTTGTGTATCCGTTGCCATTAGTTCAATTTTTTCTCCATCTGAAATTTCTCCATCAACAACTCTGACAAAAGCAATAACACCTTTAAAAGAATCGAATTCGGAATCAAAAATCAGTGCACGAAAATTTTTAGCATTACTTTCTTCTGGTGCAGGAACTTGTTTTATGACAGTTTCTAAAATTTGCTGAACGTTTGTTCCCTCTTTTGCAGAAATTTTTATAATTTCGTCAGGCATTACATTCAAAAGATTTGAAAGTTCTTCAACCGACTCTTCAACTTTTGCAATTGGAGAATCAATTTTATTTATTACAGGAATAATTTTTAAATTTTGTTTTTTTGCTAATTCTAAATTTGCCAATGTTTGTGCTTGAATCCCTTGAGTTGCATCAACCAATAAAACAGCTCCTTCAACAGCTTCAAGAGATCTTGAAACTTCATAAGAAAAATCAACGTGGCCAGGAGTGTCCACTAAGTTTAAAACATAATCTTTGCCTTCAAAATTATAGTTCATTCTGATGGCTTTCAATTTTATTGTAATCCCCTTTTCTCTTTCTAGGTCCATAGAATCCAAAAACTGGGGCATCATTTTTTTCTTGTCTATTGTATTAGTTAATTCTAAAAGTCTATCGGCAAGAGTCGATTTTCCATGATCAATATGGGCAATAATTGAAAAATTTCTAATTTGTTTTTGATCCATTTCCTTGATATAAAAATTTCTTTATGAAAGATTTTTCTATTATTTTTATTTCTGGAGACCTTAATAAATAGGCCATAAAAATATAAACTATAGTACCAACCAAAGCCGACAAAACTAATTGCAAAAATATTCCCCAGAAAGTTTGAAGGCTCACAAAAGAACCTAACAATTGCCTTGTTGCAAAAGTAAAAATAAACATTACAGCACTAGCAACTAAAACCTTAGAAAAAGAATCTAAAATTTCTTTTGATTTTAGTTCCGGAAATTTTTTATAAAACATATATAAAAGTAATATGCTTTCTAAAATTGCTGTTAAAGAATATGCGAGAGACAATCCAACAACTCCAATGTTTTCAACTCCATTTAATCTAAAGATATTTTTTAATAATTCTGAAATACCTGTAAAAGATTTTATAGTAAAAACAAATAATAAACTTAAAAAAATGTTTACGGCAACGGTTGCAACACTAACTATTGCCGGTATTTTTGTGTTACGAGCTGCATAAAACGTTTTTGATAAAAATAAAATTACTGCTTGAGCAATTAAATTTAAAGCCAATATTCCAAGACAAGCAGTTGTTAATCTTGTATCTGCCCAACCAAATTTTCCTGCACCTAAAAATACTCTAATAATTTGCGCCCTTAAAGTTAAGAGTAACAAGGAAATTGGAATTGTTAAAAAAATTATTTGTCTGAAAATACTAGAAAATTTTCTTAAAAATTCTTCATTTTCTTCTTTAATAAAATTCATAGACATTGCAGGAAAAGCGGCAGTTGAAACAGAAACTGCGACAGCATTAACAAGAATTGACGACAAATTATTTGCTAAATTAAAAACTGCAATAGATCCTGCTATTAAAGTTGAAGCAATTGCTGTTGTAGCGATTGTATTTAATTGTCCTGCTCCTAATCCAATAGATCTTGGCACCATAAGTTTTATGGTTTTTATAACTCCTGGATCTTTATAATTAAAATTTAATTGATATTTAAATCCAGAAAAGAAAAATGATGGTAATTGAATTGACAAATGCATAATTCCTCCTAAAACTACTCCCCATGCAAGACCAACTAAACCAAATTTTGGCACTAAAAATAAAATACCAATTATTATCCCTAAATTATACATTAAAGGAGCCAAAGCAGTAATTAAAAATCTATGAAATACTTGCAAAACTCCACTAATTAAATTTGAAGCTCCTAAAATTATAGGACTTAAAAACATAATTCTCATTAATGCAATTGCAAGTTCTCTTTTCTCTCCAGAAAATCCAGGTGCTATAAAAGAAATAAGTAAGGGTGTTAAAAAAATTAAAATCAAACATATTATAATTAAAAATCCTAAAAATATATTTAAAAATGCTGAAAAATATTTCCAAGCTTCGTCTTTATCTTTAATTAAATATCCACTAAAAATAGGAATAACCGCGGCTCCTATAGCTCCAAAAATTAAAATTAATGCAATGAAATCTGGGACTGTGAATGCTGTATAATAAACATCTAACTCACTACCTGCTCCAAAAGTTCCAGCCAGTAATCTATCGCGAAGCAATCCTAAAACTGCGCTTAATAAATAAGAAATAGCTAAAATTAACGAAGCAGAACTAATACTTTTTGTTTGAGAATTTAGAAATTTTTGAATCATTTATAAAATTTAATAATGCTTTATATTAATCCTTTTTTGTCTTTTTTTCAAATTTATTAGCTATAATAATTATATTAAAAAATGGAGCTTAAAACTCCATTCTTTAATTGTTTCAGCAAGACCGTAAGCCGAATTCTGTTTTAACGATCATCTGTCTGGGCCAAAGATTACTCTTTGGCTCTAGGTTACAATTAAGCAACCACTGGCGAACTACTTTTAACAGAATCTTGAGATAAGTTTAACCCAATCATCTGCTTTGTTCTTGCACCCAATAAGGATTTAGCCGTTTCATTTTTACATTGCTGTAAAAGTATCCCACAAAGGGATGCTAGACCTTTCAGTCTAAGCCGTTTCTGTTCGCACCTCGCACATTGCTGTGGACGGCCGTTAGCCGCTATTATTTTATCCGTCTAGTGTTTTAAGCCAGTCGGAGAGTGTTCGGACTTTCCTCTCTTTTATGATAAATCAAAAAGAGCGATCATTCATCTTGCTGAAACATTTTTACAATATCAATATATTATAGTTTTGTCAATATAGTATAAAAATAATTACAAAAATACTTTTGTATATTTATTTTGAAAAATAATTATTTAAACAAGATTTAAATTTTATTAAATTTTCATTTTTAACTCTAAACCCTGATGCCTGAGCGTGTCCACCATAAGTTAATAAAAAATCAGAGCAAGTTTTCATAGCCTCAACAGAATTCGTTCCTTTAGGACTTCTTACAGATCCACAACTTTCTTTATCTCCCTTTTTAAAAATAAAAACTGGTTTTTGGTATTTATTACAAAGTATAGACGATACAGACCCAGCTAATGTTAATTTCCATGCAGGATCTCCCTCAAAAATAATTTTCTCATCTGGTTTTTGCAATATTCTTCTCTCTATTTCTTGAATAACATTTTGAACTTGTTGTTGTTTGTCTTTATTTTTATTAATTAACCTTTGAACTATCTCTTTACATTCAACAATATCAGAACTAGTAAGAAGTTTGTATGATTCATTTTGAAAATCAGTGCTTTCTGCAGCATTTAAAGCAGATATTATTTTTAATAAAGAACCGTCAAACCCTAAAATATCAGAAAATGCTTGTAAAGCTGGGCGAAAAGTAGTTCTTAGAGACCTTAATCCTTCTTCAATAATTTTTTGGTTCTGTTCTATTTGAGGAACCATGTCTGCAATTGTACCCAAAGCAGTTAGTTCTAAAAAACTATTTCTTAAATTAATAGAAATTTTATTTCCTAATAATTCTTCGCAAAGATTAAAAGTAATTCCAACATTTGCTAAACCTTTAAATGGATAACTATCTGACTCTTGTTTTGGATCAACAATAATCGAAGCTTTTGGTATACCAACCAATGTTTCGTGGTGATCAATAATAATAACTTCAAGGCCCATTTTATTAGCTAATTCAACCTCTTTTACATTGCTAATTCCAAGATCTAAAGTTATAAAAAGGGCCGGAGTTTTTTCTTTCAACATTTTCAACGCTTTCAAATTTATTCCATATCCATCCTTTTCTCTGTCTGGAAAAAAAACAGAATCCACATTTCCACCCAAACTTTTAATCGCTTCTTCTAAAATAACTACCGAAGAAATTCCATCTAAATCAGAATCTCCATATAAAATAATCCGTTCTTTTTTTTGAACGGCTTGCTTAATTCTTTCTGATGCTTTTTCTAAATTTTTTATTTTACTTTTCTTCATTATTTTTTAATGCACTCAATCCTGGCAATTCATCACCCGCTAAATAATTTAACATTGCTCCGCCTCCGGTAGAAACGTGAGAGAATTTATAAAGTATATCTTGTTTTTTTAAAAATTCAACTGTTTCTCCCCCTCCAATAATAGAAAACGCCTTACTTTCTATTATTGCATAAGCTATAGCCAATGTTCCTGCTGCATATTTTTCCTCTTCAAATTTACCAAAAGGACCATTCCATAAAACCATTTTTGATTGCAATATTTTTTCACGAAATATTCTAGAAGTGTTTTGATCTATATCTAAGGCATCTAAATTTTCTTCTGGACCAATTATTTTTTCTGGATATTTAAATTCAATATTTTTTTCTTGTATTTCTTTTTTTATTAGTCCAGAAACAATTATAAAATCAGCCACTTCTGAAATTCTATTAATAAATTTTGATTTAGTTTCTACTTTTTTTCCACCAACTATAGCTATCATGGGTTTTTCTGGATTTTCTAAAGCTTTATCTAAAATATTTATTTCTTTCTCAAGTAATAACCCAGCATAACTGTCCAAAAATTTTGGCAAGGCAGTTATTGATGCATGATTTCTATGACAAACAGAAAAAGCGTCGTTCACATAAATATCTCCAAGCACAGAAAGTTTTTTAGCAAAATCTAAATTATTTTCAGTTTCTTCTTTATAAAATCTTAAATTTTCTAATAGTAAAATTTCCCCTGCCCTTAAATTATTACCTTTATTTTCTGCTTCAGAGCCAACACAGTCATCAATTTTAATAATGGGTACATCTAAAAGTTCCGTTAATTTTTTACCAACTTCGTTTAAATTATATATTTTTTCAACAACCCCTGTGCTTTTTGGGTCTAAATGACTCATTAAAATAATTTTTGCATTTTGTTCAATTAAATATTTTATTGTTAACAAAGATTGCTCAATTCTAAAATCATCTGAAATGTTCCCCTTTTCGTCCAGGGGGACATTAAAATCGCATCTTAATAATACTCTTTTATTTGTTACGTTAATATTTTTTACTGACTTAAATTTCATATAAATATTTAAAATTTAATTGTCTCTCCTGGTTTTATTTCTCTTTTTTTTGTTTTCTTTTTATTCAATTCTTCTGTCGATGTATAAAATCTTTTTAACATATTTTTTTCTTTGCTCATATTAGATTGATTTTTTATATCAACATCTTTTTCTGTTATTTCTTCTTTATTGTCTAATGAATCTTCTAATACCTTCCGTAATTCCGACAAATTAATTTCTTTTCTTTTTGGCTTTTCATAATTTAAATTTTCATTTTCTTTTTGATTTTTTTTGGCGCCAGTAAAAGAGATATTTTCTATTTTATTATTTTCTTTAATTTCTTCTTTATTACTTTCATCTTTTGTTTTTATTTTTTTCAAACAATTTTTACAATAAACTGGCCTACCTTTTTCTGGAGGAAAAATAACTTTTGTTGGCTTACCACAACTAGAACAAACTGCGTCATAGAGTGTTGTTGGATTATTTTGATTTTGCTGTACTGAATTTTTTTTCTCTATGTGTTTGTCATTATCTTCATCTACTATTCCAGACCAACGTAAAATTTTATCTTCAACAATCTCTCTCCTAACTCCATATTTTTCTCTGGAAGCGTTTATAATTTTTTCTTTATTTGAATATTCAAAAGGTAAAGGGGGTGGAAGAGTTTGTGCTGAAAATGGATGACCAGAAATTCCATCAATCATTAATTTTAAATAAACGTTATATTTTGGAAGATTAACTAAGTCTTCTGCAGTAAATTCTGGGGTAAATTCTTTTTCTAAAAATTCTGCGTCTTCTGCTCCAACTCTAAAAACTGCTAAAGTTCCAACGTTTCCAAAAACTGCATCTCTAATTTCATCTTCCATTTGAGTGATATATTGATGTCCTAAAATAATATTTAAACGATATTTTCTAGCTTCAGATAAAATATTAGCAAAAGATTCAGTTGCAAAATTTTGGAACTCATCTACATATAAATAAAAATCTTTTCTGTCGGCTTCTGGTATATCAACACGAGACATTGCGGCTAATTGTAGTTTTGTAATTAATAATGCTCCCAACAATCTTGAATTATCTTCTCCGATTCTTCCTTTTGATAGGTCCATAATAAATATCTTTTTCTGATCCATAATTTCTCTCATATCTATTGTGGATTTTACCTGACCTATTAAATTTCTAATTAACGGATTAGAAATAAATTGTCCAACTTTATTTTGAATGGCAGCAGTCGCCTCCTGTTCATACCTTTGACTGTATTTTGCAAATTCTACAACCCAAAAAGACTTTACCATTGGATCTGTAACCATTGCAACCACTTTTTCTCTATATTCTGGATCGGCTAACATTCTGTTAACTCCAAGCAATGTTGAATCTGGATATTCTAGTAAAGCTAAAATAGTATTATTTAAAATATATTCCATACGAGCTGACCAAACGTCTGGCCAAACTTTTTTAAAAACTCCCATTAGTCCTCCTGCAATTAAATGCCTATATCTAAAATCAACTTTTTCCATTACGTTAAATGCAATGGGAAAGTCTAAATCAGCTGGATTGAAAAAAATAACATCGTTAATTCTTTCGGTTGGTACGAAATCTAAAAGCTTTTCGGCTCCTTCTCCATGCGGATCAACATAAGCTATTCCTCTACCCGCTTGAATATCTTGAATTGCCATATTTTCCATTAAATTAGATTTTCCCATTCCAGTTTTTCCGATACAATAAAAATGCCTACGCCTATCGTCGGTTTTTATACCAAATTTCTTTTGCTGATTTCTAAAACTTGTTAATCCAAAAAAATTAATTTCGTTATTATTTTCCATAATTATTCTATTGGTAAATTTGGCGGAGGACCCGCTTTCTTTGATTCAATTTTTGACATAGTTGGATAGACCATACCAGTAATTCTTAATGGAAAATGAAATAAGGTCGCCATTTCTTCTGTACTATAAATAGAAGAAAATTTCTTTCTATCTGGAAATCCTGGAGTTAATCTTAAAACAGCCATTCTAAATAATTTTCTAGCTCTAATAAAGGTTCTTCTTTGTCGCATAATATAATGGACCTTCGGCCTTGTTACCGCACTAAACTGAATTCTGTTCATATTTTGAGTTGAAAAATGTGATAAATATGCTCTGGCTAAAATTTTATGAGATGATTTCCAATTCTCTCTCTTTGCAACATAAACTCCTCTTATCACAGTTTTAAAAAGAGCTTTTTTTGCCTTATTTTCAACCTCGGTAATAATTTCTCTTTCTCCTGGAGTTAAAACCATTTCCCTTTCTCCAGATTCTTCTTTTTGCATTGGGGTCCATTTATATTTTGCACTTTCTCCAGCACCCTCTTTTTCTGGTCCAAAGATAATTTGATTTATCCAATAAATTAATTCTTCCCAAAACGTCATATTCTTCTTCTCTGGTCTTTTTGAAATTTTATTTATATAACTAGTTGCATTTTTAATAAATGATGGCTCATCTGATTTTGCCATTGGCATTGCTATAAACTGAACCCAAAAATTTTCACCAGGACCCAATCTTGATAATCCTTCTAATAAAGAAATAAGAGGATCCATTCTTTTTTCTTCTGCTGAAATTTTTTCTCCTTGTGGTTCAAAAAATTTCTCGTAAGTTTTTATTGGAAGAACTTCATCGTTTGCTAAAATATAATCTTCTCCGTAAATATCCCATTCTTCATTTGGAACCGTTGGTGGAACTAATTTAACATAATCAGGTACTTCTTTAATTTCTATTTCTGGATAATAAGCAAAAAGAGCATTTTCTATTGTATTCCTGTGTTGAGATAATACTCGCAAATAAAAATGAATTCTGCCTTCTATACTCACTATTTCCCACGAACACCAAAACGGAACGTAATTAAGTTCTCCTTCACACCATAATTCGCGCCAATTAGCTCCATCCCAAATAGTCCAAACAATTGAAAAAACATCTTCCATTGCTTTTACGGGAACCATTGTTTCTCTTGGTGGAGTTATTTCTAAAACTACCCATTTCAATTTAGCATAAGTAAAATCCCAATCAATCCACCATAAGTATAATTCTCTTAATTTATCAGCCAACATAATTGGTAAAAATATCCACCACCATACTCTTAAAAAAGGAACCCATAAAATAAATAAAAATATGAATACCCATCCAAAAGAATCCCAAAATATTTTTTTAATTGGTTCTATCCAAAAAAATAATGGTGATAATTTTATTGCCATGTTGTTATTATCTCTGGTAAAAAATTAACTACTATAGATATAATTGAAATAATTAAAAATCCTATAACAAAAAAATCAAAAGTATATATAATTGGTACAACAACAAATGTTGTTTTAGCGTTGTGCCAATAATAGCATAATGAAAAAAATACGATATAATAAATCGCCGTAGCAAGAAACAAAGCTATAAGTAATGTAATAAAGATATCCATAAACAGTTAGATTATTATATTATATCTCTGTATATATTCATAATCAACCCCTATTTCATATAATAAAAAACGCCTGAGAGGCGTTTTTATTTATTAAGCTATTTGTGTTTTTCTTAAAAAATACCTATCTTCTGAATCTTTTTCAAAATGTTTTTTGTTATTTAAATTCATTAAAACTGTATTTTTTGCTACTAATCTTTGGGCTAAAACTTCTTTAACAATTTCATCTCTATGTGCCGGAGACTTTTTATCCGACAAAACCTTTATAATAATATCTTTAATAGTTCCTGGAATATACCCCCATTCTGCTAATGCATAAGTGCCACGACCAACTAATACAAATCTATTATCTTTAATTAATTCATTGTGAACTGTTTGTGGATATGTTTTTTTATTTGGTAAATTATATTCTAATCTATCTATTAATTGAGCAACTTCTGTAAAGTGCAAAGGTTTTTCTGACTTTTTAAAAACCAAAAATGCTCTATCTCTAACTCCTCTTGGTTTTATTTCTGGCCAATCTGTAAGACCCAATCTGCCTTCTTTATTATCTTGAATTCGTTTTGAAACCTCGAGATAGGATAAAGTGGCAGATTTTGAAAGACCGCGTTTTGAAGATATTTCATTATAAAATTCATCTGTTGAAATAGATTTTCCCAACTTTTGCATATCAGAAACCAATTGAGATAATGTTTCTTTTACTGTTGTTTTTGCTTCTGGAATAGTTGACCAGAAATAATAAAAATCCTTTTTTTCACAAACTCTAAAAAAATTATCGCTTAATGTTAATAAAAACAAAACATAAGGTTTTTGGTTTTTTCCTCCTAATTCTTCTAGAACAATTTCTTCTCTTTTAAAGCCACCCTTATCTTCAAAATAATTGATAAAACTAGTATAAATACTATCTAATAATTCTTTATTCTGTTTTCTCACATAGTTAAAACCAACTTCCTCAATTTGACGAACTCTTTCTCTGGTAATTCCAAAAGTTTGACCAATAGCCTCTAATGTTTCCGGAGTTCCTGTTTTTACTCCAAATCTGCGATCAAAAATATCTTTTGTCTTTTGAGAGAGGCCTTTAGTTAGTTTTTGGTAAATTTGTTTATAATTATATTTTTCCATTATTATTGTATTTCTAATAATATTAGTTTACCATATTAACAATTCGTTGTCAAGTTTTAATCCTATTTTGTGATATCTACGACTAAAATATTAATATAAATAGAACTTCCTATGAAAATTAAATTGTTATTTTTACAAAAAAATTTTAGGATTATTATTTTGAATTATTTTTTATAAATCTTTTTTGATCCCATTTATACCAACTCACTAATAATGGACTGGCAATAAATATAGATGAATATGCTCCAGAAGTTATACCGATAATTAATGTCAATGCAAAATATTTTAAAGTATTTCCACCAAAAAAATATATTGATACCAAAACAATTAATGTGCTAATAGTTGTGGTTAAAGATCTTCCCAAAGTTTGATTTAAACTTAAATCTACAGTTTCTTCAAATTGCCCCATTCCTTTTCTCAAAATATTTTCTCTTATTCTATCAAAAATAACTATTGTATCGTGTATTGAAAATCCAAGAACTGTCAAAAGTGCAGTAATAATAGGAATTGTAATTTCTACATTATAAAATTTTCCTAAAATAGCAAAAACTCCCAATGGGATAACAATATCATGAATTAAAGCCACTAAAGACACAATCCCATATTTCCATGAGGAAACTGGTCTAGAAACTTTTCTAAAGGCAAAAGCAATATATATAGTAATTGAAAATAACACCATTGCAATTGCAACTTGTGTTTTGTTTCTTAGTTCCTGGCCAACCGAAGGTCCAACATATTGAAAACTTGTTTCGATAACAGAATACGTTGCATCTAGTTTAGACAATATCTGTTGATGAACCGTTTCTTCAACTCCTTTAAATTTTAAAATAGCTCCTAAATCACCTATTGGTTGCACTATAATTTCTCCTAAATTAAATTCTGATAAAGCTTGTTGAATTATTTCATTTGATGGCCTTTCTGTTTGAAAATCTATTTGCATATTGCTTCCTCCTACCAATTCGATTCCGAATTTTAATCCAAACATAGCCAAACAAACAATAGAAGCAATCATTAAAATTCCTGAAATAATATAATATATTTTTGAGTATTTTGTAAATTTAAATTGCATTTTTATTTTTTAATTTTAATTATAACAACCATTTTTTATTTTCTGCCCAATTTCCAACAAAAATCATCAAGAAAATTCTTGTAACAAAGATTGCTGAAAACATACTAACCAAAATTCCCAATGCCAACGTAAATGCAAATCCTTTAACAAAAGAGGTTGCAAATATAAACAAAA
>Ga0172381_10005922_pt1 | contig 12321 bp, 14 predicted proteins | sample Leawel6488metaG_FD_119754 | JGI IMG/M metagenome (GOLD analysis project Ga0172381, IMG submission 119754) | Leachate microbial communities from a municipal landfill in Southern Ontario, Canada - Leachate well 64-88 metaG | ecosystem: Engineered > Solid waste > Landfill > Unclassified | place...
ATGTTTGAGAAGAATAAACACTACCGGTTGATTGAGAACCAGAAATAGATTTAGAACCAGACCAAGCACCTGAGGCGGTACAACTGGTGGCATTGGTTGAAGTCCAAGTCAATGTACTAGAATTTCCAGAAATAACAGAAGAAGGATTAGCTATAATATCAACAGTAGGGGCAAGAACAACAATATTATTTACTAATAAAGTATCACAACCATAAGCCACTCTCGCAGAACCACAACCATTACCCCAATCAGCGCGCACTTCAACGCAAGCGCTTTTGGTACCAGCTGAAGTAAAGGTTGTATTAAAAGAACCATCGGTATTTGAAATTGCTTGATTAACACTCCCAGACCAATACCAAACACAAGAAGCGGAATCACATTCATAGACATGATCTGTTTTTATATTAACGGATTGATTTACATTGGCTGGTTCCGGATTAAAATAAATAGCAGTGGGATGAGCAACCACCGGAGGGCAAATAGCAGCATGAGCAACAGTCGCCATACCAAAAACCGGCTTAAAGTTCAAGCCATTGACCATAATCAAAGACAATAACACAACCCCAGTGATGAAACCAAAACTAATTATTAAATTGTTGCGTTTTTTGATATTCATATTGTTTTTATAGATTTTACGCCGTTTTTTAAACTTTTCAAGTCTTATCTTGAAAGTGGTATAATTATATCATATCTGAGTCTAGAAGTCAACCCTTCGACTTCACTCGGGGCAAGCACCTATTATGAGTGGATTCAAACGCGAAGTCACCCCGCTTTTAGCGGGGTGACTAAATTTATAAAAGGTGCGGGATCAATTCACCATACTCAAAATAAAAAACGATTTATTCACTACCTATTATCTCCATCACCATGCAACACTCCCCTGTCTTTTCTAGAAAAAAGTTTTTCAATATTTTTTTCTGCTACATCATCTAAGGAAATGCCTAGTTCTGTAGCTAATTGTGCAACATACCACAAAACATCGCCCAATTCTTTAGTAATTTCTTTTTTATCTTCTTCACTAAAAATATTATTTTTCTCCCGATGTACCTTTTTAACTTTTTCCGCCACCTCTCCAGCTTCACCAGCCAATCCTAAGGTAGGATAGAAAAAATTATTACCTATATTTGGATAAATCGCAGTTTGTTTTGCTTTTTCTTGATATTCTTTAAAATCCATAATTAAAAATTTCTAACGCGACTTTTTTGCCACTAAATAGATATTTCCATTTTCATTGCCTATTTTTTGAATTTTACCAGAATTAATTATTTCTAATCCTAATTGCTTAGCCAGTTTTACCAACTCCCCTTCTTTAAACATGTGTACATAACGCTTCGCTAATATTTCTCCCTCAGCATCTTTCCATAAATAAAATACATCATTCCAACCCAAAGATGAAGCAAAAAATAATTTCTTTAATCTATTTCTAAATAAAACTTTCTTAGCGCGCGGATTGGACCACGAATCCCAAACAGTTAAAATCAAAGAACCGCCTGGTTTTAAAACTCTTTGAGCCTCTTCCATAAATTGCTTGCGTAATTGTTTGGATGGTATATGATGTAAAACAGCAAAACAATATATTTTATCAAAAAATTCATCAACAAATGGTAGTTGCAAAGCATTGGCTACTTTAAAATTTCCTTCAGGATGAATAAACTTGGCTTCTTTTATTAACTCCTCTGAAAAATCAACGCCTACATATTCCGCGCCCCTTTCTTTTATCTCTCTAAAGGCTCTACCATTACCACAGCCCAAATCCAATACCGAATCCCCTTCTTTTATATAATCCAAAAGAAATTTAGCATCTGGCCAAAAATAAGCTCGCGTCTTTGAAAAATGACCAGCAATTCTGTTATAATCACTTTTAACCTCTTCTAATATTTTTTTAGCGTATTTATTCTTCATAATGAAAAACGAATTAATAAAAAAACTAATAAAAGCTAATATCCACACGGAAGAAGATTTAAATAATTTTAAAAGAGAAATCTCCAAATCTTCCGGTGATAATCCTATGTCTAATCGCCATTTATCAATGGCTTATTTAGATTTTACCAAGAATAAAAGAAATAAGGAAGATGCTAACTTATTATCCTTATTAAAAACTAAAAAAATGCGTTCCTTATCAGGTGTGGCTATTATCACTATTTCTACCAAACCCTATCCCTGTCCAGGAAACTGTCTTTACTGCCCTACTGAGAAATCTATGCCTAAAAGTTATCTAAGCAATGAACCGGCTATTATGCGCGCTATTTTAAATAAGTTTGACCCCTATAAACAAACATTTAACAGAATTAAAGATTTAAAAATCAGCGGCCACCCCACTGATAAAATTGAATTAATTGTTATCGGTGGCACTTGGTCTTTTCTGCCGACTAAATATAGACAATGGTTTATTAAACGAGCTTTTGACGCAGCTAACGGAAAAACCAGTAAAACTTTAAAACAAGCCCAAGCCATTAACGAAAAAACTAGCAATCGCATTATTGGACTCACAGTGGAAACCCGCCCTGATTTTATTAATGAAAAAGAAATTATTATGATGCGTGAATTAGGTGTTACTAGAGTAGAAATGGGAATCCAAAGTATTTACGATAATGTTTTAAAATTAAACAAACGCGGACATTCTGTGAAAAAAGCTATTGAAGCCACTAAACTTTTAAAAGAAGCGGGATTTAAAATTTGTTATCATTTAATGCCTAATTTAATGGGTTCTACCCCTAAAAAAGATTTAGCTATGTTTAAAACCATCTTTAAAAATCCTGATTTCCAACCGGACTTATTAAAAATCTATCCTTGTGTAGTTTTAAAAGAATCCCAACTTTATAAGTCATATTTGCAAGGAAAATATAAACCATATCCTGAAAAAACCTTAAATCAATTAATGGAAAAGATGATGCTGGAAGTCCCCTATTATTGCCGCATGCAAAGGGTGATTCGGGATATTCCTGCGACTAGTATTATTGCTGGCTCTAAAACCTCCAATTTACGCGATATAATTGATAGAGAGATGGAAAAAAGAGGAAAAAAATGTAAAGATATCCGCGCACGTGAAGTGAAAGATTTATATAATCCTAAAGAAAAAATTAAATTGTTTAGAATTGATTATAAGGCTTCTGATGGAAAAGAAATATTTTTGTCTTGGGAGAATAAAGACAGGACAAAATTATTCAGTTTATTGCGTTTACGTATTCCGGAATATGTCTTGAAAAATAAACCATTTTTTATCAAAGAATTAGAAAATACAGCCATAATTCGCGAAGTTCATACTTATGGCCAACTTTTAGGTATTGGGAAAAAATCAATTGTCGCTCAACATATGGGATTAGGTAAAAAACTGGTTGCTGAAGCGGAAAAAATCGCCAAAAAAGAGTTTCAACTAAAAAAAATAGCCGTTATTTCCGGCATTGGTGTACGTGATTATTACCGCCATCTTGGATATAAATTAGATGGCACATATATGATAAAAAATATCTAAACACTCCTATCTCTCATATTTTTACTATCGTAAAAATATGAGAGCTTTCGTTAATAAATACTAAAAAAGAGGCATTTCTGCCTCCTTTTTATTTTAATAATTTATTTTTTATAATACTTATCTTTAAACTCTTCTTCATCTCCATATTTGGCAAATTCCTTTTGATGTTCTGTCGGAATAAAATTAGGATCTTCCTTATGCTGAATGCCACACCAATAATGCTCAGTTTCTCCAGCTATCTGCTTCCAATAACTAAGCGCTCCGTTCCCATATCCACAATACATACAATAAATTTTTTGTAATATATTGAGATATTTTAATTTAGCTCTATCAATTATTTTGATATATTTCTTACGTTGAACATATGGAATACCACACAATGGGAAACAAATGCGATGATAAATCTCTACTAAAATATCCGTAATTATCAATGGAACAATTAATAAAGAGACCAATGGTATTACAATAATATTTTTTATAAATCTAAAAGGATTTTTTAAATAAAGCATATTTTTTATTAAATAAATTATATCAACCCAGCTTTTTCTTTAACTCCATAAAAATACTAAAAACCATCAATATACTTCTTTATTGATTCATCATTTATATCCTCGGAATTTAAAGAGGTATTACTTAAAACTTGTTTTTCAATTTGAAATGCACAATCAATAAAAATATCTATCTTAGGATTGTTTGTATTTTGATTTTCTTTCTGTGCATATCTTTCTTTTAATTCTCTAAATCTCTCTTCTAGTGTTAAAACTCCGAATGGTCCAATTTTTTGGTCAGCATACGCCGCTATTTTTATGTCCCAATCATCAGACTGAGCAGTAAATTCATTATTATTAAAAACTTTGTTTTTTAAAATAAATGCCAATCGTTGGCTTATCTCCAACTCCTCAGCCATCATTTCCGAAACAATATGGTCATCCTGACCATATTTTTCAATCATTTCTTTCTTTACTTGCTTCCAATAATCAACTTTTTTTTCTTCTTCTCCGAGCAATTTTAATCCTGCCTCACTATCAAAATCCATCTTTACGATATTACCTAAATCATGAGTAAGAAGAACCGCAATAATATCTTCTTTATTTATTTGAGGACCATTCCAGTTGTCACAAATAAGATTCCCAATAGCCGCTGCTCTCAACATATGTTCTTGAAGATTTTTAGGAGTTTTAAATCTTTCAAATATTTGATGAATTGAATAAATAATTTCTTTACTTTCCATAAAATTAAATCAACCCAGCTTTTTCTTTTACTTCTTTCATCGTCACCTGCGCGATTTCTCTAGCCTTTTTCGCGCCTTCTTCATAGATTTTCATTACTGCTTTTTTGTCTTTCATCAATTCCTCTCTTTTGGCTTTAAAAGGAGCAAAATATTCTACAATGGCCCTTCCTAAAACTTCTTTAATTTCTTTATATTTTAATTTCTCTAAATCAACTTCTGTGCCATTAAATAAAGATTTGTATTGCAAAGGATTAAACTCTCTAATTAAAGTGAATAAATTATCCACTGCCGCAGACATAGCCGGAAAATCTTTGTTATTTTTTCCTTTTTTGCTCGGCTCAATAATCAATTCTTCTTTACCCAAAGAAATCTTATCAAATAAATCATTAGACGCAGTAGCCATGGCTTTTATTTTATCCTGAATCACTTTCGGCTCATCAAAAACTCCAATATAAGAATTTTCTGAACTCTTAGACATTTTTTCCAAGGGATTTTTTAAACTCATCAAACGCACGGTTCTAGTTAATAAAGCTTTTGGTTCAGGAAAAACTTCTCCAAAACGACGATTAAAACGTCTAGCTGTTTCTCTGGTTAATTCCAAATGTTGTAATTGATCATCACCTACCGGCACGCCCTCAGCTTTATAAAGTAAAATATCAGCTGCCATTAAAATGGGGTATGTTAATAAACCAGTATTAACAACGTCACCTAATTGCTTAGATGATTTATCTTTAAATTGTGTCATTCTTCCTAATTCACCAATGGGTGTCACGCAATTAAAAAACCAAGCTAATTCCGTTGCTTCCGATACTTGAGATTGAATAAAAAGAGTACATTTTTTCGGATCTAAACCTAAGGCCAAAAGATCAATAGCTAATTGCTCAATTTGTTTCTTTTTATCTTCAGCTGAACTGGTTCCTTCTGTTAAAGAATGTAAATCAGCCAAAAAAAACAAGCAAGAATTATTCTTATCTTCTTGTAAATTTATCCAATTTTTTACCGCCCCGAGATAATTCCCTAAATGAAGTTCTCCCGATGGCTGAATTCCACTAACTATTTTCATACCCTTTCATTTTACATCAAAATAAAGAAAAGAAAAAGCCCCGCCTAAGCAGGGCTAATATAACTTATTTTTTGACATTCTTTAAATCCTTTAATTCTTTTTCTGCATTCTTTTTAGCAATAAAACAAATGACTGCCGACATTAAAATAGAAATGCCCAATAAAACCAATAAAATCGGATCAATCCTTAGCCTTACCAAAAAATCAGTTATTTTTGAAAACATGTTGCCTCCTTTGTAAAATACCATTGATAGCTTAAAATAAAATTAAAAACTTGTAAAGAACCACCGCAGTTGCTTTTAGCAACTGCGGTGGTTCAATTATGCTTTATATTATTTATTTTATACTTTTTACTTTCTCTACATCTCCACAATAAATGGCAAGATCATAGGCCTACGTTCAGTTCGTTTAAAAATAAACTCTCCAATTTTATCTCGCAAATTATCCTTCACATAGCCCCAATTAGTAGTATGGTCCTTAGAAGAAGTTTTACTGATAATATCTTTCACTAAGACATTAATCTCTCCAATAAAATCTTTAGAACTCTTCAAATAAACAAATCCACGGGAATGAACTTCTACCTTCCCTCTTAATTGTCCGGATTCTCCGTCAATCATAGCCACAATAACCAAAATACCATCCTGCGCCAATTGTGTTCTATCACGCAAAACTACCTCACCCACATCTCCTATTCCTAAGCCATCGACCATGACATAACTGGCATCTACTTTTTTCAGTAAAACTTCCGCTCGTCCCTTTTTTACTTCCAGAATACTTCCGTTATCCAAAACAAAAATCTTCTCTTTAGGAAATCCTGTTTTTACAGCTAACTTCTCTGCTTCTTTCAACATATAATAATTGGCATATACCGGCAAAAAGAATTGAGGGCTAACTTGGATCAACATTTTTTGAATATCTTGAGCGCTACAATGACCGCTAATATGCACGTCCATAATATCACTATGAATGACATTATCGCATTTTCTATATAAACTGTCCTTTAAACGCTGAATAGTTCTTTCATTACCAGGAATAATAGAAGAAGAAAATATTACTGTATCATTTTTCTTAATCTTAATATATTTATGATTATCAGTGATAATACGGGAAAGCACAGCATTACCCTCACCTTGCGCGCCAGTACAAACAATTATAATTCTATTTTCCGGATATTTATGAATCTCCGCAACAGAAACGAGAGTATCTTTATGGGCTTTAACATAACCCAATTGCTTAGCAATCTCCATATTCATTTTCATGCTATATCCGTCCAAAGCCACTTTCTTCCCAATTTTTTCAGCATACTCTAAAATATGACCAATTCTTTTTATTTGCGAAGAAAAAGTCCCAATAACAACTTTCCCTTTGGCTTCATAAATCAATTTTTGCAAATTACGATACATCTCTTCTTCAGAAACACGACCGGCATCTCCGACGATAGCGCCTAAACTTTCCAACATCAAAATTCGCGGACTAGGAAGCTTAGCCAAATGATTATAAGTAAGACTTTTCCCATCAACAGGACCTTTTTCCATCGTCCAATCACCAGGATGAATAACTGTTCCTTCAGGAGTTTTAATGATTACTCCGACAGCATCCATAATAGAGTGTTCTACGTCAAAAAATTCAACCTCAAACTTACCAAGAGTAATTTTTTCATCCACTGATTTAATTCTTTTAGCTTTGAGATACTGGGAAGAACCCTTCTGAAAATCTTCCATTTTTTTCTTAACCATGGCAATCGTCATATCTCGTCCTATTACCAACGGATAACTCAAATTATGCAACAGTATTGGTGCTGCGCCTATATGATCTAAATGTCCATGACTTAAAATTACCCCCTTAATTCTTCTTTCTTTGCCCTTCAAATAATTAATATTAGGAATAATATAATCAATTCCAGGCATATCTTCTTCGGGAAACTGCATGCCCATATCCAAAATAATTATATCGCCACCATATTCAAATAAAGTCATATTGCGTCCGACTTCTTCATTTCCCCCCAAAGGAATAATATGCAAACCACCCTTAAATTCACTTTGAGGTGTTTGAACTTTATTAGGATTAGATTGCTCTACTCTTTTGATATTTCGCACCAATGGCTTGTGCCACCTCGAACGAGACGGCGAGTTTGTTTTATTCGTTTTATTATTTGACATAGTTTTTACAAAATTCATTTGATTAGTGCCCTCAAGAGGATTTGAACCTCTACCTCCGTAAAGAGACAGGCTCCTGAAGCCTGCGTGTCTGCCAATTCCACCATGAGGGCAAAAAAGAATTGGTCTTAATTTACTTTTTCAAATAGTTTATCAATGGTTAAAAAATCTTCGTACTTATCAGGATTTAATAAAAAATCCAAATTTTTTAATGCCCCTGGCAGAGCCTTTGGTTTTACTCTCACCAATTGAGCAATTTGTTTATAATTATTATTTTTCTCAAATTGTAATTTCCCTTCTTTATCTCTTAAAACATAGCAACAAGCGCCACGGGCTTGAGCAAAAGAATCATATTGGTTCTCTATTTTACTGCTTACCCAATTAGCTATTAATACATCGGATTTAGTAATATTAATGGAAACCATACTGAAGCCCTGCAAAATGACAACCTTATCCCCTTCCTTTGCTTCAATTAAATATGCTTCCTTTATATCCAAAGGATGATCATCATATTTTTGACATAAAAACAAAACTTTTCCCTCTAACACTTCATAAAGTTCTGTTTCTTTATTTTTATGATAATGTCCGAAAGTTTTTGGAAATTCTCTCCCCAACATCTGAGGATAAATTAAAGTTAAATCTTTACGAATACCGTCTTTTTCCTCCTCTCCTCTACAGACATCATAAACAACAAAATCTTGAGCCAAGGAATCATGAAGTACGGGCCTCAAATAACTTACCTTTTTACTTTCCACTCTGCCTTTCAAACAAAATTTCATATCAATAATAATGATTAATTAAAAACTCTCTTAGTTTTCAAAAACCAATGATTAACATCATAATAACGATCAGATAAAGAATTAAGCTTGGCCATATCACCCAGATTCAAATTAGATAAAGAAACGGCAATATAATAAGGATTAAATAGAAAGATTGCCGGTGCATCGGAAAAAACAAAACTTTGAAATTTTTTCAAATCTTCTATTTGCTTATCAGGATTGAAAATCTGCCTCAATTCCTCTAAGACCTTATCGGCACCGGAATTTTCATAAAGAGCCAGATTAAAACCGGGGTTTAATTTCTGAGAAGAATGCCAAAAAGGAAACGGGTCAGGATTGTAATTCAACATATTACCAAAAATTAAAGCATCGTATACACGAGGTTCCAAATAATTAGATTGCAATTCCTTGGCGGAAACAATTTGAATTTCTACCCGACATCCTATTTTCGCCCATTGATCTTTTAAAATACTGGCAGTTTCAATCAAACCGGCTGATTCCGGGACAACCAATCTGAAAGAAAAAGGAGTTAAAGTATTGGAATCTTTAACTAATTTTTTCTCTAATATTCCATCGCTATCGTTATCTTTCCAACCATTCTTCGCCAAAATATCATTGGCCTTTTCTAAGGAAAATTCCCAATTTAAACTCGGTTCATACCCAATCATATCAGATAGTATTGGGCCGTCTATTTCCTCAGACTTGCCATTAAAAACCCTCTCAATCAATTCCTGACGGTCTGTAGCGTAATTTAAGGCGTATCTTACATTCTTATCAGCTAAAACCTTAGAAATACTCTGGTTAAAGAAAACTGCGTAATACCTGGCTAAACTGACGTCTTTTTCCCCAAAATTTCTATCTATATTTTCTAAATTCTTACTGCTAATTCCAGTGTACAAATCAATCTGTCTAGAATTAAAAGCTTTAATCGCCTCTGGTTCACTTTTATAAAATTTAACCGTGTAAGAATCCACATAAGGACGGCCTTGAAAGTAATTTTCATTAGCATTAAACGCATAGTAATTGATAAATCCATTCTTACTCTTTTCAAATTTTCCAAAAACAAAAGGACCAGTACCAATAGGTTGAAAATTATAATCAGACAAATATAAATTAGCCAAAGGAATAACACTAAAAATATGTTCCGGAATTATTTTTTGTTTCAAATTTTCCTCAAAAAATGAATAAGGATTTTTTAATTCAAAAATAACAGTATATTCATTAAATTTCTGTACCTCCACACCCTGCCAAGCAGTGGATGAGCTTCGGCTCTCCGGATCTTTAATAGCTTTAATGGTAAAAACCACATCGTCAGCAGTAAATGCCTCTCCATCATGCCATAAAACATCCTGTCTTAAACGTACTATCCATTTTTTCCCATCCTCACTCTTTTCCACGGCTTCAGCCAAATCATTAATAATCCCACCGGCACCATCACTCTTCACTAAACCGTTGAAAACTAAAGAACTTAAATCTTTATCCGCATCATTTTGAGCTAAAATAGGATTTAAACTAGTCGGTTGCCCAACAATGCCTTCTTTCAAATCTCCGCCGTTTTTCGCCACTTTAACAGTATTAGCAAAATACCATCTACCTACCAAAAAAACAGAGCAGATAACAATAAAAATTGCCGCAATTTGAAAAATTTTTCTTTCTTTCGGCGTTAATACGTCCCAAAAATTTCTCCAATAGGAACGAGAAAAAATTTTTTTAATCTCCATAAAAATTTTAATTTAAAAAATATTCCAGCCAATCAAAAATTAATTGGAAGAACTTAGAAGAAATATAGCTATACTGGATAAAAACAAAAGTACAGCTAAAATAATGGTACTTCTAAAAATAAGTGTTTCAAAACCACGTCGTTTATGATAAAACTCCCCTTGTCCGCCTCCACCACCACCAAAAAGACCTCCTAATCCAGATCCGCGTTGTTGCAATAAAACTGCCACAACTAAAAGTATGGAAACAACAATTTGAATAATTTCTACAATATTCTTTAAAGACATAATTTTTTTATTTAATCCCCTCTTTTTGCTAAATTAAAAGCAAAATTAATTAACGAAATAATCAGGGTTGCCCAAATCAATGACCAACCAACCGGAATAATTAAATTGGCCGGAAATATTTGCGTTACTGCCCATAAAATCAAGGCATTTAACAACAAACTAGCCAAACCAAGTGTTAAAACAATTAACGGACCAAAGAAAAATTTTAATATTGGCTTTACTAATACATTCAATATAGCCAAAACAGCTGCTACTTCTGCTAAAATCAGCCAATCTCCACTAAAAATAACACTGGGCACAAACTTGGCAATAACCCAGATACCCAAGCCGTTAACCAAAATTTGAACAATAAACTTAGAAATAAGTTTAAACATTGTTTTTATCTTACCAAAAATCAAGAGAAAAAGCAAATTAAACTGGTATTTGATTTTCGGTTTTTTCTTTAAATACGATTAGTTTATAACCTATAAAGTTCCACACAATATAAGCTCCGGTAGCAACTAACTTAGCCACATTTTCCCAAATCTGCGGGCTTAAACCAAGTGCCGGTTCCATAACAGTGGTAAAAAACCATAGAATAGCACTATTTAATAAAAAGCCAATCACACTGACCGTGAAGAACTTTAAAAGCTCTCCTGCTACTTTTTTACTCTGACTCTGAAAAGTCCAATATTTATTCCAAAAATAACTGTTAATATTAGCCGCCAGAAAAGAGAAAACATTAATCAGAATCAAAGACATACCGGAATATACATGAAAAGTATAGCTCAATAAATTTAAAACAGCGAAATCCAATAAAGTGTTGAGAACCCCGATAAGACCATACTTAGCAAATTGCTGAAAAATCTTCACCCACTTACCAATATAATTAGCCACTATAACACCTAATACTGAAAGCACAGGTAGAATAACTAATAATGCCCAACGCCACTGCCAATAATTTTGTAAAATGCCCAAATTCATCCAAACCGGCCAAATTAACCAAGCGATTAATTCTCCGACTACTAACGCGATAATTAAATCTTTTTTTGTTGTCATGGTTTTAAAATAAAAACGCGACAAAAAATATTTACAGCTCCGACGCTTCAGTCGGAGCACTTGTTTTTCTAAGCTCAATTTCGCTAAGAAAAACTAAGTGCGGGCCCACTCCGATTCGAACGGAGAACTTCGATTTTGGAGATCGACATTTTACCATTGAAACTATGGACCCTAATAGAAACGGGTCAATCCCCGTTTCTCCTATTTTTTAGTTTCCTTATGAATTGTATGAACTTTGCACTTAGAACAATGTTTTTTTAATTCCACTTTCTTTTCCACTGTTTTTTTATTCTTAGTAGAATAATAATTAACATTCTTGCATTTAGTGCACTGTAATTTTATTAATCTGTCTTGAGACATAATTTTAAATTAAAAATTCAAAATTGACACGACGACTACTTTTTAACTCTGAGCCAATGACCAGACTTGAACTGGTGACCTACCCCTTACCATGGGGTTGCTCTACCAACTGAGCTACATTGGCGATATGTGGGCAGGGCAGGATTTGCACCTGCGTAGGCCAGTGGCCGCCAGATTTACAGTCTGGTGCGTTTGACTACTCCGCCACCTACCCAAA
>Ga0172381_10005923_pt1 | contig 12320 bp, 22 predicted proteins | sample Leawel6488metaG_FD_119754 | JGI IMG/M metagenome (GOLD analysis project Ga0172381, IMG submission 119754) | Leachate microbial communities from a municipal landfill in Southern Ontario, Canada - Leachate well 64-88 metaG | ecosystem: Engineered > Solid waste > Landfill > Unclassified | place...
TATATGAAATCTGGAAACAACCTGTACATGAAACATTAGAACTTATTGAATGGATTTGTGAGCACACGGTTGTATTTTTTAATGCTGCTTTTGATTGGTTCCATATAGCCAAAATTTACACTATTTGGAGTTTATTGCCGCCTGATTGGATTCCAGAACAACATATTGAAGAAATAGCTCAAATAGAACCACAAGGTATCGACGGTCCATGTGTAAAGCCTGCTGGAGCCATGGATTTGCTTCTACATTCACGCAAGGGTCCTTTTCAGTCATTGATGGCCCGCGAGGATATACGCATCAAGAGAGTGCCTACAGCCCTCGCGTATGCTCTAGCTCAAGAATTAGAACGTAAGATTGAATTAGATGGAATTTATTTTGCCAAAACAGTTGATAAATCTGCTCCAAAATGGAAGGTATTGGATATAACCTCAAAGAAGGGTATAGTTAATCCAGAGTTCAAGGATGTGGTATTAAAATTCAACGCGGCTGGTGGGTTGAAATTCTTGGCAGAGTATGCAATGAAAACACCTCCCAAACATCACTTTGCTGATATTGAACTAGACTCCAGTTGGAGGCCATTTGAATTAGGCTATGCACCATATGCGGTAGCTGTTGCATCGGCTCCGGACTGGGAATGCTATGATACTGAAGGCAAATTAGTTGGTATGGCTTGGCCTGCCTTGATCCATGAGCATATTCGTCATTGGCATGAAAATGAACATGCCCGTGAGTATGCAAACGATGATATTGTATATACGAGAAATTTATATAAATTCTTTGGCGAACCTGAACCAAATGATGACGACAGTATTTTAGCTTGTATGGTACCTGTTGTTCGTTGGCATGGTTTTGAATATGACCGCCCTGGCCTAGAACAATTAATGCAAGCAGCGATTGTAAAGGTGGCTAGCTCTCCAGTTAATATTAATAAACCAGCAGCTGTTCGCAGTTATTTGATGGAAACAATGGACGAAATGGAGGCCATTGTTATTGCGGAGAGTACTCGCAAAGCTAACTTAGAAACTGTTGCTGCATGGTATCTTACTGAAGAAGAAGAGTGTGCCAAATGCATAGGAGAAGGATGCCTACGTTGTAATAATACTGGAAAGCTTCAAGCTGGAAAACATCCAGCAGCAATTCGAGCGACAGAATTACTTGAAATTAAGGCAGCTTCAAAAGAAATTGAATTATACGCTAAACTTTTAAAAGCCAAACGTTTTCACGCTAGTTTCAAGGTTATTGGAGCTTTATCTTCCCGCATGTCTGGTGGTGATGGCTTAAATGCGCAAGGAATCAAGAAGACAGATACTGTACGTCGAATGTTCCCATTAACTTGGGATGGGTATCAATTATGTGGTGGTGACTTTGATGCGTTTGAAGTAACACTTGCTGACGCCGTGTTTGATGATGAATATCTTCGTCAAACGCTTGTTGAAGGTAAGAGTATTCACACATTATTAGGTATGGAGTTATATGGCAAAACATACGAAGAAATCAATCTCTCTAAGGGAACAGATTTAGATTTGTACTCTCGGGCTAAATCTGGTATGTTCGGCTTCTTATATGGTGGAGATTTTAATACTTGGAACCAAAAACTTTCTATCCCACTAGAGCAAGCAAAGAAAGCTTATGATAAATGGTGTGCTAAATATCCAGGTATTGGAAAAGCGAGAATGAGAATTTTTGATAATTTTTGTTCAATGCGTCAACCTGGAGGCTTAGGAACACAAGTTGTATGGAAAGAACCGTCTGATTATTGCGAGACTTTCTTAGGTTTTAGACGATATTTTACGCTTGAAAATAAGATTTGTAAGGAATTATTTAAACTTGCTAACCAACCACCAAAAGCTTGGCGAGCTTGTCCAGTTAAAGTTACCCGTCGAGATAGAGTTCAAACGGCAGGTGGTGCTGTTCAATCAGCTTTATTTGGCGCTGCATTCCAGATTCAGGCAGCAGATATGCGGGCTGCAAATAATCATTTAATTCAGTCCCCCGGTGCTCAGATTACAAAAGCTGTCCAAAGGAAAGTTTGGGATTTGCAACCAATTGGTGTTCATCAACTTATTGTGGCACCCATTAATATACACGATGAAATCCTCTGTGTAACACACCCTGATGTTGTTGAGCCTTTGGCTGATACTGTTGAAGCGGCTGTAGAATCATTTCGCCCACAAGTGGCATTAATCGGCATGAAATGGAATTTAGCTATGAGTAGCTGGGCAGAAAAGAAACATGGTGCAGTAACTCGACATATTACATGGGAGAAATAATGCTTGAAAAATTAAATACACTTATTGCATTATTAATTTATTCTGTGAATGATGGAATCCCTTTTCCTAAAGATAAATTAATTGGCGATTGGTCTGCTGTTTGTCCTGGTCAACGAGTTGTAATTACATATACTAATCCGTGGAGGGTTGAAATTGGCTATTTGTTTACGCTGCCTGGATTGTATGCTGATGATATTTTAAAGGGCGGCATTATACAAATACCACATAATTCTGAAGATGAAGATAAACAGACTTGGCTACTGCTTAAATATGCTGCAATTTTTGCTGACACACTTGAAGTGGAGTACACCTTATGAACACATTAGATCAACTTAACACATTAACATTAGTACAGGTTCGGGCATTAGCATCCCAACAAAAACTTGTTGAGTGGCAGACTGAATCTCGTGGTGGTCTACTACGTAAATTAGCTAGACTTTCGGAAGAAAAAGGTCTTGATTTACTGGAAGGCGAAAAAACATGGGAATAAGTGCTTTTATAGGTTTGCTCATTATATGCTTAGAAGTCGGTATTTATAATAAATTACTGGGACTTCCTCAAGCTGATGAGACTGGTAGTAAGATTGCTCATTTTTTCGCCAGCGTTTGGCCTGGGACATTTCTTGCTATATCTATTGGTATAACTGTCACCTTGACTGTATGTTGGTGGTTTAAGATATGAGACGGGAAGAAATTTATACAGAGCGATTGCTAAGATATTTTGATCCGGCTTTAGCTCGGAGAATCTCGAACCCTTCTTTTACAGCAACCTGCATGAATGAAGTTTGTAAGGATGTTATTGATATTGATGCAATAGTCGAGAACGGTATTTTTAAACAACTTGAGTACTGTGGCCGTGGTTGCTGTATTAGTCAATGTTCAGCGGCTATGTTAGTGGAATATTTTAGAGGAAAATCATTAGATGAAGTAGCAATGTTTACAAATCAAAAGATGTTTGATTTGGTCGGGATTATGATTCCTGAAGGTCGTGAAGATTGCGTATTATTAGGACTCCAATGCTTAAGGGATATACATGGACAAGCCACGTTTAAAGAATAAACATGGAAAAGAGTTTGGAATTCAAGCCGAAGTAGTCAAGTTTCTTAAAACTCGTGGCTGGCATGTGGAGCGACTTGTTGGTGGTGCTTTTCAGTCTGGGCTTCCAGATTTATTTGCTTGTCACTTAAAGTTTGGATTTAGGTTTATTGAGATAAAATACGAAGATAGTTACCATTTTACTAAAGCACAGAAATGGAAGTTCCCACTGCTTGTGGCAAATGGTTGCGGAATTTGGATTCTTACAGAAGCATCAGAAGAACAGTATGATAGACTGTTTAAAGAACCTAATTTATGGGACTATTTAAAACGAAAAGATTGTTTAAATGTTAAAGAATTAGATAATATTTTAGAAGAAATGGAGGAGTAACATGCCTGTAAAAAGAGTCACAAGCGATGGTAAACCAGCATATCAATGGGGAACAAGCGGTAAGAAATATACTTATACACCTAATAATGCCGCCAGTAGACTACGAGCGAAAAAACTTGCAATTAAACAAGGATTAGCGGCGGCAAGATCAATGAAAACAAAGCCAGAGTTGTAAAAAGGCATCATATGTTTACTATTCCCAACAGTAATAGCTGGTCATGTTTACCTGCAAGCTTCTCAATGGTTTGCAACGTCTCATTTCAATACTTTATAGCTCTACTAGGTCATGACGGTGATGCTAGACCATACAAAGATAAGTCGAAACGTAGGGGTTTTCATCTTCAAGAATGCATTGATATAGCTTGGAAGTTGGGTTTTACTTGTATGCCAATTGAACTCTTTCCAGCAATGACTTATGCGGTTGGTGCTGAGGTGTTTCCAGTGCGTTTTGGGTCTGACGATAACGCTAATTTGGCACGTTTTATGCATTACTTAACTACTACAAAACGTGGCATTCTTGAAGGACTTCGAGCAGTAAATGGAATAAAAATGGGACATGCTGTTGCATGGGACGGTGAATTAATATACGATCCGAGCGGCCGATCTTATAGCTTTGAAAATAGTTTAAAAAATAACTTTAATCCACATACACTCTGGATTCTTACGGAGGTCGGCTATGACGCAACCCGGTTTTTGGACATTTGACCATCCAATACTAGATAAATTGCCTCCTTTTGATGGTAAAAAAATCCCTAGTTTAGTCAAACAAGTGCAGCAGGGAGACAGTGTTGCTAAGGAACAATTACTTGAACAATTACTGAGCTACATTAAAACTAGATTAGGTAAAATTTTAAGTAAAGAAACTCGATTAAAAAATGATTTGGACGGGCTAGTTAGTCATCTGATAGAGTGGTTAGTGGGGCTCATTGAACAAATTTATGCTGGGAAATCTGACACTAATATTTTACATTATGTAGCGGTTTCATTACGATTTCGCTGCTTAAATCATTTTAGAACGTTTTTTTCTTATGGTCCAAATCACTATGAATACTGCCCGACGATAACTCAATGTGACCTTTGTTTAGAAATGGTTCCCAGCCCTTCAGATGCTTCTGAACTACTTGAAAAATTGCAAGGATTTGCAAGCACAGAAAATGAATTAAAATTTATCTATTTACGAGTTGCAGGCTACACTAATAAAGAAATAGCACAACAATTGAATTTAACACAAACCACCGTGTCTCGCATTCGTAAGACGCTGTTAAAAAGGTTCACTGATGAATCTTGAAGTAATTTACATAGATATTGATGGCGTCTTAAATATGATGCCTTTTGATGCTTTAAGTAAAGTCGTAAACTACACTGTAACAGAATATCCCATCCCTGGTAATTATGATATTGTAAAAAATTGTAACACATTATTGCCCGAACCAATATCAGCAAATGCTTTCTGGAGACAATTAGATAGAAATTTTTGGGCTACAATGCCCAAAACTCCGGAATGTAACTGGTTGCCAGATTTGTGCGCACAATGTGTTGGAAGAAATAATGTATTTCTTTTAACTTCTCCTGTAATTGATCCAGATTGTTTAGCTGGAAAATTAGAGTGGATTTATGCTAATATGCCGCGATGGCTGCATCGTCAATTTTTAATCGGGCCACATAAATGGTTGTGCGCAAAGCCAAGTACTTTGTTAATTGATGACTATGATAAGAATCTTGGAGAATTTCAAGCCTATGGTGGGCAAACAATTTTAGTTCCACGCCCATGGAATAGCGGGTATACAATGTGTGAATCTAATAAAGGAGAAGCGAAATGAAAATTTTTACATTCGTATTTATTTTAACTTTGACTTGTGGGTTAAGTGTATTAGATCATTGTTATTTATCTAAGACATTAGTATCTTGTGACCAAATTGCATTAGATAATCAGCGACAACTTGTTAATATTGAGAACGCAGATCAAGCCATTAAATTTGCGACTAGTACGCAGGAGATAACTCGTTTACAAGCTAAAAGAATTTCGGTATTAGAAACTGGACTTACAAAATATACAGAAGAACTTGCACTGGCACGCCAGCAAAATGGCTTGTTGGGAAAAGCACTTGAGACAGCCGCGACTCAAATAAAGGAGTTAGCTGACAGCAATTCAAAATTAGAGACTGAATTAGATGCAGCTAGTCAGCAGTTAAAAACACTAACTGATGAATTGCTAAGAACTAAAGAAGCCCTTGCCGATAAAATAACCGAACTAGAAAAGCTAAGAAAGACAGAACCATGAGAGACTTTTTGATTGGAATAATTTTGGGGACACTTTTAGCGGCTGGTTGGTTGACTGTTGGCTATCAATTAGCCACTCTAATGAGCCCAACTTGTCCACGTTGCCAACAAATTCTTAATAATAACTATGAATTTGACCTAGACAATTTACGCTCTTGTTAAGGAATTAATTATGGCACGAGTATCAAATAAACGTGAATTTTTAATGCTGGCACATAAATATATTCCAGAGAAGCACGATATCTCTGGTTGTTATGTATCCGAGAAACTTGATGGTACTCGTTGTTTCTGGGATGGTGGTATTAGTCGTGGATTGCCGACAGATCAAATACCTTGGGCAAATGTGACCAATCCAAAGACAGGTGGAAAGAAAACAAAAATTAAACCCGTTTCAACCGGCTTGTGGTCTCGTTACGGTAATCCTATTATCGCTCCGGATTGGTGGCTAAATCAGCTTCCATGCTTACCATTAGATGGTGAACTTTGGGCGGGCGTGGGTAATTTTCAGTTGTGTCGCTCAATCTGTGCTTGTGATGTTCCAACAAAGGATTGGGAACAGATTGAATTTGCTATTATTGACAGCCCTCCTTTTGAAAGTATTTTTGCAGATGGGGTGATTAATAATACTAATATGAAATTGAATATGTCTTTGGATGTTGTGCGTCGTTGGTTAAATAAACAATCTGACAGCTTACTACAAGACTATAGATTTTTACCGGCCGCGACGACTTTTGAAGACACATTAGCTATACTAAATGAAGCTTTACCTTCAGAGGGTCAAGTTTATCTTTTGCGTCAGCGACGACTCCCCGAAATTAATGCACAAGCTGCGGTTGAATACGAACTAGAAAAGATACTAGCAACAGGTGGCGAGGGTGTTGTAATACGACGACCAGATAGCATGTGGACTCCAACTCGCTCCCATGGAGTATTAAAGTACAAGCCCTTTTCTGATGCCGAGGGTACTATCACTGGATTTACATCTGGTAGAAAGACTGACAAAGGTTCCAAATTACTGGGAAAAATTGGCGCTTTGATTCTAACCTATAAAGGTAAACGGCTAGAATTAGCAGGACTTACGGACGAGGAGCGTGAATTCTCAAATCAAAAAGCCCGCAGCTGGGCAATCGAAAACCCTGGAAGTGACATGCCAGATTGGACAAATGGTAAACATTTTACTAAAGGACAAGTAGTTACCTTTAAATATAGGGAGTTATCTGATGACGCCATCCCAAAAGATGCCCGATATATGCGAACATGGGCGGAGGATTAAACAAGAAAATTTATATCATATGGGTATTCAAGAAATTCTTTACAGTAAGGGTTGGGTAAAATTACCTTATGATAGTCTTTGGTTTCATCCTATTCATGGCACTTGGATTGTTGTATATGCTTTATATCTTGCCACAAAACCAGAAAAAGAATCAAAATTAAAGAAGTTTTGGCAGTATGGATTGTGGTTTCTAGTTGGAAGTCTAGCTACTTTTTTAATTGGAAAATTGCTATGAGAATACCCGCATATTTGAGTCCCTCACAGATTGCACTCTGGGCATCTGATCGTGATGAATATTATCTGCAACATCTGAGTGAAGTTAGGGCTCCGCATCCACCACAAGCTATCTATATGTCTGTTGGATCATCATTCGACGCATATGTGAAGTCTGCAATGCATGAAAATTTGTTTGGGAAAGGAAATGACCCGCGTTTTGAATTTGATACACTTTTTACAAGCCAAGTTGAAGAACATAATCGAGATTGGGCACGAGAAAATGGGGCGTATGTTTTTGACTGCTATAAGCAATGCGGGGCTTATGATGAATTGCTAGGACTTTTGCAACAAAGTAAACAGGCACCACAGTTCGAGTTTACAGCAACAGGGACTATTAATGAGGTACCACTGCTTGGTAAGCCAGATTTACGGTTTATTCACGCATCAGGCGCACACGTTATTCTTGACTGGAAGATTAATGGCTACTGTTCCAAGTCCCCAACTAGTCCATGTAAGAATTATCGGTTAGTACGTGATTGTTGGGATGAAAGCGTGGCAAAGGCAACTCGTGGTGCGGGGCAATCTCATAAGAATTATACACCTATTACTTGGAAAGGGGTGGAGGTTCATAATGGATGGTTGGAAGATGCAAATGAAGATTGGTCTAATCAGCTAGCTATTTATTCATGGATGCTAGGAGAACCAGTGGGAAATCAAGATGTGGTTGTATGTATTGACCAGATAGTCGCAAAGCCTATCGGACTCGAACGGCCTTTATTACGAGTTGCAAATCATCGTGCCCGAATTTCCACAATTCATCAGCAAAATTTGTTACACAAACTCAATGAATGCTGGACAGCTATTACTAATGGGCATATTTTTAGCGACATGACACTTGAAGAAAGTCAAAATAGGTGCGCAGTTTTAGAGCAGCAAGCTCTTATGTCCCATAGCACTGATGCAACTCAACAATATCTAAACGAATTAGGGCGGTTGCGAGGATATAAAGGATGATAACTAATATACGAAGACCACTCCGTGGCGAATTAAATCATTTGCTTGATATTGATTTAAAATGTTTTGAGGATAATATCCCACTTGAAGAGTGGAGGATATACCTTGATGATTCTACTTATAGTATTATGGTTGGAACTGTACAAGGCATTCCAGCAGGTTTTATTATGTGGCAAGGAAATATGGTTGTTAGACTAGGAGTAAAACCTGTATATCGTAAGTTTGGAATAGGGTCAAAACTTCTATACATGGTAGAAAACACTTTAATTCAACTTGGTAAAAAGACGATAATAATAAAAATTCCAGAGAGTCTATGCTGCCCTGGAAATCCCATTGATGTAAGTGGTTGGTTACGCAGGCGTGGATTTCGTGCCGAAAAATTAGAACCTAATGCGACTGTTTTTTGTAGTATTCCAGAAGATTTAATTTGTTTCAGTAAACACGTATCGGAGACAATCACATATGGGTAACGTTAGAAAAGTATCACTAAGAATATCTCGCGAGGAATTTTTGGAGTTGCACCGAGATACACATCGAACTCCCACAAAAACTGAGAGACGACTTATCTGGGATAGACTTGCAAAAAAGTACCTTAAATCAAAAGGTTATTTACAACCTAAATCTCCATCTACTTGGAAGTGGACTCTTGGCGGTCAATCAGGAACTGTTGTATGCCATACTATATCTCAAGTTAAGGCAGCCTTTAAAAAAGACTTTAAACTATCTCAAAGATGTTTAGTACCAAAAGAACTTAAAATTGAAAAGGTAACATCATGATAAATGCAAAAGCTTTGGAGCGACTTACTCAGGTTAATATCTCTGGTGTGGAGATTGTCAAGATGTTTGAAATGTTGGCGAATGTTCTTGAAAATCAACCAGCTGAACAAGTTGCTTGGACACTTGGGTATGTTGGAGATAATGAACTACAAGTTGGAGAACTCGTACCTGTCATTAATTTAGTTTTGACTAAACACAATCCAAAAGAGTTGCAATCTAATGTTAATGACACGCTTTGATATCTATGGCACTGTAGAGTTTTACTGTGAGTACTGTGGTTGGGTATTTGGTATCCCAAATCTAACGAGAGACTGTTATCCGGTTGTCGGTGACTATGGCCAAATTTTAGACCTTGTTCCAGGCACTCCAGTGTATTCTTGTTATAGGTGTAGGCATTATTTGTAGGATGGAATTATGTGGCAATCCTTAATGGATCAATTATCCAGCAACCAATTCCTCAGCGGAGGGGCTTTGTTGGCTGTTGTGGGTGTGATATTTACCTACTTGCGTCGGGTACCAAGCCATATTTGGGATTGGACAAAACGACGCCTTATCACTGTTGTGGATGTTCCAGACCGTGATGAAGCGTTCAAATGGTTAAATGTTTGGTTAGCTCAACATCCATATCAAAAACGCTGCCGATTATGGACCGTTCAAACCAAGCGACAGAGGAATGAAAATGACATCGGAGACTCGAATTTAAAGAAACCACAAGTTATTTTATCTCCTGCGCCTGGCCTTCATTTTCTTTTCTACCGGCATCGGTTAATGATTTTACGGCGAGAACGACGTGAGGGAGGAGAAAAAGGTAGTACTAGTGGTACGGGAGCACTTGGTTTTTACGAAACATTTAATTTTACTTTATTCAGCCGTAACAAACAAATTGTATTAGATTTACTTGAGGAAGCTCGTCAAGTTTATCATCCACCGCTAGATGCAAGGGTAACTATTGCATCCCATGATTATGGAAGCTGGATTGCTGTCGGTAAAAGATTACCACGTCCAATGGAATCTGTTATTCTAGCTGATGGCTTGGCCGATAGAATTCTAGAAGATATCCGGCGATTTCAAAAATCTGAAAGTTGGTACAATGACAGAGGAATCCCATATCGACGCGGTTATTTATTGCATGGAGCACCTGGGAATGGTAAAAGTTCTTTGGTTATCGCATTAGCTTCAACGCTTCAATTTGATATTTACACATTGAATCTAAGTTCACATTCTTTAAGTAATGAAGGTTTGTTAGAATTAATGTCTTCTATTCCAACTAATAGTATGATACTTATTGAAGACATTGATTGTGTATTTCTTCAACGTAAGAAGGCAGATGATAAAGAAAGTGTTACTTTTTCAGGATTATTAAACGCCATAGACGGAGTTATGGCAAGTGAGGGTCGGATTTTATTTATGACAACAAATCATGTAGAAACTCTTGATCCAGCTTTAATTCGCCCCGGTCGTGTTGATTTAAGCCTTGAATTGGCAAATGCATCCCGAGATCAGATGGAAAGATTATTTTTAAGATTTTTTCCATTGCCTGAAGTAGCTAAAAAATTTGCCGAGCGTGGTGACTCAAATGAGTGGAGTATGGCCACCCTTCAAGGGCATCTTTTAAAATATCGTGATGATCCAATATCCGCCTTGACAAACCCAATTTTTGTGTCATAATATAATGTATAAGCTACTCTGCTCACCAATTGAAACAGTGCTGCGGGATTTAAAACCTCGAAGTTATAAGATGCTGTTTATAGATCCACCAGATGCCATTGGCTTAAAATATGGCGAATATGATGATAAACGATCGACTGAAGAATATTTAATCTGGCTAGAGTATGTTATGCGGCTAGCCACCAATGTTGCTGATATTACATGGATTTCGTATAATGCAAAGTGGACATTTGATGTGGGGTCTTTTGTAACTAAGCTTGTTGCCGATAAGCAACTATTGGCTAAAGCTTGTGTACAAACGTTTACCTTTGGTCAACATAATCAACATGATCTTGGAAATAATCATCGTCCATTAGTTCGCCTGATGCATCCTGGCATTGAGTTATACCCAGACGCTATTCGAGTACCTTCCTGGCGTCAAGAGCATGGAGATAAGCGAGCAGACCCCAGAGGGAGGGTCCCTGGCGATTGGTTCGATTTTCCACGAGTAACTGGAAACTCCCACCAACGACGTAGTTGGATACCAACTCAATTAAATGAGTTACTTGTCGAACGTTGTATTAAATTAAGCTGCGGCACAAAAGATGCAGTAATAGACGCCTGTAGCGGCTCGGGGACTGTGATGAGGGTCTGTCAAAGGCTTGGTATAAGCTGTATGTCTATTGAATTAGATAAGAATTATTGTAAACATATTGCAGAAGAAAATGGTTTAATTCAAGTTAAAGATAATCTCTGGGAGGATGTATGACGGACGAGCAGATTCTAACTATGCTTAGTGAAGTAGTGGAAGCACTTGACTATGATTTATGGAAGGATATATTTTTCTATGGTGGCACTGGACAGCCCGTACCATACGAAGAATTAGCAGATTTAATTGCAATTGTAAGAAGTCATGTTCGATGAAATAGGGTGGCAATATGGTGATGGTAGATGTCGAGATTGTGGGTTAATTTGGGCCTCTTCAAAAAGACAGCATCATCCACCCGAAGAGTGTTTAAGATGTGGCAGTTCTAATACAATATTTGAGTTCCATAGTATGAGTGAAGAGGATTTAATTATGGGAGAGATTTTAGAGCCAAGAGACTATGTAGGAAATATTATTAAGACTGGCTACACAGTTGTATACCCAGTTAGACAGGGTTCAGATATGTGGCTACAGCATATGGTTATTAGTCACATTGAGATTATCAGGGCAGCAACACCTGTATTCAAATTGCATGGAACAAATAGTGATAATCGAATAGTTAAGCTTCAGCATCCCAATCGTTGCGTTGTAATTAAAACAGGAGGATAATAATGGCGAGGTACGATTTTACTTGTCAAGAATGTGGACATGTGTTTACAGAGATTATCTTATTTAACGATCCAGAGCCTGTAGCTTGCCCTAAATGCAAGAA
>Ga0172381_10005925_pt1 | contig 12318 bp, 8 predicted proteins | sample Leawel6488metaG_FD_119754 | JGI IMG/M metagenome (GOLD analysis project Ga0172381, IMG submission 119754) | Leachate microbial communities from a municipal landfill in Southern Ontario, Canada - Leachate well 64-88 metaG | ecosystem: Engineered > Solid waste > Landfill > Unclassified | place...
CCCCGTAGCTTTTCGCAGCTTGTCACGTCCTTCTTCGCCTCTGAGAGCCACAGGCATCCCCCGTACGCTCTTATTCTCTTTCTCTCGTTTCTCTCTTGTATGTCCTTTATGTCAAAGATCTATTCGCTTACTAAATTTAGCTCGCTTTTGATGACTTATTGTTATTATGCAATAAGTCAATTATCATTTAAAAATTATTGTTATGCTAATGGATTAACTGATACGTATGATTTATCGTTTCTACGTTTTTTAAATTCAACAACACCATCAACTAATGCAAATAATGTATGATCTTTTCCTATTCCTACATTGTTGCCTGGGTTATGAACAGTTCCTCTTTGACGTACTATAATGTTGCCAGCGATACAAGCTTGACCGCCAAATATTTTAACACCTAATCTCTTACTTTGCGATTCACGTCCGTTATTTGAACTACCGACACCTTTCTTGTGAGCCATAATATATACTTATTTACTTGTTAATGTACTAATAAAATCTTATTACAAAATTTCAGTTACTTGAATTTGTGATAAATATTGACGATGACCATTCATTTTTTGGTAACCCTTTCTTCTTTTCTTCTTAAAAACCAAAACTTTGTCAGCTTTTAGGTGTTTTATAAGAGTTGCCTTTACTGATGCTCCGTCAATTTTAGGTGCACCAATGGTTATTTCACCATCTGCATCTTTTAGCATCACGGTGTCAAAACTTAATTCTGCTCCTTCTTCTGCTTGAAGACGATGAACAAATAGTTTTTGATCTTTCTGAACCTTGAATTGCTGTCCTGCGATTTCTACTATAGCGTACATTTCTTGTATTTTTTATTTTTTACCTCTTAATTGGGTGTGCAAAGATACTAAGATTTTATTCATTACCAAAAATAGTTGATAAAATTTCTCTTTTTTTATTAGAAAAAATGAGTTTGTTTTTCGAAAAAACACAATAAAATATTGATATGAAATAAATTAATATTGGTTGCTCTTTTTTTCGGATTTCTATTAAATATTATTCTATCAATGTTTAAAGACTATTCTTTTTCAATAAAAACATATTATCAAAGAGGTTTTATAATTTTTTTGCAATATAATTTATTAAAAATTTATTTCGTTTTTCCCCATTATACTTTAAATAAGAAACCATATTAACTATATTTTATTATCTTTGCTGAAATTATTATCTTAGAATGAGGATAAAGAGTTTTAATTCAAAAATAATTAGTAGAAAAGAAATTATTAGGATAGCTATATTGTCTATCTTCTTTTTAATATTGCTATTATTGGAATCAAAAAACAACTCTCATACCCAATTGGCTAATGAGATTCAAAATTCTATTAATAATGAATACAAGAATATTATTGCTTCTGGAGATGTTTTTGTATACCATAAGAAAAAACTTATTTCATGGTCTAATAATGATATTCCAATACCTATCACATATTCTAAAAATCTTGAAAATGATATTGTTAAATTGTCAAATGGCTTTTATTTGCTAAAGAATGAAAAGAAAAATGACTCAATAATACTTTATATATCATTAATAAAGAAAGAATATACATTAGAAAATAATTACTTAAGTAATACTTTCAATACCAACTTTAACTTAAAAGGTAAAGAAGAAATAAAAATAACCTACAAGAAAACTGATTACTCCTTAAAATTGAAAAACAATACATTTGCGTATCTAGACTTTTCAAACTACAATAAGGAGCCCAATTCGTTTATTAGTTACATTATATCTATACTTTATTTTTTAATTATATTCTTTTTCTCAAGAGTTATTTTACTCAAAATAATAAATAAAACAAAATTAAATTTTTACATCAAGTTTTTACTGATTTTTCTTTTCTATATAATATTCTATACATTATTATATTACTCCAATATATCTTCTTATTTCTATAATTCTGATTTCTTTTCCAATATTGCGAACAAAACCATTTTTATTAGTAGTGAGGCTGATTTATTCATAATTCAAATTCTTCTTCTTTTATTAATTTCAAACATTAATTTCAACCATTTCGGTAGAAAATTTAAATATATACAAGTTTTTCTATTAATTCCTTTTTTATGGTTCTATTCCTATCTAATCGAATTTCTTCTACAAAGCACACAAAACATTATATCCTTAGCCGAAATAATAAAGTTTGACATTACAACAATTTTTCTAATTCTTCAAATTCTATTAGCTTCCTATTCAATATATTTGTTTTTAAAAGGTGTGTTGTTAGAAATGAATGAAAACACTAACCAAAATAAATTTGATTACATAATCCTATTTATTACTGCCCTTATGTCGTCAATGATTTTTATCAATATATTTTCCTTGTCCTCCTTAATAGTAATTTCTATTTCTCTATTTATTTTATTTATTGGTATCAAAAATGAATTAATAATAAAGAATAAATTATCATCAGTTCTTTATATAATTCTGCTTTTGGTTTTATTTTCAATAATAAATGGACTCATTATCTATAACAACAATCATCAAAAAGAAAAAATATATATTGAACATGCTCTTATTAATATTTCTAAGGATGAAGATAAGAATGCAGAGAAAATTTTATTGCAAATTGAAAAATCTTTCTTAAACAATACTAAAATCCAAACAAGGCTTAAAAATGAATCCTACCAAAAAATTGAACAATATATCTCAAACACATATTTAAAAGAGTTAAACAAAACCTATAGTTCAGAAATTCTAATTTGTTATGCCGATGAGTTTTTATATATTCATCCAAATAAGAATTTGATTAATAGTAAGAAATATATTGATTCCCGTATTGCAAACTCGAGCCCACTTAAAAATAGCCATTCAATCTTTAAAGAGAACAAAGGACTATTGGGAAAAGCTTATTTGGCTTATTTTGAAATAAAACAAGGAAAGAGGACAAAGCTTATTTTTATTGATTGTGTTAGGAAAAAGCCATCAAAGGAAATGGGATATCCTGATTTATTAATTAATGAGCAAGCTAAAAAAGACACCCAAAAGGTTGATTTAAACTATTATGGAATATATCAAAATGATAAATTAGTTCTTCAAGTTGGCAATTATAATTATCCTTCAGTATTTAAACAACAAACAAAAATATGGCAGAAAGTCAATGGATACTATCATTACGTTATAAAAAATGAAAATAATAATACAATTTGGATAGCGAGTTTAAAAGAGCAGAGTCTATCAGACAAATTATCTTTACCATCTTACTTGTTTTTGCTTTCATCAATATTCTTGGTATTAATTCAAATATTTATAAATCCAAGAAGATTTCTTTCATTTAAGCAGTTAACATTAAGTAATAGTTTGCAGATAACTTTAATTATTATTTTTGCAACATCTTTTGTTGTGTTTGGAAGTATGTCTATAAAATATTTTAATAAACTAACTGATAATACAAACAAGGATATTTTAGTTGAAAAGACGCAATCTATATGTTATTCATTGGAGGACTTTTTTGAGGATAACAAGCCAAAAGACGAAGATATATACTACAAACTAATTGAGCTTTCAAATACATTCCTAACTGATATCAATATTTTTGATACAAATGGGTTTTTACTTAACACCTCTCGTCCAGCTATTTTTTCACAGGGAATAATAAGTAGTTATATCAACCCAAATGCATTTGAAGAGCTCAAATCAACCACAACTTCCCTAATACATAAAGAAGAAAGAATAGGCAATAGAGCCTATAGAGCAACTTATATGCCAGTTGAAAGTGAAGAAGGAACAATAGGATATTTACATATCCCATACATAATCCAACAAAAGAAAATTGAAGAGAAGATTCTTGAATTTGTTTCAGCTTACATAAATGTATACATTCTTTGGATAACATTAGCATTAATTTTATCAATTCTTTTTTCAAACTTTATCACACAACCCCTACGTCAATTGGAACAAAGACTAAAAGGACTTAAAATTGATCAAAAGAATAATAAAATTGAGTGGTCACGAGAAGATGAGTTAGGGAAATTAGTTCATTCCTACAATTCAATGGTTGATAAATTGGAAGAAAGTACACAGCTATTGAAAAAAGAAGAAAGAGAAGGAGCTTGGAGAGAGATGGCAAAGCAGGTAGCGCACGACATAAAAAACCCACTTACTCCAATGAAACTTTCAATTCAACAACTTCAAAGACTTCAAAACGACGACATAGTAAAATTTCACCACCGATTTCAAGAATTATCTCCAGCCCTAATTGAGCAAATAAATACCTTAGCCCAAATAGCTTCCGAGTTTTCATTTTTTGCAAAGGAAAAAATAGACCTAAACCAAATAACCGATATTTCGGAATGCATTAAAACAGTTTTGGAAGTTTATGAAAACCAGGAAAGCATAGAAATTAAATTGATAAACTCTGCGGAGAATAATATTTTAGTTTTAGGTGAAAAACAACAATACATTAGAATCTTCAATAATTTGATAAAGAATGCCGTTCAAGCTTTGTATGGAAAAAATGATGGGGTTATTGCAATTGAAATTAAAGAAGAAAATAATGAATGTAAGATTTCTATTATGGATAATGGTTATGGAATATCTAAGGAGAACCAATCTAAGATTTTTTCTTCCCAATTTACAACAAAAATTGATGGAAGTGGGATAGGACTTTCAATTGTAAAAAGCATAATTGAACTATTGGGAGGGAGAATAGACTTTGTTTCTAAGGAAAATCAAGGCAGTACTTTTTATATTTACCTGCCAATTTGGAAACCTTAAATCAATTAAATCGTAATTAGTAATTACGAATATTTAAAAAATATTGTACTTTTGTAGATTATTACTACTAAAAAAGAAATTAAAGATATGAGACTCAAGAATTTTTTTGTTTTTTTATTAATTAGCCTTTCAGGCATAGGGGTATTTGCTCAAAAACAAAGTTTAACAGAAAAAGCCGATGAAGCTTTTAATGCCCAACAATACACCATTGCCGTAGACTTCTATAAAGACGCTTATGCTGATGTAAATCTAAATCGTCAGGAAAGAGATAGAATTTTGTTCCAACAAGCCGAATGTTATAGATATATGGATGATAAGGAACAGGCAATTAAAACCTATCAACGACTTGTGAAGGCTAAATACTATACAGCTCAACCAAAAATATTCCTTCATATGGCAGATTTCCAACGTTTCAGAGGAGAATGGGACGATGCCGAAGCAAATTATAAAGAATACTTAAAATTAGTTCCAAATGATGAATTGGCTCAAAGAAGACTTTCTTCTATTTCACTTGCTAAAAATTGGATGCAAAATCCAACCAAACACCAAATAAAAAATGAAAGAAACGTAAACACCGAATGGAACGAATGGTTTCCTAAATTCATTAAGCCAGAGAATAACGAAGAATTAATGTTTACATCCTCACGCTCTTCAGGAGAGGTTGCTTCAATTGACGTTTGGACAGGAGAATATCTTTCAAACATATACACAACACAAAAACTTAAATCGGGAGAATTGGCAGAGGCAGTTATGTTTTCAGAAATTGATGTCAATTCCGATAACGCCAACGAAGGAGAATTGGTGGTAATTAGTAATGGAAAACAAAAAAACTACTATTTTTCACGTTGTAATATTATTAAAAACAAAGGGCTAAATTGTGCAATTTATAGTCGTCCTATCAAACCTGCAAAAGGGAAAGGAAGAACCGCCAACAAAAAAACTGATTCAAAAGGAGCCGTTGCAACCAATAAAAATTCAAATCTTCAAGAACCAGAATCTACATTCGTAAAGCTTGATTTAGGAGACACTTCCTACAACTATCTGCACCCTGCAGTTTCATCAAACGAATTAACAATCTATTTTTCTTCCAATCGTCCAGGAGGTCAGGGAGATTATGATATTTGGAAAGCAACGAGAGAAAATATAAATGAGCCTTTTTCCAACATAAAAAACTTAGGAAAACAAATCAACACCGAAGGCAAAGAACAATTTCCAACCCTTAAAACAGACACAAGAATGTACTATTCATCAGATGGATTAGCAGGACTTGGGGGCTACGACCTTTTCTACACAGAACTACAAAATGATGATTGGACAGACCCAATAAATCTTAGATTCCCATTAAATACACAATTTGACGAAATAGGAATTATATTCAACCCTAATGAAGACGAATCTCCAGCGGCTGAAGAATCTGGCTACATATCTTCCAATAGAGTTGGTGGAGTAGGAGGGGATGATATCTATTCATTCTATCGTTCACCACTTCTTTTCACAATAAAAGGAGAAGTTAGAGATGATAAATCAATGCAATTTATTGAAGGAGCAAAAGTAAAATTAGTTGGTTCCGACAAATCATCAGTTGAAACTCGAACAGATAGAAAAGGAGCCTACGAATTTACAAACAAACAAGTTAAATATAATATAAACTACACCATTTATGTTTCACAAGTAGATTATATGAATGAGGAAGCAAAAGAATCAACAGTAGGATTAACAACAAGTAAGGACTTAGTTCGTGATTTCCGACTAAAACCAATTGCAAAAGAGCCAGTAGTACTTCCTGAAATACGTTATGACTTAGCAAAATGGGATTTAAAAGACCAATACCTCGACTCACTCTCCGACCTATTGGTAGTGTTAGTAAATAACCCATCTTACGTAATAGAACTTCGTTCACACACCGATATAAGACCATTTCCTCAAGTAACAAATGATACCCTTTCACAACGAAGAGCAGAAGCCGTGGTTGATTTCCTGTTCTCAAGAGGAATAGATAGAGAAAGGTTAATCCCAAAAGGATTTGGAGATAGAATACCAAGAACACTTGTAAGAGATTCTGAATCGGAATACAACGGCAAAAAATATATATTCCCAAAAGGAGTAACCCTAACCGAAAGCTATATAAACAACCTAAAAACCGTTGGAGAAAAAGAAGCAGCCCATCAACTAAATCGTCGTTCAGAATTTAGAGTTGTAAGAACAGATTACGTTCCATACGATATGTTAGACAGCTTGGAGGATGCCGCACTCAACAAACCTATTGTAGATATGGTTAAAGGTGCAAAGCCACTTCCAATAACAAACGTACCAATAATATATTCCGACAACAACATCAAACTAACAATGATAAATGGCAACAAAGCAATGCTCTACATCATATTAAATGGAGCAAACGTTCCTGCGGTATATGATGAAAGATACAAAGATGCAGCAGTTTTAGATTGGGATGTAGCAATGAACTTCTTGTTAAGTGGTAGAATAACCAAAGACGACTTTAGAGACAAAGATAAAGCCTTTGACAAAGAAGGAAATATCTTAGACGAGTCAGTACTTGTTTTTAAAACCGCATACATAGGCAAGCACGATGCAGACAAATATGAAGTTTTAGTTAAGAAAGGAATGACCGAAAAAATGATAGTCAATAAAAACGGAATAGCAAACTTCGGAAAATTCACTTTCGACAAAGCCAACGGAATGCTAATATTTGAATAAGTTACAATAACTTATCTTAACTAAGAAATCTTTAAAAAAGTCGGCTTTTATTTTTAATTATGTCCCATATATTTTAAAATAACCTTTGTTTATTTTTAGTCAAATAGCACAAATTTCTTTGTCTGCACAATTTATCTAAAATTGACAGATTATTTGTGCACTTGTTTATATATAAATGTAGTAGTTTTGGCTTTTTATTTGTCTTATAAATAAAGTAAGGATTTTTTATGTATCTTTGTACGTTAAAATCTATGTTATTTAATTATGAGTTTGAAAGATAAAATCAATCCTCAACGCCTCCCAAAGCACGTTGCCATAATTATGGATGGTAATGGTAGATGGGCTAAGTGTCAGGGAAAGGATAGGTTGTTTGGGCATCAAAATGGGGTTGAAAGTGTTCGTGAAGTTACTGAGGCTTCTGTTGAATTGGGCATTAAATTTATTACCTTCTATGCCTTTTCCACCGAAAATTGGAATCGTCCTGTTGATGAAATTGAAGGTCTAATGCATTTGATGATTCAAGCTATTGAAAACGAAACTCCCACATTAATGAAAAATAATGTGAGGTTTGAGGTCATTGGTGATATTCAAAAAATAAATAAAGAAACTAAGGAGGCTATTGAAAGGATTACCGAAAAAACTAAAAACAATAGAGCTCTTACCATGATTATTGCTCTTAGTTATAGCTCAAGATGGGAAATTGAGCAAGCAATAAAAACAATTGCTTTGGAGGTTAAGAATGGTGAGTTGGATATTGATGACATTAATCAAGATTTAATTTCTAATCATCTTTGCACTAAAAATTATCCTGACCCCGACCTTCTTATTCGTACCTCTGGTGAATATAGAATTAGCAATTTCCTTATGTGGCAGCTTTCCTACTCCGAACTCTATTTCACTGATGTGTTTTGGCCTGATTTTAAACGTGAAAACTATTATGAGGCGATACTTGATTTTCAGTCCAGAGAAAGACGTTTTGGCAAGATAAGTGAACAATTAAATAAGTAAATTTCATCCAAACAAAATTATTTGCAATTATTTGCGTTAAAGTAGCATTATATTATAAAGATAGACTAATGAATATATTTAGAACAGTCCTAATTTTTCTCTTTACCTTAAGCATTTCGTCCTTTGCTTTTGCTCAAAAAGACTCAATCAAAAACAATAAAATAGAATTAAATTATTTCTCTCCAAAGGAATATGAGATTGGTAATATTGTTGTTAGTGGTGCAGACCATTTGGATCATCCTTCCATTATTCTTATTTCAGGACTTTCAGTTGGGGATAAGATTTTTATTCCAAGCGAGAAAATTACAACAACAATTGATAAGTTATGGAAGCAAGGGATTTTTGATGATGTTCAGATTTTAGTGGACAAAATTGAAGGAAGAACTATCAATATTATATATCAACTTCAAACTAAGCCTCGTCTTTCAAATTTCCGTTTTGAAGGGATTTCAAGGTCAGAGGCCGAAAAGGTTAAGGAAGAAATTAGAATTATGTCGGGAGATATTGTAACTGAAAACTTTAAAATGAATTGTTCCAATATCATTAAGGATCATTTCTTCGACAAAGGTTATTACAACACCGAAATTGAAATTCAACAATCCAAAGACACTTCAACAACTCGAAATGATGTTAGTTTACTTTTTAAGATAAAAAAAGGGGAAAAGATTAAAATAAAAGATATTGTTTTTAATGGTAATTCTAAGATATCAGACAACAAACTCCGAGCCCAAATGGCAGACACTAAACGCTACAAATGGTGGAGAGTGTGGAAGAGTTCTCGTTTTAGTGATAAAGATTTCCTTAAGGATAAGGAAGCCATTTTAAAGAAATATAATGATGAAGGGTTTAGAAATGCTAAGATAACTTCGGATAGTGTTTATTTAACAAAAGACAAAAAAGGCAAACAACAACTTATGGTTGAACTTAATGTTGAAGAAGGACAAAAGTTTTTCTTTAGAAATATTACTTGGGTTGGAAACACAAAATACACCTCGGAGGATTTAAGTCGTAGGTTAAGAATTGAGAAAGGTGACCCATATAATAGAGCTCTTTTAGACAAAAATATTAACTATGACCCAACTGGAGCCGATATCTCTGCTTTGTATCAAGATGATGGATATTTATTTTTTCAAGTTATGCCTTATGAGGTGAATATTGAAAACGATTCAATTGATATTGAAATGAGGATTTTTGAGGGTAAGCAAGCTAGAATTGGAAAGGTTACAATTTCAGGCAATACCAGAACAAATGATCATGTTATTATGAGAGAATTGAAAACATTGCCAGGACAACTCTATTCTCGAGATGATGTATATCGTTCTTTAAGAGAGCTTCAGCAACTTCAATATTTTGACCAAGAAAATTTGCAACCAGAAATTCTTCCTGACCAAGAAAATGGATTAGTGAACATTGAATATAAGCTAAAAGAAGTTTCGTCCGACAAATTTGAAATTTCAGGAGGATGGGGAGCAGGAATGGTTATTGGAACTGTTGGGGTTACATTCACAAACTTCTCAGCCAAAAACCTTTTCAAAAAAGATGCTTGGCGACCATTGCCTGGTGGAGATGGACAACAACTATCACTTAGAGCACAAACAAATGGAACTTACTACTATTCACTTAGTGCTTCATTCACCGAACCATGGCTTGGAGGGAAGAAACCAAATGCTTTAAGCACTTCAGTCTATTATTCCTATCAAGATGATGGATATTATAATAATTCAGGAAGCCCTGCCTATTGGTTAAGTATTTTTGGAGCATCGGTTTCATTAGGAAAAAGACTTCAGTGGCCAGACGACTATTTCACTTTTGTTCAAGGAATATCTTTCCAACAATATAATGTAAAAAATTATAAAGCGATAACAGATTTTAACAATGGTAGGTCAAATAATTTAAACTACAACTTCACAATTGCAAGAAGTTCTTCCGACTCACCAATTTTCCCCAGAACAGGTTCTGACCTTTCTGTTAGCACTCAACTAACCTTCCCATACTCTTTGTTTAATGGAAAAGACTATACAACCATGAGCACAGAGGATAAATATAAATGGTTGGAATACTATAAGATTAATGTAAAATCATCTTGGTACTTTAATATATTTGATAATTTGGTTATGAGCACAAGAGCGAGATTTGGATTCTTAGGCCAATACAACAAGAAGGTTGGTTATTCTCCATTTGAGCGTTTCTATGTTGGAGGTGATGGACTACAAGGTTGGGCTTTAGATGGTCGTGAAGTTATTGCATTAAGAGGCTACACAACCGGATCTCTTTCTCCTACCAATGGTGCAAATGTGTTTGATAAATTTACTTTAGATATTCGTTATCCAATTTCACTTAATCCAATGGCAACAATTTATGCTTTAACATTCTTTGAGGCAGGAAATTCTTGGTCAAATTTCGAAGGCTTTGCTCCTTTCAAAATGTATCGTTCAGCCGGAATTGGATTAAGATTATTTATGCCTATGTTTGGTTTAATTGGAATTGATTGGGGATATGGATTTGATCAAGTTCCAGGAAATGCAACTTCAGGAGGACCTCAATTCCATTTCTCAATTGGACAATCTATCGATTAGGCACAATATTTGCTACAAGTAAATAGTTTAATAATTTAAAAAGAGACAAAATATGAAAAAGTTATTTGTATTATTATTCTGTTTGTTATCAACAACAGTAATTTTTGCACAAAAGTTTGCAACAGTAGATTCTGAATATATATTAAGTAATATGCCAGAATACAAACAAGCACAAAAAGAATTAGATGATATTTCTGTTCAATGGCAAAAAGAAGTTGAATCAAAATTCTTAGTTGTAGATAAGCTCTATAAAGCATTTCAAGCAGAAAGCGTTTTGTTGCCTGAAGACCTCAAAACTAAGAAAGAAAACGAAATCATTTCGGCAGAAAAGGAGGCAAAAGATTTGCAAAAACAACGTTTTGGAAATAATGGGGAATTATCCAAAAAACGTTCAGAACTTGTAAAACCAATACAAGACAAGATATACAATGCAATTGAAAAGATAGCACAAGAAAAAAGTTATTCAGTCATTTTCGACAAAGCAAGTGGAGCAACAATACTTTATGTTGATGCTAAAACAGATGTTAGTGATTTGATATTGGCGGAACTTGGATATAAAATTAATAGCTCAAAGAAAACTCGATAATATAAATAAATTGTGTATTTTTGCACACTTGTTTGAAAAAATAATAAAAATATATATTTAAAAGAATGAAAAGAACAATTCAACTATTAATTCTTGTTATAGCAATGTCACTAACAGGAAATCTATTTGCACAAAAATCTATTAAGATAGGTCATTTTTCATCAACAGAACTTATCAAGAAAATGCCTGAGGGTGATTCTGCACAAACTGTTATGAAAAAATATATGGAAGAGCTTCAATCCGAAGCAGAGTCTATGCAAAAGGAATACCAACGTTTAGTTACAGAATACCAAGAAAAAGAAGCTCAACTTTCACCATTATTGAAAGAAAGCAAGCAAAAAGAAATTCAATCAGTAAACCAACGTTTTCAAGAATTTCAACAAAGTGCTGAAGCAGACATTCAAAAAAAGCAAGGAGAGTTGATGTTGGCTATAACAGAAAAAATTAAAACTGTAGTTGCAGAAATAGCAAAAGAAGGAAAGTACACCTATATTCTTGAAAGCACAGGAATTCTTTGGTATGCTGATGAAAGTGAAGATGTAACTCCATTAATTTCTAAGAAACTTAATCTTAAGTAATAAGGTATAGAATAAAAAGATTTTGCTTAGGTAGGTAAAATAAAAAATCAAATAAAATTTGGTGTTTACAAAAAAATATCTACCTTTGCAACCTCAATTTATGCGGATGTGGCGTAATTGGTAGCCGCGCTAGACTTA
>Ga0172381_10005926_pt1 | contig 12317 bp, 10 predicted proteins | sample Leawel6488metaG_FD_119754 | JGI IMG/M metagenome (GOLD analysis project Ga0172381, IMG submission 119754) | Leachate microbial communities from a municipal landfill in Southern Ontario, Canada - Leachate well 64-88 metaG | ecosystem: Engineered > Solid waste > Landfill > Unclassified | place...
AAATGATTTAAATTTTGAATTAGCCATAAAATATAATAATCAAATTAATTGTTGATACATTAATTATAGAGTTTTATTCCTATTTTTTCAATTGTTGATAACTTTGTAATTCTTTAAAACCACGAGAAACAACGATGGCGCCGAGAATAAGAAAGACAACCAAAGCGGTGGAATAGAAAACTCCAGATTGAGCATTTAAAACGAAATAATTATAAAAAGAATGGAGGACGGTGGCCATAATAAATCCTGCAGGGATACAAAATAGAATAGCCTTTTTTCTACTGCTGGTTAATCGGGATAACCCCCAGAAGTATCCTAAAGAAGCAGAAGATAAAGAATGTAGAAAAACGGTGCCAGCAAAACGAATGAGGCCGGTTAGGGCTAGATTCATTAAAACAGCTTGAGAAAATTCTATATTTAAAAGCCCACTCCAAGAAAGACTTTGCATTTCTCCAAAAACAGTACTGAGATAGATGCGAAGATTTTCTGCTGCTGCAAATCCTAAAGCGGCGACAATTAAATAAATCATGGGATCTGTGACTTCGTCCATGAAATATTTATTTTTGATGGTGCCTAAGCGGGCAGCTAAAAATTTACAAACTTCTTCTAGGAAGGGATAAAAGAATAAAAAAAGTAATCCGGCTACTTGGCGATTAGCATTGCCCTGCACCCATGGTCTAAACCAAACATTTTCCATTTGGGCCCCCAGAAGAGTGGATAATCCACCTAAAAAGAAAACCCAAAGTAAAAATCTTCTTGGTTCTGGTCGATGATCTTTTTTTAAATAAAATGAAAGCCAAATCAAACTAGGCACGAAAGCCAGCAAAAAAATGAAGAGTAGTTTTAGGAATCCTTCCCAATTCATACTTATATTTTAGGCCATTCCTCAATCATTAACAAGTTTCTTTTTTCTCCCGGTAATTTTTGATAGATTTCTTCGATAATAAAGGGCATAAAAGGATGAAGAAGCTTCAAATTGGTTTCTAATATTTTCAGTAAAACATATTGGGCGGTAGCTCGTTCTTCATTTTGAAGGCGAGGTTTTGATTCCTCAATAATTTTATCAGCAAAATTATGCCAGAAATAATGATACAATTTTTCTGCGGCGTAATATAATTTGAAATTTTCTATATCTTTAGTAATGTCGGCTGTTAGTTTATCTAATGCTTTTAAATTGGTTTTGTCTTGCGCAGATAATTTTATTTTATTTTTAGGATTAAAATCTTGCAGATTCATCAAAACAAATCTACTAGCATTCCAAATTTTGTTAGAGAAATTACGATAGCCTTTGATTTTTTCTTCGGAAACAATAGGATCATTGCCGGGAGCATTGCCTACCATTAGAGATATCCTCAAAGCATCGGTGCCATATAAATCAATCACGCCCAGGGGATCAATGGCATTATTTTTTGATTTAGACATTTTTTGACGGTCTTTGTCACGAATTAAACCGTGCAAATAGACATGTTTGAAAGGAACTTTTTCAGTGATATAGCTTCCAAAAATAATCATTCTGGCCACCCAGAAAAAGAGAATGTCCCAACCAGTTTCCATGACATCGGTAGGATAGAAATTTTTAAAATTTTTGGAATCAGGATAATCTAATACGGCAAACGGCCATTGTCCGGAAGAAAACCAGGTGTCAAAAACATCGGTTTCTTTGTGTAATTCATGGCTTTGGCATTTTGGACATTGCTTGGGTTGCCCTTCTTCTATATGAAGAATAGGGTGTTGGCATTTTTCACAATACCAAATAGGGATAGGGATGCCCCAAACAATTTGTCTGGAAATATTCCAATCCTTAATATTTTTCATCCAATGATAAAATATTTTTTCAAATTTTTTAGTAATGAATTTTACTTTTCCTGATTTTACCGCTTCTACGGCTAAATCGCGTAGAGATTTTTTTTGAGATTTAGAAGCTTCAGTCATTTTGACAAACCATTGGTCTAAAAGCATGGGCTCAATGATATTGCGGCATTTGTAGCAAACTGCCACTTGGTGTTTATAATCTTCCACCTTTTCCAGGGAGCCATTGTGATTTAAAATTTCCACTGCTTTAGCACGAGCCTCAGTTACTTTCATCCCCTCCAAGGGGCCAGCATTTTTATTAAAGCGTCCGTTTAAATCTAAAGTTTTGATAATTTCTAAGCCATGACGTTGGCCGATTTCAAAATCAACTGCATCGTGAGCGGGAGTAATTTTTAAAGCACCGGTGCCGAAATTCATATCAACATCTTTATCGGCAATTATTTCTACAGGTCTTTTAGTGATGGGTTCAAAAACTCTTTTACCAATTAAAGACTGATAGCGTTTTTCTTTAGGATTAACGGCCACGGCAATATCACCGGGAATAGTTTCTGGTCGGGTAGTAGCCACCATGATATATTGATTGGGGCTATCAACTAAGAAATATTTAACATAAAAAAGCTGATCAATTTTTTCTTCCCAATTAACTTCTAAATCTGATAAAGCAGTTTGATGTTTAGTGCACCAATTGACGATGCGATTATCGCGATAAATTAAACCATCGTCGTATAATTTTTTAAAAGTTTGGTAGACTACTTTTATAATAGAAGGGTCTAAGGTGAATTTTTCTCTGGACCAATCACAAGAAGCACCTAATTTTCTGGTTTGATTTTCCATGTGGGATTTATTAGCTTGAGTAAAATCCCAAATCATTTGATAAAGTTTTTCTCTGCTACCTGGTTGGTTTAAGATTTCAAAACGGCTAGTGCCTTCTTTTTCTAGTTTTTTTTCAAAAACAGTTTGGGTTTCAAATCCGGCATGGTCTGCGCCCGGAAGCCATAAAGCTTTGAATCCGCACATTCTTTTATAGCGAATTAAGATGTCTTCGGTGGTAGCAGTGAGGGCGTGGCCTAAGTGCAAGGAGCCGTTGGCATTGGGCGGAGGCATAATGATGGTATAGGGTTTTTTGTGGCGTTTGGGTAAATTGTCGGGATTAAAATAGCCGGATTCTTCCCAGATTCGGTAAATTTTTTCTTCGGTTTCTTTTGGATTGTATTGTGATGGTAATTCCATAATCAGTAATAATATTGTAGGCGAATTTGTTGATTTTATCAAGGATTTGCGGTAAAATAACGATATGAATAGGAATACGGATAAAGATGTAACCATATTCGCTGAAACAAATTTTCGCAACGAGCGAGTAAAATTCGGTATCAAAATTGATGATCGCCGAAAACATACTTATGCCATTGGTAAAACCGGCATGGGTAAAACCGTCATGTTGGAAAATATGGCTATTGATGATATTAGAAGTGGGAGAGGCATAGCCTTTATTGATCCTCATGGTGAGTCAGCCGACAGATTGCTTCATTTTGTTCCCAAAGAAAGAATGAAAGATGTGATTTATTTTCGTCCTTTTGACGCGGAATATCCCATTGCTTTTAATCCCTTGGAGTCAGTTTCTTCAGAACATCATCATTTGGTAGCATCTGGTATTTTAGAAATTTTCAAAAAGATTTGGCCTGATGTTTGGAGCGCCAGAATGGAATATATTTTAAACAATTGTTTAATGGCTTTATTGGAAACTCCTGGTTCTACACTTTTGGAAATCATGAGATTATTAACCGATAAAGATTTTAGAGAGAAAGTAGTAAATAATCTTAAAGATCCGGTGGTAAAGAATTTTTGGGTTAATGAATTTGCTAGATATCATGATAAGTTTCAAGTAGAAGCCATTGCACCTATTCAAAATAAAGTTGGTCAATTTTTGACTAATCCTATTATTAGGAATATTATTGGACAGAAAAAATCATCCTTTGATTGTAGAGAGGTAATGGATGGAAGTAAAATATTAATTGCTAATATTTCTAAAGGTTTAATGGGTGAGGGTAATTCTGCGCTTTTGGGCGCTATGTTGGTGGCTAAATTAAAACAAGCAGCCATGGGTAGGGCAGATATGGCAGCAGAGGATCGTAAGGATTTTTTCTTATATGTAGATGAGTTTCAAAATTTTGCCACTCAATCATTTGCTGATATTTTGTCAGAAGCGAGAAAATATAGATTGTGTCTGATTATTTCTCATCAGTATATTGAGCAATTGCCCGATGAGGTGAAAGCTGCTATTTTCGGTAACATAGGAACATTTATTGTTTTTAGGGTGGGTGCTAATGATGCAGAGTGGTTAGAAAAAGAATTTGAGCCAGAATTTTTGGCTAATGATTTGGTTAATATCGGGAAATATAATATTTATTTGAAATTAATGATTGATGGTGTAGCTTCACGAGCTTTTTCTGCTAGTACCTTGCCCCCATATCCTATTCCAGAAGGAGATGTGGCTAATGAGATTATTGAAGAGGGAAGGAAGAAGTTTGCTAATCCTAAAGCAGAAGTGGAAAAAATGATTGTGGCAGAATGGATGGAAAATCAAGACAGTGGTGGGGCTGGCGGGAAAAAAGAAGAAAGAAAAGACTTCGGCGATAAAAGAAGGAGTGATTCACGAGACGGAGGGGAAATGCGATTAAAATCAAAAGTAACCAAACAAACATTTCCGGATTATTGTTGGGTTTGTGGCATAGAAACGGAAATTCCTTTTCAACCCGATGGGAAAAGGCCGGTCTTCTGTAAAAATTGTTATCAGGGAGTGCAAGCGGGGGAAATCATTCCGCCTACTAGACCGAAGAAAATGGAAACTTTGATAATAAAAAAAGAATCTTCTAGGAATGATGAGGAGAGAAAAAAGATTAGACCGGAGAAAAAATCAGCAGCTAATCTTGATGAGTTAAAAAAGTCTTTGCAGGAGTCGTTGCAAAAATTACAAGAAAAACCGAAAGAATAATATTTGAAATAACCAATAACCAATTTCCAATAACCAATAAGCTTGCCAGTTGGCGGATAAAAAATTGATTAGTCATTGGAAATTAGAATTTAGGATTTTATAAACATATGTTAGGAATAAATGATTTAAAACCAGGTGTTGTTTTTATTTTTGAAGGCCAGCCCTATGAGGTATTGGCATCTAATCATCTTAAAATGCAAATGCGTAAACCCGTTTTGCAAACCAAGATGAAGAATTTGATTAACGGAAAAGTGCTAGATAGAAATTTTCAGGCAGCTGAATCATTTGAAGAAGCGGAAGTGGAGCGCGTGAAAGTGGATTATTTATATCATCATCGCGGAGAGTTTTGGTTCTGTGATACTAAAGATCGTGCTAAGAGATTTCAATTAGCCGAAGAATTATTAGGAGATAAGCAATATTATTTAAAACCTAATATGACTATTGATGCTTTTCAATTTGATGGGAAAATTATTAATATTTCTCTTCCGATTAAAATGGAATTTAAGGTGGTGGAAGCACCCCCAAATATCAAGGGTAATACTGCTCAGGGAGGAACAAAAATAGCCACTATTGAGTCCGGAGCGCAAGTATCTGTGCCATTATTCGTGGAAACAGGGGATATTGTGAGGGTTAATACAGAAAGTGGAGAATATGTAGAGCGTGTGCAAAAAAGTTAGTGTTTTATGAATTTTTTAAAATTTCAATTAAAAATTTTAATCATGAACATTTTATATGTTCTTGTTAAATCGTTGGGATTTTTAAGACGCAAATCAGATTTGGGAAATTCACAAAAGATTTGCGTTCTTTTTTTGCGTAACCTCGGTATCGGTGATTTAGTGATGTTATCTCCGGCCATTCAAGCTGTAGCTGATGTTTTCCCGCAAGCAGAAATTGATTTAGTTTTTTGGACAGAGCCGGTTATAAATTTTAAAAATATTAAAACTATTTCTTTAACGGAATTTAAGAGCAATGGGATTAAGTACGATTTGATAATTTCACCGACTTTAAATTCTCGCCATTTACGATTTATTAATCGAGCTTCACATTGGTTTGGGTATTTTGCTAAGCCGATGGTGCAGGCCAATTTTCCCGTTGGCAAATATTCTTATCAGATTATGGGAGAACATTATTTGTGGAGAGGCATACATTTAATACAAGCTTTGAACAAAGAAGTTGGGGATCTATTGGAAAAACAGGCATTGGTAAAAGAAATAGTTTATCCAGAATTAATTATGGAGCGTCCCAGTTATTTTAATAGTTTGGAGAATGAAAAATATTTGGTAGTGGCTCCGGTTTCTAAATCTATTGATAGGCAATGGTCTTTAAAAAATTTCAGTCAAGTTATTCAAAAATTGGCCATGGAAAGAAAAATCACTAAGGTGGTTTTATTGGGAGACAAGAGTGAGTATGATAGAATTTTTACCAATCTTTTGATTTCTAATCTATTGGGTAATAATCAGGTTTTTTGGAAAGATGTTTTAGTAGATGTGGTTGGGAAAAATAAATTATCAGAAACAATATTTCTTATTAAAAATTCTTATTTTTTTATTGGCCTTGACTCTGCCCCGGCTCATTTTGCTTATTTGGTAGCTAAAAGAATTTTAACGATTTTTATTACAGTTAATCCGCTTCTTCGCTTACCATTGATAAAATCTGCAGGATTAGTAAAATGTCTTTGCCCGACTGATCCCAGTTTCATTAAGCATTATAACGGTTTAATGGCTGCTAATGCCAAAAAAATGAGGTATATCAATTCTATTACGATTGAGAGGGCATTGAAAGAAATAGAAATTATTTTTGACGAAGTATTATAGTTGAATGAAATAATTTATGAGAATTCTTGTTGATGCGACTAATATTATTAATCAACCTACCGGTGCGGGTAGGTATTCTTATCATGTTCTTAAAAATCTTTCTGAAATTGATAATCATAATAAATATACGATCATTGTTCGTAAAGATTTGAAAAGTGATCATTTGATTTTTAGTTGTAAAAATTTTAATTTTTTAAAGCTTAATATTGCAACAATTGGGATAAAAAGGGATGTATTTTTATCTTTATTCTTATTCTTTAATAGAAAAAAATTCGATATCTTTTATTGTTTAATGCCATATTTACCGTTTTTTTACATTCTCAAAAATTCAATTATAACAATTCATGATTTAGGATATTTTAGATACCCTCAGTATTTAAAGAAAACAACCTTTTTTTATTTAAAAAATATAATAAAACACTCTATAAAAAAGGCTAGTTTTATAATAACAATCTCTGAAACTTCTAAAAAAGAAATTATGGATTTATTTAAGGTTGTAGAGAAAAAAATTATGAAAGTATATGAAGATTCTACTCTTTCCGAATCAATTCTTTTTCAAAATCAGAACTCCATTTTAGATTTTCCTTATTTTCTTTATATTGGAGAACGACGTCCTCATAAAAATTTAGAAAATTTAATTAAAGCATTTGCTTTATTTAAAAATAATAATTCGTCTGATATTAAATTAGTTTTAGTCGGTAAAGATTATAAAGATTATTCGGATAAATTAATATCTTTAATAAATAGATTAGATTTGGAGAAAGAAGTTTTTATTTTGAATTCAGTTGATGATGAGAAATTATATTGTTATTATTGTTATGCTGATGCTCTTATTCTAATTTCTTTCTATGAAGGGTTTGGTCTTCCTTTAGTTGAAGCAATGAAGTTAGGCATTCCTATTATTGCATCCGATATTCCAATTATGCAGGAGATAGTTGGAGGCGGTGCATTATTAGTAGATCCAAAAGATGTTAATGATATAGCGAATAAAATGAAGATATTAATAAATTCAAAAGAATTAAAGAAAGAATTAGTCAACAGGGGTAGTGTTAGAAGTCGGGTTTTTTCTTGGGGAAAAAGCGCGTGCGAGATTTTGTCTATCTTAAATCACATTCAAAAAAGTAAATGAGTTTCGTGGTAATAACAGAAAAAATATGAATAATTCTTTGAAGAACATAAACGCATTATTAATTAAATTTTTTTGTTTTTTATTTCGGGGTGCCAAAGAAAGACCAACAGTTCTAATGTATCACTCTGTGATGGGGGGAGATAATTCTTTAAGTTTGACACCTGAAAAATTTGAAAGTCAAATAAAATATTTGAAAGAAAATAAATTTAGATTTTTAAGGCTAGATGATTTAAAAGATAGGGCGGTTTTTGAAGGAAAAAGCGTTTTGATAACATTTGACGATGGTTATGAAGATAATTTTTCAATAGTTATTCCGATTCTTCAAAAGTATAATGTCCCAGCGATATTTTTTATCGCTACTGGTTTAGTGGGTTCTGAAGTTAAAGGATTAAAAATGATGAATTGGGAAGAGATAAAAAAGATAAGCGTTGATAATTTATTTGAAATTGGCGGTCATACGATTACTCATAGAAAATTACACAAACTAAACTTGGAAGAAGTAGAGAAAGAAATAAAAGAATCTAAAAGAATTTTGGAGGAAAAATTGGGTAAATCTATTAGAGTTTTTGCTTATCCTTATGGTCGTTATAATGATTTAGTTTTGGGGGTAGTAAAGAAAAGCGGTTTTGAATGGGCTTTTTCAACGCGGCCGGGATGTTTACAAAGGGATTTTAATAAATGGCAAATTCGTCGTTTCGGAATTGATAATTTTAGAGCTCAATTTTTTAAAGATATTTTTAAACCAGGATATGAATTGTATTGGCGCTTGAGGGGTACCACTAGTCAATATTATGAGAATATTAATTTTCGATAAATTTTTAGGCTATCAAATAGGAGGAGCTCAAAACTCTTTGCATTATCTTTTAAAAAATTTAAAAGGAGATTTTAGGTTTTTGGGTTGTGATGTAAAAAGGGCTTTTTTAGCAGAAAAATATAAATTATCAGAATGGGAAGTAGAGAGAGTAAAAATTAAAGAATTTCCAAGATGTCCTTATTTTGAATATTGGTATAATAGGAAAAAAGTAAAAGAATTTATTACTTCTCAAAAGGCGGATTTATTAATAACTCAAGGTTTGTGGGGCGCTATTGCCGTTAATGCTTTTTCTGGTAAGAGTATTTATCTTATTCGTGATGAATATCATTTTAATTATATTCCGATTATACAACGGGGTTTAAAAAAAATATTAAAAAAGATATATCTATTTTTGCAATGGCCATTTATTGCCAGTCTCTTTAAAGATAATAGAAAAGCTATTTTAAAGGCAGATATGGTTATTTCCAACTCTGAGTTTATAGCCAATGGTATAAAAAACATATTTCATCGAGAGAGCGAGGTGGTGTATCCTTTAATTGATGTTTTGGGAGCGATCAGAGGAAATGTTTCTGTTTTAGAAGGTGAGAAAAAATTTATTACTAGTATTGGTTCGGAAATTATAAAAGGTAGAGAAATAGTAGAAAAAATAGCTGCGATGATGTTAGATCATGAATTTATCATCGTCGGTAGAGGGTTTAAAGAAAAAACTAAAAAAGGGAATATAGTTTATTATCCATGGAAAAAAGAAATTGGTGAGATGTACAATAAAACAAAAATTTTATTAGCACCATCGCTTATTAATGAGGCATTTTGTCGAGTGGCTCTAGAGGGGATGATTTTAGGTATTCCGTGCATTGGATCTAATAAGGGGGGTATCCCAGAAGTATTGGATTCCGATTTTATAATTGATGATGTTTGGAATATAGAGAAATGGCAAGAAAAGATTTTGGAAATTGAAAGACATTATGAACAATATCCGGAAAAATTGAAGCAAAAAGCATTGGAATTTGATGCGACTAAACAAATTGAAAAATTCAAAAAAATAGTGCAAGATAAAATGAATATAAGTTTATGAAAATATTATTAATAGTAAATTCTGATATAGGTAGAGGTAATACCATTGGTTTTAGATTTGGGAAAATTGCCCAAGAATTAAAAAATAGAAAAATTTATTTTTCTATTTTAGCCCGAGCTAATTATTCTAATTTTCTAGTAAAAACGCCTTTTTATAAAAATTATTTAGCGCGATTTTTCAATGCTTTAAGAATTTATCTATTTCCTTTTCTGCATTTTCGTAAGTTAGACGTTTTGTTTTTTGATAGATTTGTTTTAAGGCAATTAAAAAAGATAGGAGATGGATTTGACTTAGCTCATCTCGGTGAATATTTACCAGAATCAATCAAATATTTAAAAAATAAAGGAGTAAGGATATTTTTGGATATGCCTATTGGTCATCATAAGTATTCACAATATTTACAAGAACAAGGATTTAAGTTGGATGGGGAAATAGGAGAGATACCTACTTATTTGGATGAGGCCATTAATTTATCTGATGTAATTGTAGCACCTTCAGAATTTGTTAGGGACACTTTGGAGATGGCTGGTTTTTCCGATAAAAAAATTAAAATAGTGCCATTTGGAGCTGATTCACCCAAAGATTTTGGAGAAGAGAATATTAAGACAAGATACAATAACCAATCATCAATAACCAAAAAGATAGTTTTTATTTTCGCAGGAGCAGTAAATTATAGAAAAGGGATAAATTTTCTATTAGAGGCGTGGAATAAGACTAATTTAAAAGATGCGGAATTATTAATTTGCGGCAGAGTTTATAAAATAATTAAAAAAGAAATAAAGAAATACAAAAATAACAATGTAAAATTTTTAGGGTTTGTAGACGTGAAAGAATATTTGAAAAAATCACATGTTTTTGTTTTCCCGACTCTTCTTGAGGGTTCGGCTAAATCAGTTTATGAAGCCATGAGTTACGGTTTACCAGTGATTACTACTGAAAATGCCGGTTCTATTGTGGAAAATGAACAGTCGGGGTTTATTATTGATATTGGTGATGTTGAAGCTCTGAAAGAAAAAATTTCTTATTTTTATAATAATCATCAAAAAATAGCGGAAATGGGAATTAATGCTTTTGAAAAAGCAAAACAATATACTTGGGAAAATTATAGTCAGAATATAGTTAATTTATATTTGTAATGAAATTATTATATTTAACAAATGTTCAAATACCAGCCGCTGATGCACAGAATTTACAAGTTCAGTCAATGTGTAAAGCGTTTTTTTATTCTTTGAATAATGATTTTTTGTTAATTTCTCCTTGGAGTAGTGTAAATGAGAAAATGAGTTCTGCTTATCGTTGGGAAAGAATTGAAATAATAAAATGGTTACCACGTTCATTAAGGCAACTAAGTTTTATTTTTAAAAGTAGGACAATAGTTAGAAATTTTCAACCTGATGTAATTTATACTCGTGATATTGCTATTGCTTGGTTTTTCGAAAGACTTGGATTTAAAACTATTTATGAAATTCATAGACCTTTTATTACGAAAATTGGTAATGTGATTTTTAAAAGAATTTGTAAAAAAATAAAGATAGTAGTCATCTCCCAAGCCTTAAAAGATTTTATTATTAATCAATATAATTTAAACTCCGATATGATTTTAGTGGCTCACGATGGAGTTGATTTAAAGAATTTCAATATTTTAGAAAATAAAGAACAATTAAGAGAAAAATATTTTAGTGAAATAAAAGACAAATTTATTGTTTTATATACTGGCAGTCAGGAAAGAGGCAAGGGCGTAGAAATGATTATTAATGCCGCATCTAAATTAAGAGATCTAATTTTTGTAGTTATTGGTAGCCAAGAAGATAAAAAAATAGATAACCTAATTTTTAAAAAGAGAAAGAGTCATGAAGAAATTCCTAAATATTTGAAAGCAGCTGATTTGTTGGTTTTACCAATGAATAAAGAATTATCTTATAGCGCCTATTCTTCGCCTTTAAAATTATTTGAATATATGGCCTCAGAAACCCCTATTTTGACTTCCAAAATAGGGGCTATTAGCGAAATTCTGAATGAAAAAAATTCTTTTCTTTTTAACCCTGGCAGAAAAGATGATTTTGAAGAAAAAATATTATATGTTAAAAAAAATAGACTAGAGGCAGAAATAACAACTCGGGAAACTTTAAGGGGCGTAAAAAATTATACTTGGGAGAATAGAGTGATGAGCATTTTGAAATTTATAAATGGTATTTCTAATATAATTCAGAGAAATAATCATTAGGATCTTTTCTGATAAGATATTTAAGGCGTCTAACCCAAGCAAAGCGGTTGGCCGCAAAGTCATATAGTTTTTTTAATAATATTTTTTTATTATCGCCAGTTGAACAATTGAAACTATGACCCTTGTCGTCATGTTTGACTTTAATGGGTAGTACACCATATCCATTTAAAATGTTTTTATAAATTGCTCTACCAGTTAATGTATCAGAACACAGGCGCAATGGTCGAGATAGTTTTAATAATTTTTCAGCGCCTTTTAAAGTAAGAAGATAGCATACAAGAAAACCGGGAGGTACCTTAAATTTATAAATGTGGCCGCTAAATTTTTTGCAAAGTCCGCCATGAAAAAGAAGGCAAATTTCCCAATCGTTGGGTAATTCAGTTAGTATTTTATTGAGGTACTTTTTATCAAAATTAAAGACAGCGTCATCTTCTAATATTAAAGCGATTGGTGTTTG
>Ga0172381_10005928_pt1 | contig 12316 bp, 24 predicted proteins | sample Leawel6488metaG_FD_119754 | JGI IMG/M metagenome (GOLD analysis project Ga0172381, IMG submission 119754) | Leachate microbial communities from a municipal landfill in Southern Ontario, Canada - Leachate well 64-88 metaG | ecosystem: Engineered > Solid waste > Landfill > Unclassified | place...
GCGTTGGGTTCAGTTTGCCTTCAATCAGCTCTGTGAGAAAGGTTTTGCCACTCGCATGGGGAGAGGCAAGTGGGCACTTACCCCTGCAGGGGTAAAGGAGGCTATGCTTTTTGCTCCTGCCGAGCAGAAGGAACCTGAAACAATAGAAACGGAGCACCCGTATACCCCCTCAACTCCTGCCCCCCACTATCATGAGGATCTGTATATCAGGGAACTTGCCGCCCAAGCGACACCCTGCATTGGAGCCTTTTCCGCTCAGTCAGGCCTTTGCCGAGAATGTCCTCTGCAGGAGATGTGTCTGAGTGCCGTAGCAGCAGAACTTTCCAGGCTGGCTAAAACATTTGTTGGTTCTGTTCCCCTGCCTTCTGAGGTGGAAAAAACGCCCTCAGAAAAGGCACCTCTTTTGGAGGCCTCCTTTTCTTGGCTGGAAAAGGCTCGAACTAACAGAGTTACTGCTAGCCGCACCGCAGTATGCCAATATTGTGGCTCGGACTTGGAGAAAGGATCTTCTGTGGTTTGGGCACACAAAGGTAGCCACTCCGCATTGTTTCATGACCATTGTTACAAAATAATTACAAATGTCGAGGTACCATGACAGAAGCTCAGAATTGGCTTTGGGCAGCAAAACAGGTATCTGCCCTTTTAGCTCAGAAGGAGTGCCAAGAGCTCGGCATAAACTGTGCAAAAGTTGTGTTCAAAGACTAGTAGGAGGTTGAAATGTGGACTTGGCCGTTACCTAATTGTGTTCCGTGGGCGATCCCTCAGGGTTTGGGTCATCCTGGGGCTTTTGGCTTCGCTCGGAAACGAGAAAGACATTCTGGCGTTGATCTTTATGCCCCCGAAGGGCAGTTTGTCCACGCTGTGGAAGATTGTATAATCGTGGGCGTTGTTCCTTTCACAGGTCACCACGCTGAAAGCCCCTGGTGGTGTGATACTTGGGCTGTGCTGGCCAAGGGCGTCTCCGGCATTGTGGTCTATGGGGAGATTAGTGCCCTGGAAGGGCTAGAAGGTAGAGTCCTTAAACAAGGAGAGCCCGTGGGTTCTGTGGTCCCTGTCCTTTTTAAGGATAAAGGTAATGGGACAACAATGCTCCACCTGGAGTTGTGGACGTCCGACTGTGCAATCCCCAATGGCCCCCGGAGCTGGGGGTTGGCGGCTCCGCAGCCAGAAGGGCTTATGGACCCCACAGCAGCCTTGTTGAAGGCGTGGAGCCGTGTCACGAGGCGTTTTCACCGAGAGGGGCAGAAGCCTCCGGTTAGTGCCAAAGAGAAACAGGCTTTGGTCAATTGGCTTCAGGAGCACCCTCTGTGGACGCATCCCGAGACTTTTCGGGCACCCCCTGGATATCCCAACACCGACGTGAGCCTTTTCTCCCCCGAGACGGAAGATTGGGAGGATTATACTTATCAGGACGGGGATATCCGAGAACTCCTCCATGTGGATTTTGCTTACGTTGACCCCACGACAGAAATCCCGGAACAGGATGAGTCCCGAAACACAGCTTTCCGAGTATGGCTGGAAACAGGGGGCTGGTATGACTCTGCTGAGAACAACCCAGAGAGGAAGGAGGAACCTGATCGTTGGGACAAATGCCATGACATGGATTTAAACTGTGCCGCTGCCACATTAGAGGATGCCCTGGTGGAACTGGCCCTCCGGGTCAAGTTCTTTTACGGGGAAAATAGTGCTCGTTTGAAGACTGTTCCCATTTACTGCGGTGGCGATTTTGATGACGAGGGCCATTATATGCATAACTGTCAGGACGGGGGGGATGGCTTTTGTAAGGTTTGTGGTTTCCTGCTGTACTACGAGGAGAAATAGGGCATGGCAAAACTTACGCAAAGAGATATTGTTGAAACTATCATGGGTTTGAAAACCGTTGCAGAGGAGTTGCACCGTGCTTCCCAGGGGACACCCCTTGAGGGGATGGCTCCGCAGGGGACGGTTCTGGCAAAAGCGGCAGCTTTGTTGGCAATTTCTCAGTACCTAGAGACGGTAGTGGAAGAGCTGAAAAACCTAATCCCGGACAAGGTACTCCCTACTCTTCCGGAATAATGGAAACGCCCCGCAAGCTGTAAAACCTGCCTAGGAAAGCATCTTTGGCCATCTCAGGGGACAAGAACTCCACCTTCAGTTTTGACAAAACTGCTGCGGGTACGACAGGGGTGCCCCAGGAGTCGAGTTGTTTCAAAGTGGGGATTTGTTCTTTCTCTAAGGCAAGAGTGATGATATCCGCTGCATGGACTTCCGGTGCCTGGTAGAAATCTTGGCCAATACCCAAAGCTTTGGCAATGACCTGATTGATCTTTCGTTCCATGTCTCCCCAGGAGATAAGAGAACCGTCAGGAAGTTGCACCCGGATAGATTTCCGCACAGGGCCTTGAATGTCGTGTGTATAAGCCTCACAGGCATCGTGGAGTAGTCCCGCCAGCATCTGGTTGGACTCCGGCCAGAGAACCTCGATGACTCGAGAAACCAAAATGGAATGCTCGGCAATCGTTACGGGCTCCGTTTGACCTCCATAACGGAACTTGTAGGACAAGCCCCTGGCTATGTCCTCAATTCGAACGTTGCTTGTCTTCGGGGTAATCGGTTGAAATCCGACGCCACTGAAAGTGGGTATCCAACCTTCTTGTCTCGTCGGTCTCTTCTGTACAAAATCCTGAGGGGTGATCTTTTTCATGGCTCATCTCCTATAGCGTCAATCTCTTGACCCTACCCTGAAAGAAGAGTTAGGGGCTCAATTTTTAGGCCCAGACAGATAAGGGGCACAGGGTGTGGGATGTCTTCAGGGCGTCGCCAGGGAGATCATGGCCGCCATGATGGACGAAGAGGAGTACCCTATTCTAGTATCTCTTGCCAGTATTGAACCGACCCAAGATATTCTTTCCAAGTAGCAGGAACATCGGCACCCCAAAAGGCACTAAGGCTTGTTGCAGGTAGCGCTTTCGGACAAACAGGTTGTGTTAGCAAAGCCATCCTAGCCTGTTTCGGTGTTCGATTTGTTTTCTTCTGGTTACAGGCTTTACAGGCTGTCACAATATTGTCCCAGGTTGTCTTACCCCCTTGTGAAAGAGGGAGCACGTGATCAAACGTGAAGTCATGGATAGAGACAGAGGTGCCGCAGTACTGGCAAAGCCCTTTGTCCCGAAGCCAGATATTCTTACGGTTGAATCGAATATAGCGTTTCTGAAAGAAGTTCGTTGCTTTTCGGACAAAGCGGATAACAGCGGGCACAAGCCATGAGTTGCTGAAGGAGTTGATTGTCTGCCCTTCATACTCTTCTAAGACTTCCGCACGGCCAGAGAGCACCATTTTGAGTGCCCGAAAACTGGGAACTTTGGCAACAGGGGTATAGGTGAACGAGAGCACTAACGTATACATGGCAGATCACCCCACTAATAAACTGGATCAGCCAAACGACGAAAGTTTACTCCTGTTGCCCGAAGTCGTCACCAAAAAAAGGATGCAGGGTATAACTTGTTGCTAGCGTCTGGACTTGTTCCATAATCTCGTCCTTTCCATGCCGTTTGGAGAAGTGCATGAGCACCAAACTCTCGCAGGAAAGTCCTGAAAGATACTTACGGAGTTCCGCCAAATGGGTATGCCCTCGGTCTCTAGCTTTCTCGGGGGTAATTTTGTCCCCCACGAAGGTACATTCCGTGATGACGGTTTTTGCTTTTTGCACTAGGGGATCCAACAGAGCTTCCGGGGTCGTATCACCAAGGAAAGCAAGAACAGGAGTTTCAGTAAAGTCTTGTACCTGAACACCCTTTTTGCGGAGCTCCCCAATCTGAAAGCCGGGAAGATTCTCAAACTCAGGTCTGAGCTTGCCCCGAGTTTCGAAGAGGATATAACCTTGACTGGCTATCCTGTGGTACGTGGGGACAGCAGCGACTGAAAGGCCATGGCCAAGCTTTATGGGGGCGTCTCCAGGGGAGAGGATCAGGATCTCATGCGCAAAATCTCCCTGAATGCTTTTCCAAAGGGTAAAGAGGGCTTCAAGAGCAGCCCCCGTTTTGGGGTCACAGAGGAAGCGACTTGGAGACAGACTTGCGAGGGAGCGAGAAGCGGCGTGCTGAACGGCACCCGCCATATGATCAATGTGGGCATGGGAAACCAAAACTGTCTGGCAAGCTATTGCTTCAGGGGTGCAAAAGCCAATGTCCAGTACCACTTTGTAGGGCTGGACTGTCAGACAAGTTCCAACGCCGGAACTGGAAGCCCCTGTGATTGTCATGCCGTTGAGTTTCATTTCTTCCTCCAGGACATTACTACTCTGGGGGATGCCTAAAGGATCTATTAGTAAACGGATGACTTATTGAGGTGAAAAAAGGCTAGTCCATTGATGGCTTTTTGGCCACAAATAAAAGAGGCTAATTTACTTAAACTTGGGTAAAGAATGCCTTCATACTCAAAGCCTTCTTCTCGGACGAGAATTCTAATCTCTCGCCCTTTGTATTGCCTCGTAAGAATAGCTCCTACTTTTGGGATACGAGGATCACGAGGCATCGGTGAGACTCCTTTTGTTTGGCGACCCTGGCCGGAGTCGAACCGGCGGCCTGCGGGTTAGGAACCCGATGCTCTATCCACTGAGCTACAGGGCCATAAGGTGTACTGTACCCAATTCGTTACCGCACGCAACTTTTCACTCTCCAGGTTTTCAAGGGAGCTTACGAGAGTCGGGGTGGAACGGGGTGTACGGCGTATGGGATTCCCTTCCGTGTCACAAGCCATATACACTGTATGCTCCCCTGCGGGGGTGGCTTCTGAAACAAGTACAAAACGATGAACCTGCCACCCTTCAGCCCAACTGTCTGCAAGGTGCTGTGCCCCACGCTTTGTGACATACCCAGCGATGGTGTCATCCCCACTGCCGAAATAATACCACACGTCCAGTTTCATTCTCAAAACCCAGAGTACCTTTTTCATTTGTCAAGCCCCGCAAGGTCAAGGAACTTCTGATGCGCTGTCCAAGCTGCTAGTGCTTTGTACTCCGGTTCCGGTCCTTTGTCCAGAGGATGACTCGGGAAAACCCAATGCAACCCCAAATGGACACTCGCCGTTCTGGCACATAGATCTGGCAGGCTGAAAAGCCCACGGGGGAAAGACTCCGGTCTTTCCTGGTACTCTTTCCAGGTATCCTCAGCTACACCCTCACCCAAGCCAATGGCCACTGAGCGTTTTGAGCGTCTCATTTGGAGTTCCTGATTAAGGCCTCGAAGGCCGAACTAGCCACAAATCGGGGGCAGTCCGCCAGTTGTTCCTTGACCATTTTGAGGGTCACAGTGGGGTCGCATGTAGCGAACACCCCCTCCATCAGCTCTTCCAGATCAAAACCCAAGTCAACGGGTTTACCGTCCTCATCGGTCGGGAAGTAGTCGTGATCTGAGGCATAGCCTGTCTCCTCGAAGATTTGTTGGTTGGAGACGTAAAGGTAGATGCCGTCATCCTCCTGGGACACGGCATAAACGTATTTGGGCGGGGTGTGCTTAGACATGGCTGCTCCTTTGAATAAGTGGGCTCAGCAGGATTCGAACCTGCGGCCAACCGGTTATGAGCCGGTAGCTCTAGCCACTGAGCTATGAGCCCCTCTCGTTGCTAATACTACTCTGTGGGCTGGGAGGATGATCCCGGAATTCGAATGGAACTACCGTCGTCGGTCAAGTACCCGGCGGAAGCCATGTCGGCTAAAGCCGCTTCAGCCACCTCCCGTGTACTAAAGCTGTAGAGCAGAGTCTCGATGACTGTTTCTCTGTCTGCCGCCCCATCCTTGGTGTGACGGGCGAGCCACATGATGCCACTGATGATATTTGCGTAACTCGTTTGTCCTGCTGATTGCATTATTCATTCTCCTCATAGATAGCAGTAGAAGGAACTCTTTAGCTGTGTTCCTTCTTTTAGATGCCTTTCATAAGTCTCTGCGATTTGCTCCAACCTTTTTGGCATCTCTTCTATACTACTTGTCAGTATTGTGGGTGTTTTGTTCCACCATTCGGCATAGGGACTCCCTTGCTCCCAGAAAATATCTACCTGGCATTTTCGCATAGTGAATGCTTTGTCTTTTCGCCCATAGCTTTGACTAAAATGGTATGTCGCCCAGGTATGTGGGAAGAGCCTTTCCACGATTGGGAATAAATCCTCAAGTTTCATCTGGTCTTTTTGACTCATTAATTCCTCATGTCCTGTGCCTTTTCACAGCAGGTAACCAGTCCGTAGTTTAGTGTCATTGTTTCCCCCTTTCAAATGCGAAGAGAGTTTGTCGCCCATTTGGGGTTTGGATTAGTTTCCTCTCTACGGAATACGGGGCAGGGGGTCTGCATTGGATAACGGCTAACGGTAAGAGATAGAGTTCCATGCCTCTACCATTGGCGTCTAACGTGCGAAAGCCCATTCGGCGGCTTAGAGGCTCCTCATAGGACTCCATCCGGGCTACCTTGGGGTCATCTTTGAGTGCCTCGAAACAGAGCATAATGTCATCCCATTGATTGAATTCCGTTTCCCTAGCCTTGGTTAGAGGCAGCCCCTTGAAGGTTGGATTCCAGCGGATACGCCCTTTTGCTGTCTCAAGTGCTCCGGCTTCTATTAGAGAGTCCAAGGTGTTATGACAGGCTCTACTGAGGGGGTTGTCAGAGTAGAAAAGTGCTTTGACAGCCTCAAAAAGGCGGGGCTCATCTTTTGAGCCCGGAAAAAGGCCGAGGGTGTTCGCCACGGCAAAGCACGCCTTCTCAGGAGTTTCCCAGCCTTTGAGTTGTTTTCTAAAACTTTGCATTTTCGTACCCCTCCGCACAACAAGCTGCGTTTGTCATTGCCTTACCCTCCAAAAAGCATCGAGGCCGGAGACGTGAGAAGCATCGTTTCTTTCGTTAGCTTATCAAAGCCGTAGATTAAACCGTACTCCGTTCCCTGGGGTTGGTGGGCAATGAGCAGCAATGCCTGATTGGGGTCATCGTGTTTGGGATGCCGGGGGATACGTGTTACTCCAGCACAGATTTCACGTGGTGTGTAGGGTTCTATCGGGGAACCTTCAACGTAGTGCTTTCGCAAAGTTGCAAGACGCTCCTTGACAAGTACCTCAATGGGTTCAGTTCTTTCCCCTTGTGTCGGGTTATAGCGGATTTCCCGCTCATTCTGGCGAGGCACGAGCAGTCTTTTGTTGTCACGCACAAAAAGCACGGCGGGGTCATTGAAGGGAAGGGTCATCTCAATGACATGGACATTAACACCTTCCCAGACTTCATCCCGTTCAATGAGCTTCGCTAGGGGGGCATCCTCACGGACAGGCTGGGAAGCCTCCGCCACTTTCTCTAGCCCAAACCATCCGCCGATGAGGCCGAGTGCCCCGGCGGTGCCTGTTTTTCTCAAAAAGTCTCTTCGTTCCATTGTGTCACCTCCAGTTATTTCGTTTTCCTTCGGTCAATATCCGAAGCTTCCCGTTGATGAGCCCAATCCCGCTCCCGGGCCGTCACAACCTCGGTGGGTAGTGTTGTCCAGGTTTCAAGCACCTGCCAGCCATCTATCCAAACGCCAGCCTCATCCTGAAGTTTGACGTAAGAGTTCTTGACGGCATACCGGGTAGGTATCCAACTCACCGTGAGGCTGTTACCCCGTTGAAGTTTGCATTGTGTGTGGGTTTCTGTAGCCATAGTTCACCTCAGTCTAAGAGTATCTCGTCAGTAAATGCAATGGGGCCTTGGATGCTGCGGACACACCCTACGGATTGATAGGGGGCGATTTCAAGGGGTGAAAAGCATCTGATTTTACCCCCAGGCAAAATTACATGCACTCCTTTTTGTGTTACCTTTTTGACTACACCGATCACAAGAGTGCTAGTCACCTCTATTTCCATTCCTGGACGGAAAACGTCTAGTGTTTGCCGTAAAAGCTCAGTTTGTACTTTGCTTAGATCCCCCACCTTTACCGATACAGGGTCTGAGTCGATACTGATTTCTCGGGCCTTTGTGTCTCTTCTGTCCACTGGTGGGTATTTCGTTCCCTTTTTTCGTTCCCTTGTTGCCGAGGGTGAGGACTCTAAGTAGTCAGGATGGTCATATCCAATCATAGTATCCCTCCTTAGGAGATTCCGCTAGTCAGAAGTTCTTCCCGCACTTTCGTGAGTGTCTCCCCCAACCAATTGGTACCGTTCCATTGTTTCCTGTCCAAAGCCCTCGGGTCGGTTTTCCGTAGCCCTATGCCCCAGATGTGATCCTCAGGACTGGCTTCAACCAACGTGGTTCCAGCCGTGGCCAGAAGCTCGCGTTTCATCTCCGGGTTCTGGGTGTATTTGGCATAGGATGCCTTATACACGACATCCTTGGCGACAGCCGCCCATTTGTCAACGTTAAAGCCGACAACCCCACGTCCATAACGTTTCTGGTCAGATGGATCAGACGTAGCCATAATCCGTGCCTCCGCCTGGGCGTCCCCGAAGAGCCTGGCTTTCTCCGCCATCATATACTGTTCGGCACAGTTGTACCAAACCCCGCCAATTTGAAATGGCGAAGGATGCCATTGTGAGAATGTTCCAGACCAGAAGAAAGTGAATCGTTCTTTCGTTGGCATTGTTTGCCCTTTATTTGTGTTTGATGCCAAAGCCTAATCTCGGAGCTAGATAGCCCTCCACGTTTTCTACAGATAGGACGCCACTCAAAAATTCCATCTGGTAGTCTGAATAGAAGTACTCCCAAACAAAGGGGGTACGATTAACATGGGCTGGGATATAGGCTAAGGGAATACCTGTGCCAAAGAAACTTTCATTCCCAAAGTGTTTCTTCCAGTTGTAGCACTCCATATCCTTGGCACGGATATGATCATCGGCACTGATATAGTTAACGAACGCTGTAAGCCATCCTGTCATGTCATCCGTACCGGAACCTGACAGGTGCTTATAGATGGAAGACCAAAAGGCATTGTCTATAGGTTCCCCAGCAGTTTGCTTTGCGATCTTGTCAACCACGGGGAGCAGATGCTTGAAGTAGTCCCCCAGATCTTTCTGAAAGATTACTGAAAGTGCCAGACACGCATCATAGAGCATTTGATAGTCCTCCGGTTTCCCCAAAAGTCGAATCTTAGGGATACCACAACAGGTAAGGACTCGATACTCAAAATACGGAGAGGCCATGTCCAGAAATGTCATCAGGGAGGCAATCTGCGAAGTCTCCGTATGTGTGGAAAATGGGGGGAGAACCTTTTCCATAATGTCACTGGGGACGCACCCTTTCATTGCCGGGTAAAACTGGCTGAGTGCTTTATCCCATTGCGAGGGTTTCCCCATTCTGAGAGCATCATCTTGAACACGAATGAGTCGTTTCTCCGGGGACGTTGTGAACAGACTTCGGTATTCCTCGGGGTTCAGTTTCACAGCGGTAGCTACTTCGTTGGCCACCAAGTACATCAATACATCAGGAGACAAGGCTAAAGGGTAGTGCTTTGCAAAGGCGTGGTGTACCGTTTGGAAGAAGAGGCTTGAGCCTTGAACTTGGTCATAACGATCCGTCCAAAGGTTTACCATCTCAGGGCTAGACAGGTACTCCAGCTTTTCCCCTGTTTTGGCGTTCTCAGCTTGTTGCATCTCGTGAATGTCTCGGAAGCCGGGGCGGGGGCCACAACTTAGCTTCTCCGTACAAGAGACACCCAGAAAGTTTTTAGCTGGAGTTGTTACCGTGGGGGCAACCTGGGGGGTGCACCTGGGGATCTGGACACTGATGTCTAGGCAGACACGTTTAGGATCACAGTCAGGAATTTTCGGTAGGGCAGTTGTGTTGTTATTCTCAGTTGTTTTCATTACTTGTCCTTTTGCTCCCAAGAGCCTTTAAAATTTGGATTCCATCTGTATTGAAGATCAGTAGGTTTTTCTCTTGTTTCCAGCACTCCGATGTTTACAAGCCCATCGAGCACATTGTCAAGGAAGTTGCCAACAGGATTATCAGACCAGAAGATGTGTTTGAGCGTAGTAGCAAAGTCGTCATTGTTTTGGAACAGCACCCTAAACAACGCCAGCTCAGCACCGTCCCAGTCCGTCCAGTCCTGGAGTTGCTCCCGTAGGGGTGGAATAGTGTTCATAGGCTCTCCCCAACTAACAGTAAGTGATCACTTCTTTCAGCCCGCCGTTACGCACGGAAGCCAGGATACCTTCCATACCCTTAGTCTTGGTGTATCTCTTCAAAGGACTCGATTTCGTCCGTCTCCGATAGCCGTACCGCAATTGGACCCCAGCCCCTGTGCGTTCCCCGGTCAAACGTCCCAAAGAGCCCGTTCAGGATGCCTAGGAGGCCCACCGTGTACTGCTCCTCATCCGCAAGTACCTGAATGGAGAGGTGTTTGGCTAATGCTTCATTGCAAGGTACCCGACAGGCAAGAAGTTCCGTAATGGCCTCTTTATCCGTGGCAAGGACACCATTCAGTAGTGCCACCACGTCGTGGGGTGACACCCGATCTTTCATCGTAGGGGGTATCCAAGGAAACTGTCGGACTTGGATGAGTCCTTTATGGGCGGCTTCCCCCCAGATATGAACAGGGATTGAGTAATATGTCTCAGTTGTAAGGTCTACGAAAGCTCGGAGTGGCCCCCGTTTGTCCGAGCCATCCGCCGGGATAAGGTCGTGTCCCTCAGCCTCTAGCTCTTGTTTCTTCTGTGTGAAGGCTACTGCATCCGTGTATTCGTTTTTCTTCATTTGTGCTTCCACTGGTCAGACGTTCCTATTCTAGCCCAAAGTTTGAGTTGATCTCAGCAAAGAGGGCATCAATGTCTATGCTCTCCGCTGTTGCTGGTGGTGGAACTACGGCCCCCATGTTCCGTAAAGCTGTCCGGCAGAACTTGTCCCGGTGTTCAGGGGTTAACCCTTTCTCTTTCAGCATCAGTAGGTGCTCAGGGGTGCCATATCCAGCATTTCGTTCCCACCCATAGTCAGGATACTTCAAAGCCAGTTTCGCCATGTAATGGTCACGGGCAACCTTGGCGATGACGGAAGCGGCACTCACGGCCCATACCGTGGCGTCTGCTTTGGGAAGGAACTCGACGGGGATGCTTTTAAAGGCGGGACTGAGTTTGTACGTGGGCGGATTCCAAAGGGATACCCCATCCACCACAATCTTAACCACTTCTACCTCAGGGTAGAGCACAAGGAGTTTCTGGATGCATTCCAGGAAGCATTCCTTCACGGCCACCCCAATGCCTAATCTGTCGATTTCTTCAGCAGACCGCCGTGCTAGCACCCATTTGATGTCAGGGTGGGTTGTAAGGGCTTTAGCGGCCTTCTCACGTTGCTTTGCGGACATCTTTTTGGAGTCCTTAACACCGGGGACAAGCTCCTCCCCGATAGGGCACAGAACCCCCGCCGTGAAAACATCCCCGGCCAGACAACCCCGACCAACCTCATCAACTCCAAGAATGTACTTAGGCATTAGGTTGCTCCGTTAGAGTGACTACGTCCCAGGTATCCGTTTCCACCCAGTAAATGATGGATTCTTTGCCTATGTATCCCGTGGGTAACTGGAAGGGTTGAAGTTTGCACTGTGCAGCCCGTGTCTTAAAATTTATGGCTAGGATTTCCTGTATCAGGCAGCAGCCGACTACGGGGTAATCCCCACACGGAGTGAGGGGTGTCAGGCCCAAAAACCGACATAGATCTTTGTCTTGGGGCCGTATGGCCATTCCCGTTTCAATCGCCGTTAGCATTGTCAGTACCCCCTGTTATAGGTGCCTCAACCAAGTTGACAGGTTCCCACTCGTCTAGCCCCCAGAAGATGTTCCCACCCTTTTTGACACAATAAGGGTCCATCGAAGGGGGCCTTACGTATGTGGCATCCGCCGTAAACGTTCCGGTTTGGGTATTGACATCAAACAGCTCGTCGATATGAAGGTAGGCGGGTTGCTCCCAAGGGCCTACCTTGGATTTGAGGGTCATCCCTCTGGCTATTCTAGTCAGCATCCGGTTCCTCCAGCAGAGGGTTTCACCCGAAGTTCCACTTCAAGGATTTCCCAATTTTGGAGTTCTAGTTTATACAGGAGAAATTCTCGTGTCACGTCAGTTGTTTCTAAGGAGGGCAGCGTCAAGGGAGTGCATCTGCACAGTGCCGTTCCTTTAGCCCAGTCTATCTCCAGGATCTCCTGCACCTGCATAACCTTACCAGTGTAGTCAATCCTATCCCACGTTTCCCAGCCCTCGTGGCATCCCACAATATGCATCCCTTTAGCTAATCGTGTTAGCATCTGCCTCTCCTGTGTTTGGATTCCCGCACCGTTATATCTGATTCAGGTGCAAGTTTCCGTATGTACCCAAGAGCTTTTTGAAAGCTCTCCTGAGCTAACAGCCCC
>Ga0172381_10005929_pt1 | contig 12314 bp, 14 predicted proteins | sample Leawel6488metaG_FD_119754 | JGI IMG/M metagenome (GOLD analysis project Ga0172381, IMG submission 119754) | Leachate microbial communities from a municipal landfill in Southern Ontario, Canada - Leachate well 64-88 metaG | ecosystem: Engineered > Solid waste > Landfill > Unclassified | place...
ACCAGTGTATCTAAACGATGGTGCTATTCCTTCTGATATATTTTGTGCCACACTTGCAGTGCTTGGCGCTGACACTGTCGTCCATATTATATTGCCGTTCTTATCATATTTAAAAGCCATTTTGTACCTCCTTTTAGTTAAAGTCCTAATTTATTATAAATCCGTTAGGGGTATATCTTACAATTACATTTTGACTAACAATAAAATTTCCAACTCTTACTAATTGAAAAATCCCAGTAGCAGGATTAAAATAATTTTTATATATGGGGGTAGGAGTTAGCGCATTTATTACAAGCGATAAGTCTCGTGTAGCCTGAATTGGAGCTGCAAAAAATGAATATAACTGGTTAAGTTGATAAGCACTTACTTTATTAGTAGTTGCAGTGAATACACCATCTGAATATGCAGCAGTTCCGGTATATACAATAGTATCGCTAGCCGTTATATGTGATTCAACTATAGTTTGAACTGTGTTTGCCGTTCCTATTTCAGTAATAGGCGTCATTGCTATATGGTCTGCTCCCGAACTTCCGTCTGTTACGGAATTAAGTTTCTGTAATTCGGTGTTGGTTGAAGCCCTTAACACTTCAAATTGTGCCGTCAGTTGGTTTCTGTGGTTAGTTGCTGCGTTTGTTTGGTTCGGATATAATGTTACATTTGTCACTAATGGCGCTACTATTGGATTTATCATTTTACTTTGCTCCCTCTTATATAATTTATCATTACATTTGAAATACCTAAGTCTTTGGATAGAGTGTTATTAGACAGTTTAATCGAAAAGTAAACTATCTTTTTAATTTTAGGACGCCTTTTTATTTGTTTGGCATAGTTAGACAGATTGTCAATATAGTTATAAGTATCGTCGTAATTTAGTGTAGTGTCATAACTGAACCAACCTAAGTATATTGTCTTGCTATCTACTTTTGTTTTCTTTTCATCTAAATATGTAATAGTCAATGTTGTATTGGTTGTTGATGTTTGCAACCCAATCAAAACTTCGTAAACTGTTTTAAGGTATTGAGGCAAATTAAAGTCAAATACCTTCGACTGCCAATAGCCATTTATCGCCACTCCGTTATCAGCAAATGAGTTATCAGTTTTTGTTATTGTTCCTGCGTCGCTTCTACCGATATACAACACTCCGTCTTTTTGGAAAAAAGCATTTGCGTAAATATTATTTTGTAAAAACCACGATAACCGTCTTTGAGATACTTCATAATTTCCTGTATCGTAATATGATGTAATATCGTAATCCCACATATATACATTGCCGCCTACGTTAAGCCAATATTTACGGTCAAAGTCCACCGAAGAACATGCAATTAAATGAGCATTTGTTTCGTCTAATAAGCCATCAACAGTGCCACTGCCTAATATATTATTACTGATAGGTTTAATATTGTTTTCGCTTGTTTTGTCAGTCGCATCTAAAATAAATACGCCTTTATAAGTATTAGCGAATACAAGTCTATTGTCGATAAGTTGAACTGACTTAGGCATGTCACAACCAATATGAGAGTGTATTTCTCGCATTGGGAAGGTTACACCTGATGTTGAATATTCCGGTAATATAGTCTCAAAAGTGGCGTCAAAATTATAGCGAATTGCGTATACGGATTTACTCTTAAAAACTATGAGTTCCCCATTTTGCTTGCCAAAGGCTTTTATGGGTTGACTATTATTATCAAGTTTTTCGTCTTGTGTTTCGGGGAAGTATGTAGGGTCTTTAAGCCCTGACTTCCAGTAAGTAGTAGGGTAGTTTGTATTACCCGATACAAATATCCTTGTGCCTCCGTCAATGCCCGAACTTTCACCACCGAATGGTATTGCAAGAGTGCAATTATTTATCATATTAGTTTGTGTTGAATTTACTGTTGCGTAAGCCTTTATCCGCACTCCGTCTATTACGCCATCATTTGTAGGCGATGAAGTAAAGGTTATTTTCCCACTTGTATAGTTTGTAGTAAAGTTAGTATTTGCCACACCATTTACTAAAACAGTAGGTGCAGTAGTATTAGTCAAAGAAGTCTGCGGAAGTGTATAAGTGTTTGTACCATCAGCGGTATACCATGTTTCAAAGCCATTACCAATAAGGTTATAATCTTCGTATGGGGTTGATACAGAAAGCGTAGGCGTGCAACCGGTCATAACAACAGGGATATAAGGTGAAACTTCCGATGCAACTAACCCTGAATTTATCGTCCAGTATTTAACGCCATCTTTATAGTACAAGTTATCGCCATAAGGGAAAAATGTTCCCCCAATATTTGAGACAGTGTTTGTTATTGCAGTACAAGCCGCATTAGTTAAGTCCCACTTATACAGTGTATTAGCAGCGTGAACTACACCATAACCATTAAAAGCATCTTCGTATATAGTTAATACCGGACCTTGCAGATTAGTTACAGAATCAATCTGTCCGAATCTTTTATTTAATATTTTATCTTTATACCACATATTAAGCATTGCCGGACTTTGGTTATCTTCAATTTTGTAAGGTAAAGCCTGTAAATTAAGTCCACCGTCTAACTGCGGTAATGTTACTTCGGGCATTTTATCACTCCCTTATTTTAAAAGTTTATTAAATCCATGCAGTGCCATTATAATATGACATCGTATGAGTTGTTAAATCCCATACAGCCATACCCTCCGTTGGACTTGATATGGCATTTTTTTGAGTTGACGTCATTCTTGGAGGCATAAACGCTTTAGTGGTTGACGTCACATCTAATATTGCATTGGCGTTAGGTGTTGTTGTGCCAATGCCAACATTACCGTTCGGTAATACTGTTTGAGTAACAGAATTGCCACTCCGAGTAATCTGCAATGCAGTTATTTCAGTTCCGCCACTGTCATCTATTGTCTGTATTTGATAAACTGCAGCTCCCGAGGTTGAACTTCTTATGATATTTCTCCAAAACTTATTATTAGTCGAACTATCACTTGCGCCTAAGGTCAAAGCAGAATATGTAGTTCCAACTATTTGTATATTTTTTGCAGTTGAAACATAATCTATCGGGGTTGTTGTGCCAATACCTACATTGCCTGTATTTTCAATCATAATGGCAGGCGAACCGTCTAATGCTTGCCCTGAAAATAATCCTAACCCGTAGTTAGAATAGTGACTAAACCCTATTCCATAAATTGAATTACTATCTGCATAGGTAGATATTTTGGAATTAGCTGAATTGTTTTCGTTTGAATCCGTATTTATATTTAATCGTGTCTTAGGTGCTGTAGTTCCAATACCCACGTTACCGCCATTCGGCTGTATATTGACATAAGATGTTGTCCGTGTACCATCTGTCGTGCCCTGCAAAGTTAAATCACCATTCGCAGCGACTGAACCGTTTATTGATGGTATTATTGGCGTACCATTTATTATGGTTTGCGGCGTTGTTTGGTCAAGCAATAAAATATCAGAGGCATGTTTACTGTCGACCGTGTCAGCGTTTCCACCATCAGCAGGTAATGTTGTAGGATATGCCGGAAGGTTGACATTTGTCCCACTTTTTATTTCTGCACCGCTGTTTATTTTCACACTTTGAACTGCGGTGTCTGCCGTATTTCCTTGTGCTGACGAGGCGTATGGTAATCCCGTTAGTGTTTGGTCACCTGTATTATCGCCAGTGAGTATAGTGATACCCAGTTTAGTCTTTATTGTGGTTGCCGTTTCATCGCCACTATTTGAATTACTAGTATTCCCCAATAATGTACTTTCGGGGCTTGTAATTAAACGCGAGCCTGTAACTTTATCGACCTTGCCTGATAAATCACTATCTAATTTAATCGCGAGCGTATTAACTTTTGACAATGCTACTTTTCCCGGAATATCACTCATTTAGTAGCCCCCACTAAAAAATCTGTTCCTGCTTTTCCCAAATAGTCTTTGTTTAACTTGCACTGATCGTGTGATTGTATTGTTAAGTGTACTTAAATAAAAATCATACTTTGATTTAATTCTTTGATATAATTCACTGCTTGTTTCGTCTACTAATTCAAGTGCCACACCATAAACTAGTGCATCAATAGCATCATCTTCAATGTCAAGAGTTATAGTATCAAGAGTTGTATCACTTATTGCAGTAGGATAAGCCCAATAAAACACTCTAACTTCACCATTTGTGTTAAAGGGTATCATTAAAATTGTTCTACCCTCTACCACAAAGTCTATTAGTGGTCTGTAATCGTTATTATCTCCCGTTAGGATATAGTCTATGTTGTAGAAGTCTGCAGGAAGTGTTTTGGCAATATAATCGTCGTAAAGAGGAACATCACTGTCTAATGGGAATGTAGCCGAATAAAGAGCCACAGTACCTATATTAAAGTCATAAGTCCCCGACACCTTTAGACGAACATAATAATCTGTAGTAGGAGTTATATTGCCTCTTACGGTGTCAAACTGTCCGAATGTAGTTATTGTTACTGCGGTTGTGTCTAATGTAGTATAAGTAATACCATCTACACTTTCTTCTACATCAACAGTGCAGGAACCATCTACTTGTAAACTGTATGACTTAATGCTCGTAGAGCCGCCGAAATATAAAGCAGTCCCAGTATATCTTGTAATCCCAGTGGTGTTTACATAGTTGGTTAAAGGATATTGCGTAAATCTTAGACACTTAGATATTTTCCTTGAAGTAGTGGCAATCTTCCTTTGTTCCATATCGATTAAAGAATTCATACGCAAAAGATAATCAAGAGCGTTTTCGTCAGTTGAACTGATAACCTCTCCGGCTACAGAATATTCATTCATTACTTTTAGAATTCTATTCTTAACTTCACTTAACAGTATTGTCCCCATTATATACCACCTTTTTTATAGTCCAAGTCTAACTCCTAAGCCTATTCTTTGAAATCTATTCGAAAACAAATCATAATACCACTTTAGGTTAGGGTAACCATCATTTTTAATGTCGTCCATTAACCAAATTGGTGTTGCAAAATCCCAAGTAGTAAATGTCCCTTGTGTTTTCATTTCTTCGGTTGTTTGTGGTGTTGCTGCGGTTGTGTCTGATTTGCCTGACGTTGTAGAATCATAATGATTGCCTGTAGCAGTGCCACTCCACAATCTGCCACAAAAACCACCGTTACTATCAGCCGTACCTGTCACAGCACCAGTTGAGTAACACTTTGTCACCGAACCGCCACTGATTTGGCTTGTAAACCCACCTACATAATCGGCAGTTACGATGTTGACATTACCACGAGCATAACAATTAGATATTGTTGCAGTTACGATTGCTCCCGCAAATCCACCAACAGAACCATAAGAACTAATATTCCCTTTGCCTGCTGATTTTGTTATGGTACTGCTTTCTATATACCCACAAAGTCCGCCTGCGACTTGACCGTGTGTCGTTATATTAACTGTGGCAATACAGTCATTTATAGTTGCGTTTTCGGCGTAATTTATCAATCCGCCATAATTAGAACGTTCTGCCGTTGTTGTTGATGCACCTAATATCCTTATTTTTTGAAACAGTGCTCCTGTCTGTGTATACCCAAAAATACCGCCATACGAAGATTTATAGTTAAATATTTTATGGTAGTTACCATCAAATACGCCTGTAAACTCGCCACCATTGTCAACCCCAATCGGCGTCCAATCAGTGTAAGATGTCATATCAATATCATTAGTTTGCGTAAAATATGATGTTAAGTTTGACCGGACATTATATAAATCTAATGCGTTTGATATTAAATATGGGTCTGCCTCTATACCTGAACCACCGCTATACATAGTTTAGCTCCTTATTTAGAATTTTATATAGCCTTATAAGCTATAACACTGCCTGATGTTAATGTGATTGAAGTAAATAATCCCGGTATTGGCGTACCCTCTTTGATAGATACTCCTGTGAATGTGTTACCTGTCGGTACTGGTAATACTGCTGCAAACACCGTATCAGCCGTTGTCTGAATTGCACAATAATTACCTACATGTGCAGATGTGTCACTTATAAACTCAAACCCTGCCTTGCCCATCTGTTCTTCCATAATATCTCTGTTCATAATAAATCCTCCATAATATTTTTATTTATAATTAAGTTCATAATTTTCAAAACGCATTTGGTTGAAATTTGTGTTGCGTTCCTAATTTGTGACATCTTTCGTCTATTGGTTGTGATATTGCATTTTCAAATGTCCACCCTCTACGAAGTCTACTTCGTAACGTTTCTTTGCTTATCCCTATATATATCGCCCATTGGTCTCTATTAAGTGTTATTCCGTTACATGTGAAAGTTACATTGTTGGTTTTATTGTTTTGTTGTTCCACCATTGTTGCCCATCTACAATTATCCTTATTATACCCTTTAAGATTGTCTTTTCTATCAATAGTTAGTTTGTCAGAATAACCCTCTTGCATATCTTCCCAAAATCCTTCGAATGTTAGCCATTTATCGCATACGCTGATTCCACGTCCACCATAATTTAAATAGCTTATATTGCGTGGGTTTAAACATCTTTGTTTCATTGCTTTCCATATTCCGTATTCCCTTGTATAGGACCTATCATGCTTTAAATGCAATTCAGTAAAATAACAACCGCAACTATTAGTATCTCCGCCGTTTAAATGTGAAGTTGTTACTGTTTTTAAATTTCCGCAGTCACACTTACATTCCCACTTACTATTGCCTAAATGCTTTAGAACTATTAATCTCCCAAATCTTTTGTTTATTAAGTAAGTCTTTCTATTCATAATACAACACCATCCTTTCGTGCATCCTTTATAAAGTAGTAGGAAGGGCGGTAGGATTAACCGCCTTTATTGTGTTCGAATCACTATCCCACTTAAATATTTTACTGCATTGTAATGCCTTAATCAACGCTTAACTACAACACGAAAGGTCTGTGCCGTTGCTGCGTTTGTATTTGTTGCTGTGTAGATTGTTGCTGTTACAGCATTAGCCGCTGTAATAACATTACCTAAAACAACTTGGTCTGCTACTGCATTTACAGCCGCAATATTCAAGATTGTGTCGGTTGCTAATACGCCTGTTACTGTTAAAGCAAGATTTTGAAATACAGTTGCCGCTACATTCACCGCCGCTATATTGATAGCCGCAGATGTGTAGGAAACAACAGAATTGATTGTATCTCCGCCACCAACTTTCAAAGTTCCTGTGTTCGTCAAACCTGTTACCGCCGCAGAACCTCCGGTTACAGCATTTGTTGCACCAACACTATCACCTGTAATAGCTGCTGTTGAATTTAAAGCACCCGTTACTTTGGTTGCACCGGTAATGTTGGTTGCTCCATTTATCGTAGTTGCTCCGGTAATCCCGACTGCTCCTATGATATTAGTAGCACCCGTTATAGCGGTAGCACCGGTAACAGCCACTGCACCGCCTATGGTTACTGCTCCTGATGTGTCAAGCGTTGATGTATTTACTCCGTTTGGGAATTTAGTCACTTTATATCACTCCTTTGTTTAAGATTAAGGGGGCAATGAAGCCCCCATTTTTAATTATGCAGGGTTCGAGAATACGATTGGTCTTGCATCTCCGAAGCCTACACCATAATCCATATACCCAACCGAACGAGCAATTAATGGATTGTCAAGTTCTGCTATCATAACAGTAGGTCTTGTGATATAAACTACTTTGAAAGTATCTTTAAGTAGTGTTCTGTCACAAACAGCCCATTGTTTAGCAGTAAAACCGTCATTCCCTCCGCCGATGACAAGATATTTCATACCATTAAACGGGTTTGCTCCATTTTCTGCACTTTCAGGCATTCTTTCAGGAACAAGTTTGCCATCAACGCCGCAGATCTCTTTTGCTTTGTTTTCCAATTCAGGAGAAACAAGCAGAGTATTCATATCACACATAAACGGAAGTCCGTCAGGTGTAAGGTATCTGTTTGCGGTTGTCTGTGCGGTTGTGATTGCAGATGTCGACAATGCAGTTGTTATCAAGTTACTGAAAGTACCTGCATCTGTGTCGATTGTCGATGTGCTACCACTATCACCTTTTGAAGCTACAGGGTGCGAAGCAGATGCCCAAGGTTGAGCATCTCCACCTGTATAGTTTGAATCAAAAGCTCTACCGAACTTTCTTAATACTGAAAGATAAACTGACATTACTCCGCCGTAGCCAAGTCTTGTGCCAACTCTCTTACATTCGCCAAGTTTGTCGATTTTAGCCATTTTATAGCCGATGTCGATTGTTTTATTAAATTCGCCCGGTGTTACAACGGTGATAAATCCTCTTTTTTGGTCGCCCGTTACAAGAGTTGTTCCGTTGTATGCTGCATATTCACCAAATCCGCCCAAACCTTCCATACGATAATCAACAGAGTTACTATCAACTTCGTCAACTATTTCGGAAAGTTTATTCATTCCATTCCTATACTCATAATCGAAGGTTTTCGTTATTAAAGGGTATAGGTCATTCTTCCAAGCTGTGTTTAAGTTACTTAGTCCCATTATATTTTCCTCCTCCTATGCTTTTTTGTTGCCGAACGTATGTAACGCGGCTTCTATTTTTACTGTGTTTCTGTCTGTATCCATTCCTGCAACTCTAACGCACATTGAGTTAGTTGTTGCTGTAAGAACGATTGCTCCTCCACCTGTTGCAAGTTCGCCTCTGTCGAAACCAATCGGAGGGAATATTGCGAATACATCAGTTGCCGTTACAGCGCCCGAAGCAGCAATAGTCAATCCTTTGTTAGTTCCGTCTGATGCTGTGATTGCGTAAACTGTTCCAACGGGATCAGTGTTAGCAGAAGCTGCGGCTTTTGAAATAATCTTAGCCTTTCCACCAACAAAATCACTGTCTTGGAACGTAGCCATACCTGTAGCGGTAATCAGAACATTTGAGCCTGATGTAGCCGTTATCTGTGGAGCTGCCTGTTCAAATATTGCCGTAGGGCTGTCTGATACAAGAATGTTCAAGCCGTTAGACCTGATATTCAAAGCATCTGCTGCCCCCGAATGTGTTTCTTTTGCCACGCCTAAGACGTGTGTTGTTAAAGCGTTCGTTGCTGCAATTACCAAGTTACTTGATAATGAAACATACGATCCGGCTGCTATGTTCGTAGCCGTTGCTATTGGGTATTGTCCGACTGATTCAACTTGTGAACCGGACTTGTCATTAATAAATTTCATTGTTTTTCCTCCTTCTTATAGTCTGTTTTTAAATTCGGTTGAAGACATTTTTAACTTTGGATTTTGTTTATTCCAAGCTTCAAGTGTCTCTCTTTCTTGTTCTTCTAAGCCCGAGCTGTCTCCGGCTGTTCCTTTTCCTGTTCCGGTAGACAGTAAATCTTTACTCTTGTATTTCGCCCGGATTTCGTCTGCTGTTTTCTTTTCTAATTTGGAAGTAAACTTCACATAGTCCTCGTATATCTCGGTTAATGTGCCAACTCTTGAGCGTGTATAGTCGATAAAGTCCTCGTCTTGTTGCAATTTAGAGACATCAGTATCGGTATGTTTCTCGTTAAAGTCGGCTTGCTGTTTCTCCCAATCCTCTTTTAAGAGTTTGTTTGTTTCTTCTTTACTTGCTTCTTCGAGTTGGCTTTTAAACAATCGCTCGACTTTTTCTGTAGTAGTTCCAAATCGCCTCGCTAAAGATACGAGTACCTTGTCATCGGGTATGTCCTCTTCATCTTCGATTTCATACTCCTCGACCTCTTGCTCAAGGTTTTCTTCTGTCTGTTGCTTCTGTGCTTCTTTTAGGGCTTTGATGTTTGCCTTCTTCTCGGCAATCGTTTCACCTTCAAAAAACTCTCCGATGTCATCATAGACTTCTTTTAAGTCATCGTAGTCATCGGGTTTGTGTCTTGAAAGTCTTTCCTTGACGATTTCGTCAACTTTTTCCTGTTCATCAGCATCAAAAACAACTTTTCCTGTTTCGTCTTTCATAATTTCCTCCACGTTTTAGGACGGTGCCTATATATTCCGCAATAGTTTAATGTCATAATGCGTTTTAGGACAAATAAAAACCGATTATTTCACACAATTAAGTGCAGAATAACCGGTTTAAAACTGGTTTGGTTTTTTTATTTAGTTTTCAAAGTTCAGGAATATTCTCTATTATCATTGTCCATATTGTGATATTCCATCTCTGTACCATCTGTAAATGTTACAGTAACCATTGAGGCATATACTTCATTCCCTCGATATAGTGGTTTAGTCTCTTTAATTTGTATATGACTTTTCTCACATTCTTCAATATACTTTTTGTTTGTTCCATTATTACCGCATATCTCGCATACATATATTGCCTGTTCTTTTTGTTTCACGGTTTAAAACCTCCCTCTAACACTTTATAAGTGTTTATAATTCAACTTCATTCTCTGTGTAACAGTTTACACCATTTTTCCTCGCTTTGCAAATGATAATTATTTTTGTTCCTTCGCCTTTTTTGTCGATTTCCATTAGTTTGTTTAAACATCTACCACACAATACCTTACGTTCTTTGAGAATCGCCTTTACCATCTTGTTTCTCCCATTCCGGCTTCCGCACAATGTCGGCATATTTCGTCTTGTTCGCCTGTCGCACGGTCATCAATAATTCTTTTGCGAATGTCCGAAGCCATAAGTTCTTCCCAAGAATCTGTTAAAATATTTCCAAGTTTATACTTTAACGAAAAATCCATACAACAGAACTGAACACTTCCGTCAGGCATTATAACCCCGCTTTGGTCTGCACTGAATCCGTTTGTGCAAACTATCGCTCCACCTTGCCAATGAACCTTGTGGACTGTCTTATCGTCTGTTTTCAATGTGCCACATCTATCGTGTATTCTATAAGTAGGTCTAATGTTTATAATGTCTATTAAGTCCGAATGAACCGCCGAGCCGTGAACTGAATAATCAACCGAACACCACGCACCAAGTGGGTACATTCTTGTATGCCTTAACAATTCCTTGTATTGCTCTGTTATTTTAATCTTTGTATTGCCTTCTTTATCGGGCAAGTGAACTATAAGCGACCTTACGCTATAATTCTTTTTTAATATTTCGTATTGTTCAATAGTCATTCCGACAAGTGTTGTATAAATTATTACTGTATGTCCTTTGTCTGTTGCATAATCAATCATATCTGTGCAAGATTGATTTACAAACGGCTCTGAAAACCCTGCAATGCTCACTGTCGACTTTGGTAGTTTGTCTATTGCAGTCTTAAATGTTTCAAGTGTCATCTGTTTTCTGCCTTTGTAGTTCTTTTTAAGTAAGTCCTGTGGGCAGAATTTACAAATATTGCAACAGCTACTAACGAGCGAAAACTCTACAAAACTTGTCAAGGTTTATCAACCCCTTCACACGCACTACACGCAGTATTTACATATTCTGCAAGTTTCTTTTTCAATTCTGCATTTTCATTCCACAAATAAGTAAGTTGGTCTTCTGCTGTCAAAATAGGTAGTATTCCTTTATTTAATAGTAGACTTTCTATCAAGTCCATCTTTTCACGGACTACAGCTATCTTATTATCTATAACATTTCTATTCTCAACCGTTAAAATGTCAAGATTCCCTGCAAGTTCGAAGTTCTCATCTGCCAATCTTTTGTTTTCTTTTTGCAATAAATCTATTTCTTCTCTATCCACACGCCTACGATGCCAAGAATCACGCTCTGATATTTGATGATTTATCCTTTCTGTTCTAATAGTACATAACAACTCGCTTACTTTATTATTATTAAACACGGTTTAAAACCTCCTTATAACCATTTAATTTTTTTGCCAAAGAATTTAAAAAGCCATTCGTTCAACGATGTTGTAACAATTAATACCCCTTCTTGACTTTCTATCGCTTGTTTGGTTGATGTATCTATTCTGCACAGTTCTTCAAATATGCCTTTATCGTTGTTTATACTCTCAAATATATCCATTTCCTCAAATGCTTCGTCTAACAGGTGTATATATTCAAGCAGTTCTTCTTCCTTTTTCCTTAACTTAAACGCTGCAAAGTAGTAATATGCGTATATCAGTAGCCCTGTTGCAAAGAAGTTAGCCTGTCTTTGGTCTTTTTCTGCCAATATGGGGTATGCTCTTGTGTAAGCTGCTATATAAAAGGGTTGAACAACCCAATTATAGTCCTGACTTCTCGTGATTGACTTCTTATTCTTCTGCCACATATATGTTACTGTCGGGTCACGCACTATCTTTTTTGTTAAGTTTAATGCTAAAAAATTAAATGCACCATCTTCAAACCATTTCTGATCGGGGAATGTGATATTATTCTGTCTGCAATATTCCACCTTAAACGCTTTTCCGTGAACGAACGCCGAATTATTACAGTCTTGCATTGTCAGTTGACAAGTTTCAGGGTCGTATTCCATAAACGATGTGCATACTGCGTCC
>Ga0172381_10005930_pt1 | contig 12314 bp, 10 predicted proteins | sample Leawel6488metaG_FD_119754 | JGI IMG/M metagenome (GOLD analysis project Ga0172381, IMG submission 119754) | Leachate microbial communities from a municipal landfill in Southern Ontario, Canada - Leachate well 64-88 metaG | ecosystem: Engineered > Solid waste > Landfill > Unclassified | place...
ATTTACATCCAAATCATTAAAATCAATTAATGCATTATAACCATATACTTGTCCAACTATTCCCCCAACATAAGAACTTCCTCTAATTGATTCAAATGAAGCCGTTAAATCTGACACACTACCTAAAGCAGTTCCAATAATTGAACCAACATAATTTCTTCCAATAATATTAGCATCACTTAGAATAATATTTTGAATACTAGATGTTAGTTCAGTGCAACCAAATAAACCAATGTAATCAGTCGAGGGCCTGTTAATGTTTAATCCACTTATAGTGTGTCCTCCACCATTAAAATTACCAGTAAACCTTGTGCTCCATGTTCCTATAGGCCTAAAACCTAAGCCACTATTATACAATGCTCCTCCTTCACTAGTATCATTGTAACAATTAATGTCTTGAGTTAAAACATAGTTTTTACTTCGAGTTTCATTGTTAGTGTCAATTTCTTGTAGTTGTTGACAAGTCGATAATTGAATTGCATTTACTCCCATTGATAAATTTCTTGAATCAGAAATTCCCCAAGTTTCATCATTATAACAATTAATGTCCCATTCAAAAGAACCCAAGTCATCAGAAATCGTGTAATTAATTGTATTCTCTATTCCACTATTTATCCCTGTGTAAGTGTTTGAGTCATCACCTATTCTTAAAGTGCATGAATTTATTTCTCCGCTTGAACTTGTGGGAGTAAATTGGAAGGATAATTCGTGTTCGTAAAAAATTGATTGGTTTTGAGGAGAATTTAATTGAATTGTTAAAGAAGGTCCAGTAGTAATAATAGAGAATTGTAGAGATTCTTCGACCGTATTACTATTAGAGTTAGCATCTACACAAATCACGTTCCAATCAATTGTAGAAACATCTTCACTAAAAGTGTAATTAATTATATTAACTCCATTATTAATTCCAACATAATTATTTGAGTCACTACCAACAAAAAGAGTACAAGAAGTTATTTCGCTTTCATCACTCACACTAAAATTAAAATCAACACTCCTACTATTTAGTTCTCCACTTGGAGAGTTTAGTGAAACAATTGGAGGAGTAGAATCACTTTCACCTAAATTAACTTCACTCGCACTTACACAATTTGCATAAAACACTCCAGTTATTTTTTTGCTCAAACCTTCTCTTGTAGTATAATTAATAGTTATTGAATATTCTTGATTTCCTCTAGTAGTGCAAGCAGGAATATCATTTAGTGAGAAACTTATTGTTTTGTTGAAAAAGAGTTGGTCGCCAAGAGGAATTTCAATTGAGTCAACAACAATACTATCAATAATAACTTCGTTAAGCAAATTACTTGACACAATCATTTTTCCGGCTCCATCTTCACTCACAGCAAAATCCATTATCTTAACTTCTTTTGTTTCCCATTCTAAATTAGTCATTCTTTGGTCAGTCTCTGAAACACTAGAAGTTTGATTTAATAATAATAAAACCACAACCAAACTCAATATTACAACAACAGCAATTATTACTAAATACTCTATAGTGCCCTGAGCAATTGATTTTTTTGTAAAAAAGCTTTTAGTAAATGAATTTTTTTGCAAATTTTTTTTAGAAGATTCTTCAATTATTTTTTGAGTAAAATAACCTCTTGTTTTTTCTTTTAGCATAACAAAAAAAGAAAGTTCGACTTTTTAAAATAATCTTTCTCAGATTTTTCTTGAATCAATTGCCCAGTGAAGCAAAGCTTGCCTGGCCCTTGGAAGGCAACCTAATTCTCTTTGAATGCATTTTTTCTTTATTATCCCAATATGTCTTTTAATTGCTTTCCAGCGTTTTATTTGTCGTTTGTCTTCAAGCAAAATTCTTCTACCCATATAATATCTGCAGTACCATTGAAACCAACCTCTTGGATCTTCATAATAAATCCAGTCTTTTTTCATCCATTCTTTTAGGGGCATAGAAGCGTTTACTTTAAAGAAATTCAATTTAGGGTCATGAAATTCTTTAGAAAATTTTACTCCCCTAGTCCAACTAAAGGGAAACTCTTTCTTACAATCACTCATGTACTTTCCTCCAAAAACCCCTAAGTGAAGCATTTCTTTGGGAGAGAGTTCGGGTTTAAATTCAGAGTCAAAGTTTTTACCAATTGGTTCTGTTAAATAATAAGTGTAACCTTGTTGCATTAAATCGTTTACAACAATCTTTTTTGGTTTCATAAACATATTACCTAAAAAAAATGTGTTTTAATAAAGATTTTAATTACTCCAACAAACATATTCACAATTTCTTTGATAATTTTGAGTGCTTGGATCATAACATCCTTGTCCATCAGGAGTTACTTCTAACCCATCAACTTGACAAATTTCCCTCATTTTTTCACATTGAGCAATGCATTCATCACTATAACCATCATCAATATTATACCCTTCTTGAGTCCCTTCATCATAACTGGATTCACTATACCCCCCATCATTATACTCATAATAATCCTGACCCCAATAATTATAATCAATGTTTGTTAAGTCAATCATTGGTGCATTTTTGCATTCAACAGGAATTTCAAATACACTCTCGTCAAAAATTCTTGTAAAATTCACTTTTTCAGAGTGAGAAGAGTAATCAAATGAATTAATATCTTGAACTAAAGGAATGCAATACTCTTTACTAATATAATCACTAAGAGTAATTATTTCAGTATCAAAATCCTCTCCAAGGTTTTCTCTTTGTCTTAACTTCCACCCAAATTCGCTTCCCCCGATTTGTTTTAACTCTCCTGTGAAGTTAACATCATAATAAATTGGTTCTTTCATTAAAAAAGGATTAACACTAGCCCCGTGCCTCATTGCAACACATTCTCCATCAGCATTAGAGTAAACCACAAAATCATCTTTTGTTGCAAACCCCCAAGTGCCTACCCCGCTTGGAGCATCTTTTAGTTTATTAAAGTACTTTAATTCGCTAAGAGTTTGTTTTTGATAAAATTGAGTAGTTACCCCAGGAATTAAATCAATGGAATAATAATTTTCTTCATAATAAAATTTATACTCTTCATTCATTTGACAAAAAATACCTTCTTCATTAAAAGGAATATTTGAATCAATTAAATCGTTTTTCAATGAAGAATTCAAATCAGTTGGATTATCTTGAGTTATGCACCCAAATAAGATTAATCCAAAAAAAATTAAAGCAATTACTTTTATTTTCATTTAAGAATCTATGAATTAAGGGATATTTAAATTTAAGTAAATGGTGTTATTAGTTATGAAAATTGAATCAATTGGAGAAGAGAGGGTAGAGTATCATTTAACTAAATCTCTTTTATGGATTGAGAGACTCAAACTCTTCAAAAACAAAAAATTTACTCTCCAAACTCAAAACAAAATCAATTCTTTAAATAACAGAATCTCAAATCACAAGAAAAAGTTGGTTTTCCTCTCAACAAAAGCAAGAAACAAAATAACTAGGTTCTATGCTCTAAACGCACTAAAAGAAATATCCCAAAAATTAAGAGAATAAAAATCAAAGAAATTATTCTTGCCAAGATAGAGTTGGGTAATTTTCCCCAGACCAAATCCAATTACCATCCCAAGCCATTTCCCCAGTATAAACACCATAACTATTAGAATAAAAATCAGTCTCACTATTAGCTTTTGTACAATTAGTATCATTCCCCCCACCACAATAAATAGCATCATCTAATAAATTATCCAACCAATGAAGATTATTTCTACTCCCTGAAATTGAGTTTCCAATAATACCTCCTCCACTCCCGCTAGTACCTTTGAAAACTCGTCCAACCGAAAAAGAATTATGGATATTAGCTTTCATTTCGCCAGTAATTCCCCCTAAACCACTATAAAAAGAAGTTCCGTTAATATCACCTGTGTTGTAAGAGTTGTAAATAGGAGAACCTGTATTGTTGTAACCTGAAATACCTCCAACTCTTTCAAGTCCTCTTATTGAACCAACATTATAAGAGTTTGAAACTGTTGAATGACTTAATCCCCCCGCAATACCACCAACATTTTCTAAAGTAGTTCTAATATTTCCACTATTATAAAGTCCATTTAAATAAAAAAGAGTTTGATCACCTGTCCACGAATAACCAACTATTCCCCCAACTGTAGCCGAACCAATAATATCACCAAAATTAGAACTATTAAGAATCATTGATTTTGAGTTTATTCCAACAAATCCCCCTGTGTAAGAATGAATACCAGCTACAACTGCATTAACATTAGCAAAATTGTTAGAATTTTGAATTATTGAATCTTTAGCATAACCTGTAAATCCACCCAACCTATTTGAAGCAGAAAAATTACCAGAAACATTTACATTATCAATCAAAGTTGATACACTAATATACCCTGCAACGCCCCCCACATACCCATAATCAGAAGCATTAATGTTAACGTCAACTAGGTTAAGATTCTTAATCAATGCTGATTCAGTATAAGTAAACAACCCCACATAATCCCTATCTCTATTAATAAACAAATTATTAATAGAATAATTGTTACCATTAAAAGTACCCTTAAATTTATTATCAACATCACCTATAGGATTAAACCCTCCCCCTTCATCCCAAGTTAAAGTCTCTAAACAATTAACATCACTCACGAGTTCATAATCTCCTAAAAGATTATCATTAATAGCATTTTGTAACTCAAAACAAGAAGCTATTTGTTGAGAATTAGCATCCATAAAAATTTTTCTTGTAGGAGAAGAAGTAGTATTCGTACCATCAGTACAAGATATATTCCAATCAAATCCCCCATCATTTCCAGTTTTGTTGTAAATAATAGTATTTAACCCATTCCCTAAATTATAATAAGTATTTGAATCTTCTCCAACAAACAAAGTACACGAAACTAAACTCCTATCCTCTGTCAAATCAAAAGCAAAATACAAGTCATTACCAACAAACACATTATTGTCTAACGGAGAAACTAACTCCACAATAGGAGGATTAACATCAATTGATTCAATGAAATTTTCACTTACTGAAACCGAATCAACAACACACTCAACACTAATCGTCCTGTACTCTGTTTTTCTTAACCCGCTTGGAGTTTCGTACTCAAATTTAAACTCGCATTTTACACTCTTTTGTCCACTCTCGCAAGGACAACTACTAGCGAGTCCAGTTAAACTAATTGGAACAGAATCAATACTAGCAATGTAATTATTATACTCATTCTCGCTTTCACCAACACTAATTTTTTTCAAGAGAATTCCTTCACCCGAATTATTACCAAGTACAAGTAGCGAATCACCTTCTAAGTCACTAACCGCTTCAACTATACTAATACCACCAACAGCAACATTACTTGTTTTTTCAGAAGAAGTAGTAATTTGTTGAGTAGGAGAAGAAGAAACATTAATAACCAAAGCAACAACAATCAAACTAATAACCACAATAACAGCTAAAATCACTAGATACTCTATTGTACCTTGTGCAGAAAAATTCTCTTTAAGAGATTTAGAATTAATTTTTTTAATTATTTTTTTATTCAAAATTACACCTTTTCATTTTTAATCCTTAATTCTTTTTGATTCGTAAAAAAAGAATTGAGAGTACTTTACCACTAGAACAAGTAATGCTATTATTAAGAATTGAGTAAAGAATAAATCACTGAAGAATTTTAGAAATACATTGAGTTGTTCGCTTATGCTTAGTACAGTTAATCCACTTAAAAAAACTATTATTAGCCAGAAACCAAATATTAATTCAATTGAGTCAATTAAGGGGTTTGTGTAATTTAGAATCTTGTTTTTGTAGTATAACCCGTAAATATAGTCCCAAATTAGTTTTAATAGTACGAATCCAACTAAAATGAACCAATTATCATTCAAGAAAATCTTTAGGTTTTGCAAGATTATGTTAGGAAACTCTATTAAAAAGTAGTCAAGAATCCAAATTATTATAAATATTACTAGTGCTAGTGCAACGCTTGAGAGGATGAGTTGCATTAATTTCTTAAAATCAAATTCTTTTTTATCTAAATTAATTACTACCATTAAAATCAACCATTAGTTAGTTTGTAAGTTTTTTAAGTTTAAAAACTTTTGTAATGTCGCTTGTAACTAAAAATTAAATACTCGTTTAACTGTTTTAATAACTATGAAACCCCTTCACTTTGTTTATTTGTTAAAATGCAGTGACAATACTCTTTATTGTGGTTATACTAATAATTTAGAAAAAAGAATAAGTGTTCATAATCAAGGAAAGGGGAGTAAATATACTAGAGGAAGAACCCCAATAAAATTAATTTATGTAGAAGAGTATTCTTCTAAGTCAATTGCTTTGAAGCGAGAGTACGAGATTAAACAATTTTCAAGGAAAGAAAAACTTAGTCTCTTAAAAAAGAATTAAAGAGAATTATTTATTTTAACTTCTTCCTTTACCAACTAAACTCATTAAACTTTCCCTCCCCCAATAAGTAAGAGTTGTATGCAAACCAGTGTAATGCAACAAAGGACTCAATTGAATCTTAAAAAAGGAAGGATAGTTTTCGTCAACCTTTCTTAAAGATTGAATAAAAAATTTTTTGTTAACCCCCTTCTGTTTTTATACTCTAAAGCAGTTATATTAGTTATGACTAATAATAAAAAGAATTCAAAAAAAAATTATTTAATTGAACTGGAAAAGGATCAATTAAAAAAGAAGCTTTATAATGAGGCTAAGTGGAAGAAAAATATTTTGGGTTCAACTGACCAAAGTATTCTTGAAGCGGGTAAGAAGTGAGTCAATTTAATTGATTCACCAAACTCTCTTTGAACTCTTCTAATTTTCTTTTATTTGTTTTCATTAGCGTGAATTCATAAACCCAGTTAGAATATTTTTGAATTAATTGTTCAGGAACCCTCCCAAGCCCCGCTCTTATTTTCATTAAAACATGTTCAGCGTTTCTTGGAGTAGTGAATTTGTCTTTAAAGGAGAATTCTTTAAGAAACGCTTCTAATAACAAAACCATTGTTTTTGAATTAATCTTATTATCAATCATAAAATTAATTGGTTTTTGAATCAACTTAACCCCTTTTCTTTGAGTACTTAACTTTGTTCTTGAAGTTCTTTTAATCGAATCAATTTTACTATTCCTAGTAAATTCACTTTTTCTTAACTCGTCAACTATAGCTACAGAGGTTGGAACAAACAATCCCCTTACTTTAGTTGCTTTAGGATTAACAGAATGATTAATCCAATTAGAACCATTTAGTTTACTCTTAAAATACCTCTTAATCATACAAATAACTTTCTTTTAACTTATATTAAAACAAATCTCTTCAAAACAAACTTCCTTTAATCAATTTATAACCCTTCAAATCCTTAAATTAATTAATTTTGTTTTGCCACTCGCTACATTCTTAAATTTTTCCATTAGAGTATTTACTTCTGGTGAGTAATTGAATTCTTTATTTAGAGGACCTACTTTAAGGCAGTGGCAAACTGAAGCTATTAGTGCTTGGGAGAAGCATAGGTATGGAATTATTCAAGCGGTTCCTGGTGCAGGTAAAACTATCCTAGCTGTTAGAATGCTAACCAAAAAACTTGAAGAAGAACCAAACCTCAAAATTTTGATTGTTTGTCCTAGACTTACTTTAATTCAACAATGGGTGGATTCAATTAAAGAATACTCTACTCTAAAAGACAAGGATATTTATGAGATTTCTAGTAATAATGAGTCAAAGGCTTATGTTTGTGCACAAAATAAGTTAGATAAGTATAAAGTATTTATTTGCACTTTTCACCAAATTAAACAATTCTTTAACGAGTGTAATTGGAAGAACCAGAATTGGTTTTTGATTGTAGATGAAATGCATAATACTACTGAGAATTATAAGTTCCCTAATCAACCAATTAAATACAAATTAGGTTTATCTGCTACCCCAAAAAAGAAGGGGAAGAACGCGGATTTTAACTTGGGAGGAATTGTATACACTTATTCTTTCACCCAGGCTCTTCAAGACAAAATTATTCTTGATCCTGTAATCAAAATTGTTTTCTATTCAGTGAATAAGCAATTATTCAAAAAGATTCAAAACGAGAGTGATTCTACTGTTGATTTAGTAGAATCTGCTTATAATGATTTTTTGCCTGATGATGCTGATGCACTTGAAAGTATTATGCTTTCCCCAATTAATAAAAAAGAAAAGAAGTTAACTAAAGCTCAAGAGGCGCAACTTCAAAAGAATCAAGAACTAGAGGGGGCTAAAGAGACTAATAAAGATGAAGCTAGTGATGTTTTTTCTTCAAAGAGCACTGATTTTTTAGGAATTATTAGATTATTAAAAGAACAATTTCACATAGGAATGAAGGATTCTGTTCAATCACTTGTTTTTGTGAATAGAATAAAGAAAGCGGATTTATTGAACCAAATTCTTGCTAAAACTTTTTCAGAGAGTGTTTCTCACTCTTACCACTCGAAATCTGATAATTATTCTCAAAAAAATTATTTCAATGATTTAAAGAAACAATTTTCTGAAGGAAAATTTAATGTACTAATTTCTGTTGGAACCCTAGGAGAAGGAATTGATTTTCCTTATGCTTCTCATGGAATAATCGCTTCCCCAATTTATAACCCCACTTCTTTTGTTCAAAAAGTTGGGAGATTGTTAAGATCTTATAAGGATCATCGAAAAGCAGTTATTTACTATTATGTTCCTTCTGAATTGATTTCGAGGTTATTAACTGATGAGAGGATTGAACCCAATTATTTTAAATCAGTAATAAAAATAGCGGATCAAAATAGTGATTTGTATTTTGTTGATAGAGAGTCTCTTCATGAACAAAAAGGAACTCTCTCCGAACTCTTAACCCAAGGTTCTGCTTATGATAGGAACGAGGATGTTAAACGAATAAAGGTTCCTCATGACCTTGACTCAATAATGCGTTTCTTTAAACGAATCTACCCCGAGCGGGTTAAGGAGTGGAAGAAGCTTTACGAGAGTCAAGTTGAGGATCAAGAGAAAGAGATTAAAAAATTGAAGAAGAATATTAATGATTTAGAGAGTATTGAGAAAGTTAAAAAAGAGCATCCAATTGATTTTACTCCTTTAAGAAAAGAAATTGCAAAAAACAATAAACTTATGTATAATTGTACAATTAATTTTGAATCTAATTTAAAAAATATTTTAACTCTTCAAAAAAAGTTTCAAAAAAAGAGTTTTGAGGAACTTGATTCCATAAAATCTTTTGTTAAATTGGGTTTGAAACAAAACATTATAACTAAAATCAAGTTTGGTCACGAGCTTGAAGAGATTGAGAAAGAAAAATCGGTTTTATCTCTTTCTGAACAAGAAATGCTTAAACATGCGATTAGTGCTGAACTTAGTGATTTTTGCAATAAATCAAAACAACTCGAGAAGTGCTTGAATTCAATTTCTTCTGCAAGAGAATTAATTGATAAAGCTAATAAAGAATTAAAGGAAGAGGAACAAGAAAAAGAAAGGATTAATGCAATGATGCGTATTTCAAAGAGTTTCTTTGATATTCAATCACTTTTCCTTGATGAACTTGATCTTTCAGAGATTGTAAAAAACAAGTCGACTAATGAAAGCAAGTTCTTTATAACAATTGGTAAAGATATTTTCTTAACCAAGCAACTCTCAAGAAAATTCTCTTACCCAGAGGACTTTGGTTTGAGTAGGTGGAGAGAAGAGAAGGAAGAACCAAAAATAGTTATTCAACTAACTCCTGTAGAGAAATTCGCTAAACAATTAATGTGGCACTTAAGTGAATTAGAGAAACAAACAGGTTCTTATGCAATTAAGGATTGGGAAGAATTAAAGAAAAAAGTTTGTGAAGAAGCAAAAATAGCTCCCCCTCAAGACAATTATATACTAGCAGAGCTTGAGAAGCACAAGTTCGAAGCAGAGTTTTCTTTTGAAAAACTATTCTTTGTAACTGAAGCGATAAAAAGAAAAAAATGAATCTTTTTACATTACAAATGCTGTGTTGCATTTGAAGCGATAAAGAGAAAAAAATGAATCTTTTTACATTACAAATGTCAATTAGGCATTTTGTAGCAATTAAAAGAAAAAAGTGAATCTAATACAAGGAAAGGATGTATAAAATTAAAATAAAGAAATAATTCAAAATAGGATTTATTTTATTTTCAATCCACTTCTTGCAAGTGTTTTCATTTTAGCTTCTTCTCTTTGTTTTTTTAAGTTAAAAGAGAATTGAGTGTTTCCTTCTTGAGTTAGTTTAGCTCCACTTTTGGGAATAAATCCTTGTTTTAACCAAAATTTTTTGGCTCGCGGATTGTGAGCCCAAGTACCAAATTCATTGAATTTTAACGCGTGAAGAGCCGAGTTTGCCCTACCTACTAAAAATGGACCCAATTTTTTTCCTTCATAACCTTTTTTTAAAGAAGTGCTTCCAATCCAAGCAAATCTTTTTCCATTAACTTCATGAAATTCAAAACTCCTATAACCAATAATATCTTTATCCTTTAGCAACACAAAACAAGGCCACTCTTTTTTTAATACTCCTTGAGGCATATTATAACCAACTTCAAAAAAAAAAGTGTTTTTTGCAAGCCACTCCATTTCGCTTTGCTTTGCTCTCCTCACAAGTAATTTTGTATTATCAAGAACTCTGCCCATAAAGAGAATAGTGAATCTATCTGTTTTTATTTTGATTCAACTACTAATTTTTTATGTTTCGTTTCATGTTTGCCCCAATTGAGGATTACTCTGATTCTGCATTAAGAAGTCTTTGCTTTAACCATGGAGCAGATCTTACTTTTACTGAAATGACTAGGGTGGAGGGAATTATTAGAAATAATAAACCAACTCTAGCAAAAACCCTTTGCCTTGATTCTACTCCAATTGAAATCCAATTACTTGCTTCAAACGAAGAACAACTCAAAAAGTACATTTCTTCTTTCAAACCATTTGAAGGGTTTAAAGGATTTAATTTGAACATGAGTTGTCCAAGTTTTGATATAATGAAAGCAGGAAGGGGAGCGGGAATGGTTAAGCGTTTAACTAAAGCCCAAAACTTGGTTAAAATAATTCAAAAATACAATTACCCTGTTTCAATTAAAATGAGGCTTGGAGTAAATAAAAGAGAACAAGATTACAAAGTTTATTTGAGGTTAATTGAAAACGTTGATGCTAATTACTTTATAGTTCATGCAAAGCACGGAATGCAAAATAGTGATGAACCTACACAAGGGAATGAAATTTATTTAGAGTGCATAGAATCCGCTAAAAAAAAGGGTGTTGGAATTATTGCTAATGGAGGAATAACTACTCCAAAAGAAGTAGTTGAATTAAAAAAAATAGGGGCTAGCGGAGTAATGATTGCTCGAGGAGCCCTAAAAAACCCTGGTATTTTTGATTACTTAAAGAATGAAACTGGATTCAATAAACCTAAGAAAAAAATTCCTTCAATTAGAGAACTAAGAGAAGAATACATTGATCTTGCAAACAAATTCTCTTCCCCAATCAAATACAAAGAAAATTTACTAAAGTGGATGAAATATTTTTAAATTTAGTCACAAACAAGACTGATTGTAGGAATATTTGGAGTATATGAGGTTATTGAACAAATAGTATCATAAAATATTTTTAAATCCCCATTAGTAACATTTTCAGTAACACTACCCCAAATATTTTTTGAATACTCTCCAGTTGCCTTTTCTTCTCCCCTATAACAAGTTACACTAAACCCACCTGAACTAACTAAAGGAACAATTACTTTTCTAAAAGAATTATACAGCTTATTAAAATCATAACAATAATAATTTTTCAAATAAAAGGAATTAACTGAATATTGAATCACATTCACATCTTCAACCCTATTAATTATAATAGATTCATCTTCTTCAAGAACTGCATCAAGAGTTTGATTAATTCCACAAGTTAAATTAATATTACTTCCTTCTTCAATAATCACATCTTCGTACCAACCATAAAATTCATACTTTGATGTATTACAACCTACTTTTTCACATGAAGATAAATCAAATCCACTCAAAAAATCATTCACAGGATCAGCATTATTACAATCATTAATTTCTGATGAAGAATAACAAGATTCAGATTGAGTATTCCAATCACAAAACCCATTAGTATTAGTACATTCAAACTCATTCAAATCAATACAAGGTACACCACTACAAATACTTCTTGATTTATAACTAGTCCAAGCTCCACTTATAACTCCAGTCAATTCAGTTCCTAAAACTGGTTCATCAAAAAAATTCTTAAAAATTGTTTTTAGTCTTTTTTCTTTTAAAGGAAAATAAACCACAATTGAATAATTTTTAACACTTGATCCATCGCAAGTTAAAATGATTTTTTGAGGAGAAGGTTTTGTGTAATTTCCTTTTAGATTTAATTCCAAATC
>Ga0172381_10005931_pt1 | contig 12313 bp, 16 predicted proteins | sample Leawel6488metaG_FD_119754 | JGI IMG/M metagenome (GOLD analysis project Ga0172381, IMG submission 119754) | Leachate microbial communities from a municipal landfill in Southern Ontario, Canada - Leachate well 64-88 metaG | ecosystem: Engineered > Solid waste > Landfill > Unclassified | place...
CTAGATTATTCCTGCCTACCTCTGAAATGTTCTTCACTAAAAATGAAAACAGATTTAAAAATCAGAACTCAGATAGGCTTTCATTTCTTAGCCTTAATTAAGAACGGAGTGGATGTTACCGAGCAGGAAAAAGAAATTTACAGAAACCTGCTCTCCTATGTAAATAAATTCCACAGACAAGATGTGGATAGATTACCCTCAGATATGTAAGCCATGAGCGATTTAATGCTGCTTCTCCAAATGATTAAAACCGACGAAGGTTATCAATGGTTCTATAATGGAATTAAGGTAATGGAGATTGAAGATTTGCGATTTCATTTCTATCAGGATTCCTTCAAGGACCGAGTAATGAAGCTCTGGAGACATCATTCAATCTGCGTAAAAGAATTATATGATACCAATAAGGATCAATACTTCCTATTTACGGAGCGTTCTTTTCAACGATTTTTAATAGTAACGGACCTATGGAAAGAAATAGAAGATCAAAAGAAAAGCTAGAAACTGGCCTAAAAAGAAGTGATTCTAAGAAACATATAGACTCAGTGGATATATATGTATCCTTTAAAAGAATTTCTTCCTTAACCCTACCTTGTATTGGTGTATTTATGGGCTCTGTAAAAGTTTTAGTCTATAGTTATAATCAAGCTGACAAAAAGCCCTACACTATTCAAAATTATTTGCCAGCTTTCAATGTGGTACTAGGTTCTTACCTTACTGAAAAGGAGTGTAAGCAAATATGTTTACGGGTAATAAAGATGTTCTGTGATAAACTAAAGGAATAATATATGAAAGCTCTAAAAGTAGATAGACGTACCGGAAAGGTCTTTGCTACCAAATTAATAAGAAAAGCTGAGTATATTACTAGTAGCTCTACCGGGGAAAGAAGTATTAAAATTATCTTTTCCTATAATGCCACGGACTTAGATCGGGTAAAGACTCTGGTAGGAAGGCAGTATCATAACGAGGTTACCAAATACTGGACCTGTCCTTTCTGCCTGAGTCACATCAAAAAGTTACATGAATGGGGCTTTACCTTGGATGAGGGGTTATCCACCTACCTGAAACGGATGTCCTCTCAGCTAAAAACCCTGAAGGATATTCCTATTCCTGACCTGAGGAAAACGTTGTTTCCATATCAGAGTATAGGGGTATCCTTTATTGAATCCCATGATGGACGGGTATTAATTGCAGATGAAATGGGATTAGGTAAGACTATTCAGGTATTGGCTTGGTTACAATTACATCCTGAGAAAAGACCGGTAATCATAGTAGTTCCGGCCTCATTAAAATTAAATTGGAAAAAAGAAGCCTTTGACTGGATGAAATCCCCAAGGGTTCAAATCATATCCGGTAAAGACACTACCACCCCTATAATCGGGGAAATCATCGTGATTAACTATGATATCTTGCCCGCTTGGGTAAAGATATTGATTAAGATTAAAGCAAAGGTATTGATTGCAGATGAATGTCATTATTTTAAGAACTCAAAGGCTAAGAGAAGTAAAGCGGTGATGAGTTTAGGGAAAACTATTCCTCACATTATTGCCATATCTGGAACCCCAATACAAAACAGACCAATTGAAATATTCAATTCAATCAAACTGATAGCCCCCGGAATGTTTCCTAATTATTTTATATTTGGGCAAAGATTTTGTGATGCTAAAAACAATGGATTTGGTTGGAATTTTAATGGGGAAAGTAATACCCGGGAACTACATCAAATATTGACAGAATCAATTATGATACGCCGGCTCAAGTCGGATGTACTGAGTGATTTGCCTGATAAACAATATTCCTTTATCCCCCTGGAATTAGATAACGAGGCAGAGTATATGAAGGCTTCTGCTGATTTTCTAAACTATATCAAGATTAACAGAGGGGAAGAGGCTTTTGCCCGAGCCTCAAATGCTGAGGTACTGGGCAGGATTGAGGTATTAAAACAATTGGCGGTGAAAGGTAAGATGCCTCAAGCCATTGAATGGATACAGGATTTTCTCAACGGAGGTGGAAAATTAGTAGTATTTGCAGTACACAAGGAAATTATTGATTTATTGTATAAAGCTTTTCCAGATATTACCGTTAAAGTGGATGGGTCAACCTCTATGAAAGAGAGGGAGGAGGCTGTGGCTGATTTTCAGACCAATACAGCAATCCGATTATTTGTAGGTAATATTAAGGTGGCGGGGGTCGGCATAACCCTTACCGCCTCTTCCAATGTGATATTTTTAGAATTACCATGGACCCCCGGTGAGCTTTCTCAAGCCATTGATCGCCTACATAGGATTGGTCAGAAGTTTCAGGTATTTGTTATATTCCTTTTAGCAGCCAATACCATTGAGGAACAGATCGGGGCATTGATTGATAAGAAGAGGGAAATATTAAACCTATTGCTAGATGGAGGCACCGGAGATGATGTTTCTTTGATTACAGAGTTAATGAATTCTTTTAATAAACAATAAAACCTACTACAATGAAAAATGCGGAACTATTAATGAGAAGGGAAATTGTCACGGCTAATAGCTGTATAATTTCCTTAAAGAAAGAACTAAAGAGAAAACACACCCTGTCTGGACTTTCTCACTCTGAGATTAAAAAGATCATTGCCAGACATGAGGCTCAAATTAAACGAATTGAAAATCGTATACCATTTACAAACAAAATCAGGAGATACAAAATGGAAAATATTAATTTAGTACGAAAAATAGCTTGGGAATTCCATTACAAAACTGGAATTCCTTTTAAAGAACTTCTAAGTGAGGCTATTACACTTTATTTAGAATCTCAACTTACTAGAGGCAAGGTAAAGAAAGGTATTAATAATAGTCCCTATTATTCATGGGTTTGCATAAGAAATGGACTTATTAATTTCTGCATTAAAGAACAGTCCCTCAAATATTTGGAAATTGATTATCTTCAAAAAGGAACCAATCCTATACCATTTTTTGAACTTTATGATAGTTTTCCTGCATATTGCCAGGAAATTATTGATATTATCTTAAAATCTAGACAAGAATTTGCCTGCCTAATGCCCAAAGAGGCTAGGGGATTAGTAGTGGAAAAATTAAGAGAATTAGGCTGGTCGTGGTCAAAAATCTGGGATTCAATTAGAGAAATAAAACAGGTCCTAAATGAAACCCCTCAAAATTGTATATTAAATTAATCTAATACATTAAAAACTAACCCATTTTCATAGGACATACTTTAATTATCTCCCCCTAGCCAATATAAAGTATAAGGGGAAATAAAATCACTTAAAAACAAGCCTTATTTTTAATATTATGACCACAGACATAGTTCAATTATTTTCTGATTATAATATTCAAGCTCGTACAGAGGGACATAAACATTGCCGACCGGGATGGGTCAATACGGAATGCCCCTTTTGTAGGAGTGAGGCGGGGCACGAGGGATTACACTTGGGGGCTACTCTTGATGGGAAGATATTTTTCTGCTGGAGATGTGGATGGCATTCCCCCTCCTCCTCGATTGCCAAACTGCTAAATATATCAGAACAGGATGCTAAAAAACTTTTAAAACAATATGTAGGTCTATCATATAAAACCAAAGATGCTGTAGTAAAATTAAATACCAAATCCCACAAACACCCCAGTAATACAGGACCTATGGAAGAGAGACATATCAGTTATTTATTAAAAAGAGGCTTTGATCCAGAACAATTACAACGGGATTGGGACTTACTAGGAACCGGTCCCGTAAGTAGATTAGATAAAATTGATTACTCTAACCGAATATTTGCTCCAATCTATTGGGATGGTAAAGAAGTCACCTTTCAAGCTAGATATATCAGTGATAGACATCCCATGAAATACCTTGCCTGTCCTGAGAATAGGGAGATAATAAAACACAAACATATTATTTACGGCCGACAAGATATGTGGGGAGATACTGGTATAGCAGTGGAAGGTATTACAGATGTATGGCGTTTTGGGTTTGATTCCTTTGGTACCTTTGGTATTAAATACACCACTCAACAGGTTAGGTTAATTGCCTCTTTATTTAAAAGGGTTCCAGTCTGTTTTGATGGTGGGGAATCACAGGCAAAACTACAGGCCAATGCCTTAGTAGCAGATCTCAAATTTAGAGGTGTTGATTCCTTTCGGGTGGATATTAAAGGAGACCCCGGAAAGATGTCCCAAAAGGAAGCCGATTATATTGTAAAACAATTAATTAAATAATCTTATAATTAATTAATAATCAGGTTTTTATAAATTAATTTTGAGTTTAATTATGTATTTATTAATTTTGACCCATTGTATTGAAGTAGTGATTCTGGTTGGCAGACCGGAAACAAAGATATTTATTTTTTGACCTTGTAGGGACTAGGGGCTGCCACTCCGAAACCTACAAGGTCTTTATATTTAATCTAATTGCTATGGAAAGAACACACCTTCCTGAACCTCATGGAGCTGTATATGACTCCCAGCAGGAACCAATAGTATTATCCAAATATCTTTTGGATCAATTTCTAAAGGAGGATAAACCCGGAGATTTAATAGCCCTATACTGCTTTTATTATTATACCGCAAAATGGCAGAGAACAAATAAACCTAAATGTACCACCATCTATACCGCCAACGGACTACATTGGGCAGAGGAAAGAGTGAGGACCATTAAAAAGGAATTAATCAGATTGCAATTAATAGAGGATATTTGTTGCCGGAACTCGGAAAACCGAATAATTGCTTGGTATATTAAGGTAAATTTTATTTGGAGTTCAGACAAAAACCACCCTAAGGTTTTTCCACAGGGTGGAAATTCAGATTTCCACCCTAAGGTTTTTCCAGAGGGTGGAAATTTCCACAGTGTGGAAAATCATGAGGGAAATGCTTTAAGTTCTAATAATATAAATGCTTTAAATATTAATAATATAAATGCTGATAAAAATATATATTTCTCGGCAGGCGAGAAATTGCTACATTCCTCCCAAAAAAATAAAAGTAAAATATCTTCCAATAAAAGTAAGAATGAAATATACCTCCCAGTAGCAAGATATCTAGCAAAGATTATTAAGACCAATAAAAATATAACCACCCCTACCAATAGAATACAGCAGTGGGCGGATGAGATTAGAAAATTATCCGAAATATCCTCAGTAGATATCCAGAGGATTAAAGAGTCCTTGAAGTGGTATAAAAAGAATATCGGGGGGCAATATATTCCGGTAATAGAGTCCGGTAAATCCCTCCGGGATAAATTTATAAAATTAGAGGCGGCCATGGAAAGACAAAATAAACCACAATATAATAAACCAAAACAATCTTTGGGTAGCCGTCAATATATAACTGACAATACCATTGATTATGATTCTAATAAATTGGTAATATGAGAACATTAGAAAGATGGAAAGAGGTATTACTTCCAAAGGTTATTAAATCCTTCACCCCGAGAATCCAAGTGGTTTTATTATCCATTGACCTAGAATTGGAAAAATTGACCGACCTAAAGGATGGGGGATATTTTTATGGGGGATATTTTTATGGTAAGATTGGTTCCGGAAAAACTATATTGACCATAAAGCATCTATTGAAGATCCATCAGGATAGATATCTAACCTGCTCTGATTTTACCTATAAATTTATTCCTATAACAAACTTACTGCTGGAGATACGTTCCAGTTATGGCAAGGAGCATGTGGGAGAAAATGAATTGGATTTAATAGAAAGGTATTCAGATTATGATTTACTTATACTGGATGATTTTGATATTGAAAAAACTAGTGAGTGGAGTTATCAGATTTTATATATGATTATCAATAACCGATATGAAGGTTTAAAGACCACCTTCTTCACCTCCAATCTAAACCTAAATCAATTAGCTGAGAAACTTGGGGATGATCGAATTACCTCTCGTATCTCCTCCATGTGTAAGATAATCCAATTAACCTCCAAAGATCGTAGACCTAAAGCAAAATAAATGGCTAATAAAAATATTGAGCGTAAAATTGTCATTGGACTAATTGCCTCTACAGAGTATGTTAGACAAGTTCGGGATTACTTTAATCCTAGATTGATTGAATCCAGTATGGCTAAAAGAATAGCTGCTTGGTGTATTGAGTTCTTTGACAAGTATGCGGAAGCCCCTGGAATAACAATTATTGATATCTATTATCAGAAATTAAAAAGAGGTTTGCCTAAGGAGGTGGCGGAAGAGATTGAGCAGGATATACTACCCGATCTTAATGAGGAATTTTTGAAAGAGGGATTAAATATACCCCATCTGATCGATCAAACTAAGGAATTTTTTCTTGAAAAAAGTATTAGATTACATAATCAACAGGTAGAAGCACTTTTGGATGAGGGGAAAACTGATGAGGCGGAAGCCCTGGCGGCATCCTATCATAGTCTAGTTCCGGAAAAGGACTCTTCTATTAATTTTCAGGATAGGTCATCCCTAGAGGCGGTAGAAAAGGCTTTCGCGGAGGCGGCAACCCCTTTGATAACCTTTCCTAAACAGCTGGGGGAGTTTTGGAATCATCAATTGGTGGAAGGAGGATTTGTGGCATTGATGGGATCAGAGAAAAGAGGAAAGACCTTCTGGCTGATGGAGCTGGCTAAACGGGGAGTAAAGTGTGGAATGCCGGTGGCTTTCTTTCAAGCCGGAGATATGAGTGAGAGCGCTCAGATAAGGCGGTTTTGCATCAATATTGCCAAGAAATCAGACCTTGAGAAATATTGCGGCGAGATGTATGAACCGGTGCGGGATTGTGTATTCAATCAGCGAGGGGATTGCAGCAGGCCGGAAAGAGAATGCGATGGTGGTATATTTGAGAACATGCCGGAAAAGCAGATCAGAAAGGAAATAACCTTAGAAGATTTAAAGCAGGCATATGAAGATAATCCAGAATACAAACCATGCTGGAATTGTAAGGAATATAAGCAGAGGCATTGGGGAGCCGCCTGGGTGAGAAAGATTGAGGTAAAAAATCCCATAGGAATCAATGAGGCTAAGAGGATTTGGAGAAAGTTTTTTATCCGGAATAAGCGATCTTTGATGCTCTCCACGCATGCCAACGGGACTCTTACCGTACATAAAATTAAATCTATACTACATAAGCAGAGGAAGGAAACCGGTTTTGTGCCTAGAATCATCATTGTGGATTATGCTGATTTATTAGTAGCAAGCTCTAAGCAGGATTTTCGGCATCAGCAGAATGAGATATGGAAAGAGCTGAGGAGTCTTTCTCAGGAGGAGGTGGAAGGGCATTTTCCTTTGGTTATCACGGTTACTCAAGCCGATGCCGACAGCTATACCAAAGACCTGTTGAGTCTCAAAAACTTCTCTGAGGACAAAAGAAAATATGCTCATGTGACCGCCATGTATGGGCTTAATCAGGATCCTTTCGGCAGGGAAAAGAAGATAGGTATAATGCGTATTAATGAGATAGTAGTCCGTGAGGGGGATTTCAGCGTTAATAATGTGATTCATGTACTGCAAAACCTTAAACGAGGGCAACCATTTTTAGGAAGTTATTTTTAAACTAATCAGATATGAAAAGAATAAAAAATGAGAAACCAAGAATAGGTAGATTTTCTAATCCCTTAGCAAAACAACAGGCCATGATAGATATTACTAATAATAGTTTTCATGGAAAGGAATCGGAAATAAAGGAGTATGACGATCCTACCATAAATTATATTCGGATAGAACATCTTTTTAAAGTATGGCAACAGGTTCCATTTTCTAAAAACAATATACCATTATGAAAACTTATAACCCTCAGAAAAGAGACATGTCAACGAGGTGGCTAAGATTCCGGCAAGTAATAAAAAGCCTAGTAGCATGGCAAGGTATTATGCTTCTGGTGGGGGTTCTCAGGTAGGATTTAACTATCATAAAAGAAAAAAGAGGTAGTATGGAAACCTTTAAAATTAATGGGGTAGAATATACCTCCCGTCCTCAAGCCCCTAAGAAACCAATGTCTAAATACCTTGGTATAGTATTAGTGATGCAGGGAATGGTAGGATTAAGCAGAAGTAATAATACTCCTACCGTAGATATTGTAAAGGAGTATGAGTTAATAATGCAGTGGAAATCCAAATTATCTAGGAGGGAAAGGGAATGGGTAAAATCTCAATTCCATAAAAGATATATGGTTTCCCTAAATGAAATCAAACTCAATTGTATATTATAATCTCAGAGCAGGGATCTCGATGAAGAGCGGTTTATTTGCCCGTTCTTTTGCCGTAAGGACTCGAAAGGCTTTTTCTCCGTAGTGGTTTTAGGCCTGAATAGATCCCTGCTTACTTTTGAAATCAATTTTAAAACTTGAAATATTATGTACATCATTAGAAAAGAATTCGCCTTCAGTGCCTCCCATCAATTAATAGGACTGCCAGAAACCCATCCATGTAGCAGATTGCATGGGCATAATTATGTGGTAACCGTGGAACTGAGAAACTCTGTGGTGGATGCCGTGGGGTTTATTAAGGATTATCGGGAATTGGAACCGATTAAAAAATGGATTGATTTAGAATTAGACCACAGACATTTGAATGATGTTTTATTACCATTTGATATGGAAACCGCTGGGGTAGATAGAAAGCCTTTTATTAATCCCACCGCTGAGAATATGGCTAAACTATTTTTTGATTTATTTAATGTTTGGATTCCCGAGCTGTATGCCGTAGAAGTATCGGAAACTCCTAAAACCACCGCCCGTTATGAAAAATCTTAATGTAGTAGAAATCTTTTCTTCCCTTCAGGGGGAAGGAGGCAGAGCGGGAGAAGCCTCAATCTTTATCCGCCTTGCAGGCTGTAATAAGAATTGTTGGTATTGTGATACTGATTTTATTACCGGAGCAAAGGAGAGAACGGTAGAATCTATACATCAATACATCTCTTTATTTAATCCTATTAAATGGATTGTCTGGACCGGTGGGGAACCCTTATTGCAGCTAGATGAGGAGATTATTAACTACTTCCACGATTTAGGATATAAGCAAGCCATTGAGACCAATGGAACCCTACCAATTCCTCGTGGATTGGATTATGTGGTGGTAAGCCCAAAGGTTCCTAGTCATTTATTAGAGGATAATTTATTTCCTAAGAAAGATTGGTGTGGAATGATGGTAAAAGATAAAATTAATGAATTCCGTTTCATTGTTCCTATCAATAATTGGAGTGATGAGATAGATTTACCTAATATTGATTCTCTACCAAAAGCCGATTATTATTATCTGAGTCCTATGTTTGTTGGAAAGGAAAAGGATAAAATACAGGAAATAGCCTTAAATAAGACTATTGAGTATATTATGAAAACCGAGCCTAGATGGAGGTTATCAGTCCAGCAGCATAAGATTTGGAAAATAAAGTAGCATTATCCTAAATCAAATCAATTCAAATTGTATATTATATTCTCATAAACGTTTAATCAATTAGTAACTTAAATTTAAGTAAAATGACAAAAGTTGTAAGGAAAGACCTAATCATGGCAGCAGAGGAATTGAACGAGATCATCGGCCCTGATAAAGCCGGAAAACCGCAGATTAATGTAAAGGCTAAGGATGAAGACCTCATCATCAAGTTAAAGGAAGCTTCTGAGCTATTAGAACCTACGGATGATGTTTCTGTAAAGACCCTTGGAACTCTGGAAGATATTGGAGCAAAAGTTCCAGAGGGTAAATTACCTACTAAAAAGGATAAAGCAAAAGCTAAGGTGGAACCAGATCCTGACGAAGAAGATATTGAGGAAGAGGAGGAAGATATTGAGGAAGAGGAGGAAGATATTGAGGAAGAGGAGGAAGATATTGAGGAAGAGGATCAACCGGTTAAGAAAAGCAAATCTGTGAAGTCTGCTTCCAGTGCAAAAAGTAAAAAGAATCCTATCGTTGAGGACGATAATGAAGAAGACGAAGAAGACGAACCAGTGGTAAAGAAAGGGAAAGAAAAAGCCCCTGCTTCAAAAGGAAAATCGGATTCTCCCAAAGTAAATCAAACCTCAATTATTCGCGAAGCTATTAAAAAGAGCAAAAAGAGAGAAGGAGTTGTAAAGATTATGATGGAGAAGCTTGATTTCACAGAAGCTAAAGCCGATGGTCGTTTGAAATTGTACGAAAAGGCTTATGGGGATATGGGTAAAAATGATAAAAACCTTTAATTCCTAAATCATCAATTAAAAGCAAATTGGATAGGGTTAAGTTTCTCCATCCAATTTTTGCTTATAAGAGTACCGGTTAACTATAGCAATCACTTAAATAGGCTTCAAAATGAGAGTAATAGCAATTGATTTTGATGGGACTGCTAGGATATCTCCTGAGAAAGTAAACACTCTTTACGAGAATCCTAATAATCTGATTGTTATTCATACATCAAGAAGTTCCTCAATCAGACAAGAGACTGAAAGAGAGCTTTTTATATTAGGTATTAAGTATCACGCTTTAGTAATGGATAAGCTCAGAGCTGATGTTTATATTGATGATAAAAATGCAGGAGGTCTACAATGGATAGAATATTAATGTTTAGTGGTGGTTTAGATTCTTTTATTCTAAAAGAACTTCATGGCTTTAAAAATAGTGAGTGTCTATTCGTGAGAATGGGGACCGAGGAAAACCGACAAGAGGAAAAGTTATTAGATGAATACTTTCCAGGGGTGCTAAAAACTGATATGCCCCTTGCCTCTTTTGAATTATCAAATAAGATCATCCCCTTCAGGAATCATTTCATTGCTTTATTAGGGGCTCAATTCTCTACGAATGTTTATTTTGCGTTTACTGCTGGAGATACTACTAGGGATAAAGATTATGTCTTCAAAGCTCAGATGGAGGGATTACTAAATTACTTTGCAGGTATTCCCGAGAAAACTCCATTTCCTGATGAGGTCTATGAAATATTTATGCCTTTTAAAAATCATACTAAAGTTCAATTAGTCGAGGAATATATTGCAGCAGGAAATGATCCTCAAAGATTGATTGAATACACTAAAAGCTGTTATGCTGGAAAACAAATTGATTGTGGTATTTGCAGAAGCTGTATAAGGAAATATGTTGCTCTGACTCTCAATTCAATTCAATGTGAGGAATTATTTGAAACTTCACCTAGATTATTCCTGAATAAGTTTTATGATGAATGTTTACATAAAAATCGTAAATTAGAAACAGAGGAGGTTAAAAGATGTATAAACCTAAAATAGCTGTAATGGCTACCGGGGGAATAGATTCAACTGTTCTCCTGCATATGTTTAAAGACTCCAATCCCACTCCAATATCAGTTGATTATGGACATGTGGCATTTGCAAAGCAAGTAGAAATGCTTGAACATCATATAAAGACATTATCTATCAATCCGTTACAGATAATCAAAATTTCCTTCGGAGAATGGCAGAAAACTAAAGGGTTATTCACCCCCAACTATACTCCAAATGAGAATAAGCCTCTTGAAGATTGGGATAAATTGAGGTATCAAGACTTTTTCATTGAAGGTCGTAATATGATTATGTTAGCTTACGCTCTGGCATACTGCTCAGCCAATAAGATTGATGAGCTATTGGTTGGTTATCTATATGGAGAAGAGGAATGGGAAAAGCGCCGGACTTATAAATTGATGACCGGTGATAATTCTCCTCAATTTGTAGACATGATGAATCTGCTTTCAAATGTTGGATTATCTCATCAAGTCAGAATTCGAGCTCCATTTTATGAAAGACATTGGTCAAAGAAAGATGTAATTGCTAAGGGTAAAGAGTTAGGTGTTAATTTTGAGAAAACTTACTCTTGCTATTTTATCCCCGAGTGTGGGGTTTGTGATAACTGTTTACTAAGAAAAGAACTACTATGACTCCAAGTGAAATTATTAAAGAACATCTATTAAACCAATTACAATATATTGGTGAGGATCCCGATCGTGAGGGTTTAAAAGAAACTCCCAATCGGGTGGTTAAATCTTGGCAGGAAATCTATAAAGGCTATAATCAAGATCCAAAGGATTTATTTACAACCTTTGAGGCTGATGGCTATAATCAGATAGTACTGCTAAAAGATATTGAGTTATTTTCAATGTGTGAGCATCATATGTTACCTTTCTTTGGAGTGGCTCATGTGGCTTACATTCCAGGAGAAAGGGTTATTGGTATTTCCAAACTTGCTAGGTTGGTTGATATCTTTGCCCGTAGGTTACAGATTCAGGAAAGGATTGGGCAACAAGTAACTGAGACTCTGATGCAGTACCTAGAACCTAAAGGAGCTGCTTGTATCATTGAGGCAACCCATATGTGCATGCGGATGAGAGGGGTGGCTAAACAACATTCCACTATGGTTACATCTAGTATGGAAGGAGCCTTTTTATCAAATTATCCAGC
>Ga0172381_10005932_pt1 | contig 12309 bp, 20 predicted proteins | sample Leawel6488metaG_FD_119754 | JGI IMG/M metagenome (GOLD analysis project Ga0172381, IMG submission 119754) | Leachate microbial communities from a municipal landfill in Southern Ontario, Canada - Leachate well 64-88 metaG | ecosystem: Engineered > Solid waste > Landfill > Unclassified | place...
AGGCGGTAAAGACAGTATTGTAATTTATTCACTTGCTAAAAAAACAGGATTATCATTTGATTACATTTATACAAACACAACGATTGATCCAAAAGGTCATATTAATTTCATAAGAAAAAACTATCCAGACGTTAAAATTTTACAACCTAAATTATCGTTTTATCAGATAGTAGCAAAATATGGACTACCAACAAGACACAGGCGTTTTTGTTGCCAACACTTAAAAGAATATGCGGGAGCGGGATGTAAAAACTTTGAAGGCTTGAGAATTGAAGAGGGTGTAAAAAGAGGTAAAAGACTAAATGGAATTATTGGCGAACCAGAACAATGCGATACAAGAATAAAGGGCAAAACCCATGTGTACCCAATTATGAACTGGACTAAGGTTGATGTTTGGGATTATATAAAATTAAACGGCTTGGCATATCCTGAATTATATGATCGTGGTTACGATAGATTAGGGTGCGTTGGTTGTCCGTTGGCTTCTGAAAAACAAAGGATATTTGAGTATAAAGAACACCCTCGTTATGTGTTTGCCACAATAAAAGCAATCAAAAAAAACATAGATGCAAAAAAATCTTTAAGTAAATTTTTTAATGATCCATATTCAGCATTTTATTGGTGGGTATCAGGAACTTCAATTAAAAACTTTAAAGAAAAACAACTGTTTGAAATTGATTATGAAAAAATAATAAAAGAAACATTTAAAATTAAGTAGTATTAACAGCCCCAAACGGGGCTTAAAACCTTTTTGAGATGAAAACAATCGAACCCAACTATAATAAATTTTGTAAGGACAAAAAATGTCCAAAATACAAAGAATGGGGTTATAATTCAAGTCCCTGCTATTCGTGTTTGTTAATCGGTCAATCACATAATATTGACGAGTACCCAATAGATTGCCTGTTTATTAAAGAAATACAACAAATAGAATTTTCAAAATGATCATAACCCTACCCGACCAACTCCCCCAACTATCCAAACTAAAAGGACTGTTTGAAATCAAAATATTCAAACGTACCCGAAGCGGACAACAGAATAAAGCACTGCATTTGTTTTACTCTCAACTTGCCGAATCATTGACAGATTTAGGTTATGAGTTTAATTACGTCGGGATAACTGGGGAGATCATTGCAATACCATACTCAAAAGATATAATCAAAGAATTCGTGTGGCGACCAATTCAGAAAACAATGTTCAATATCGAATCAACCACTAAAATAAACACGGTGCAAATTAACCAGATTTTAGATGTTTTGGCGGTTCATTATTCAGAGGTTGGGATACCAATAAATTTCCCTTGCGAATATGATTATTATTTGAAACAACTCGAACTAAAAGAAAAATATAACTTAAATTAGAGATTATGAAAACGATTGAAGAGGCGGCAATTGAAAGTGCTGCTAATAACATAAATAAGGCGTTTGATAAAAACGGCTTAAACACAAATTGCCACAAGTTGGCTTTTAAAAAAGGTGTTGAGTTTGCTCAAAGATGGATACCTGTTACTGAGGAATTACCAAAAGAAACAGATCACGGATTTTCTGACCTTGTATTAACTAAATGCGGTCACGGTCTTATTTATTTTGAAAGATATGATTTTGAATACAAACATTTTAATCAAGTTAGATATGATGCAAAAGAAAAAGGCGACGGTCAGGTTAAATTTTGGCGACCAATAGACCTAAAATAAGCCGATTTAAGCCGCTCAAATTTTCAGCAGCATAAACCCACGTTTTAAACATGATTGTTAAACCTGAATTAGAAAAACCATGAAAAAGCAACAATTTTACTTTAAACATGATTCAAGTGAGTATTGTTATAGATTAGAACATCTATTATCTAAAGCAAAAGAAAACGGATTAAAAGAAATAGAACTTATTGAAGCCATGCCTGATAAGATAAGAGGAGTGTTTTGGTGTAAATCTATTTGCGAATGTGTTGATGTCCATCACGCAGACGGGCGCGGCAAAGGTAAAGACGTAATTGAAAACCCTGTAGGGTTATGCCACGAATGTCATCTAATGTCCGGAAAAGACAAATCATTTAACAACCACGTTAAAGACGTTCATTTGAAACACGTTGCGCGAGGCTATGTTGTTTTGGGTTAAAATATTTGAAAAAACTTTCAAAACATGACAAATGTCATTGTATGGTAATTTAATTAAGTCGAATTTTACTGAAAAATAAAACCATGGAATATATCGAATTTTTAAAAAACAAAATAAAACTTCCAAAAGACACCGGATTTGAAATTGTAGATTCTGAAATGATATCTGAACTTTTGCCGCATCAAAAAGATATTATTAAGTGGGCAATTAAAGGAGGTCGGAGGGCTTTATTTGAAAGTTTTGGACTAGGTAAAACCCTGCAGCAGTTAGAAATTTGCAGAATAATTTTAAATCATGAAAAAGGAAAGGCTTTAATAGTTTGCCCTTTAGGAGTAAAACAGGAGTTTAAAAAAGATTCTAAAAAGTTTTATGGCAAAGATGTTCATTATGTGAAAACTCAGGAAGAGTGCGATACTTATAATGATGGTGAAATCCTTATTACTAATTACGAAAGAGTAAGGGATGGAAACATAAATCCTCTCAAATTTATTGTAACTTCTTTAGATGAAGCCTCTGTTTTGCGCTCTTATGGCTCTGATACTTACCAGACTTTTTTACAGAAATTTCACGGAGTAAAATATAAATTTGTTTGCACCGCAACGCCTTCGCCAAATAAGTATAAAGAATTAATACATTATGCCGGATATTTGGAAATAATGGACACCGGACAGGCTTTAACCAGGTTCTTTAAAAGAGATTCAACAAAAGCAAATAATTTAAAATTACACCCTCATAAAGAAAATGAATTTTGGTTATGGCTTAATAGTTGGGCTGTGTTTGTGACTAAACCTTCAGATTTAGGATACTCAGATGATGGCTACGAAATGCCAAAAGCAAATATACATTATCATTGTATAACCGCAGATCATAATACATCCGGAACAGATCAAGATGGACAAGTAAAAATGTTTAGAAATGCAGCTTTAGGGTTGCAGGATGCAAGTAAAGAAAAAAGAGATTCAATGCCGGACCGTATTAAAAAAATGGTAGAAATCATAAATGAAGAGCCGGAAAGACATTGTATTTTATGGCATGATTTAGAAGACGAAAGACATTCAATAAAAAAAGCATTACCTGAAAGTGTTGATGTTTACGGATCTTTAGACTATGATATCAGGGAGCAAAGAATCATTGATTTTTCAGAAGGTAAATTCAAGTTTTTAAGCACAAAACCAAAAATTAGCGGTCAAGGTTGCAATTTTCAATATTATTGTTCTAAGGCTATTTTTGTAGGAATAGGGTATAAATTTAATGACTTTATACAGGCAATTCACAGGATTTACAGATTCATGCAAAACGAACAAGTTGACATTCATGTAATCTATTCAGAAAGCGAAACTGAGATTTTAAAAGTACTCAAAAATAAATGGGTGCAACATGATGAATTAGTTGCCAAAATGACAGATATCATAAAAGAAAATGGGTTAAATTTAATTAATGCAAAAGATAAGCTTATGAGAACAATAGGATGTAACAGAATTGAAGTAAAAGGCAAATTATATACTGCAATTCAAAATGATGCGGTAGATGAAACCGACACAATGCCGGAAAATTCAGTTGATTTGATTCATACTTCAATACCTTTTTCAAACCACTTCGAATATACGCCAACATATAATGATTTTGGTCATACCGATAATAATGATCATTTCTTTGCTCAAATGGATTTTTTAACGCCAAACCTTTTAAAAATTTTAAAGCCCGGTCGTGTTTGCGCTGTTCATGTTAAAGACCGTGTTTTATTTGGCAATGCAACCGGTGATGGAATGCCAACTATTGACCCTTTTAGTGATTTTACTGTTATGCACTTTTTAAAGCATGGATTTAGATATATGGGCAGAATTACCATAGAAACAGATGTAGTAAGAGAAAACAATCAAACCTACCGATTAGGATGGAGTGAACAATGCAAAGACGGTAGTAAGATGGGTGTAGGCTGTCCTGAGTATGTTTTATTATTCAGAAAATTACCTTCAGATACTTCAAGGGCTTATTCAGATTTTCCGGTAGTAAAAACAAAAGAAGAATATCATAGAGGTAAATGGCAAATTGATGCAAGGGCAAAATGGAACAGCTCAGGAGATCGTTTTTTAACAAATGATGAAATTAAAGGCTTACCAATTGATAAAGTAAATCGCTACTATTCAGAATATATGGAAGAGGTTATTTATGATTACAACCAACACACCGACTTAGCTAATGAAATGGATTTAATCGGAAAACTACCGGCAACTTTTCAAACCTTAAATATTCCAGCTCGAACTATGTTTGTTTGGGATGATATAAACAGAATGCTTACTTTAAACTCAAGTCAATCACAAAAAAAATTAAATATGCATATTTGCCCTCTTCAGTTTGATATTGTTGATAGAATTATTAACAGATATTCAAATAAAGGCGAATTAGTATTTGATCCTTTTGGTGGACTTATGACAATTCCATACAGAGCAATTAAATTAGGTCGCAAAGGCATGGCAACGGAATTAAATCCGGAATCATTTAAAGACGGCTTATTTTATTGCAGAAAAGCTGAAATAGATGCAACATTACCGACATTATTTTCAATTTTAGAAACAGCATAGCCATGACAGATCAAGAATATATCCAACGGCTCGAAAATAGGATAATGGATAAGATGCCAAAACCTAAGCCTAAAAATTTCAACATGGAAGACTATGAGTTTTCCATTTGCAAAGCCTTTAATTTGTACGAAAACTACTCTGGTAAAGCAACTCATATTTTATCCTTAAAAACCCGTAAAAGAGAGGTTGTTTACGCTCGTTTTTGCGCTATGACAATTCGCTTAATGATGGGAGAAACACAGATGCAAATTGGTAAAACTTACGGACACGATCACGTAACTGTTTTACACGCCAAAAAACAAATATTTAATTCTGTTTTTGATGAAAAACACGTTTTGTTCAAAGAAATCAGAGCCGTTTTTAATGTATTTCTAAGAAAGGATTTTGATGTAAAATTTGATTCTGAGAAACAAAAAACTATCTTTTTGCAAAATTTACAACTGATGAAAAATTACAACAAAGAAAAATTCAAACATGAAAAATTTATTTGAAATAATACCGATTGAGGAGTTTTACGATAAGTTGATAATAGAGTATATCAGTGATTTGACAATGACTCAATCAGAGGCATTAACCAGATTAGCAGTAAAATTTAATTCAGCATACGAAATAAAACGCTTCTTAGTTTATCTCAGGTTAGAAATCGGAGTGAACGGAACGGATAAAACCGGCAATATGAAAAGTTTATTTTGTGGGCTTTGTGAAAAGATTGGGTTAAAAATTAAGTAAATGGAATATAGAATCATATCGCTTTTCAATGGTATGTCGTGCGGTTATATCTCAATGCTTATGGCAAATCATAAGGTAAAAGAGTATTATGCTGCCGAGATTGACAAACACGCCAATAAACTATCATCTTTTCTATTCCCTGATATTAAAATGTTGGGTGATGTAACCAAGTGGAAAGAGTGGGATATTGACTGGAATTTTGATATAGTTCTCTCAGGTTCTCCCTGTCAGGATTTATCACTTGCCGGGAAAAGAAAAGGTTTGATGGGTGGCGAAAGATCGGTTTTGTTTTTTGTGTTTGTGGATATTCTCAACCATATCCGGACTATTAACCCAAACGTACTTTTCTTACAAGAAAATGTTGCCAGTGCGACTAAATCAGATGTAGGGATTATGAGCCGTACAATGGGTGTTTATCCTGTTCGTATTAATGCCTCTTTGGTGTCTGCTCAATCCCGTGACCGTTATTACTGGAGCAATATTAAAACTGTAAAAGTAGGTTTGTTTGGTGATGTTCTGACCGATATTCCCCAACCGAAAGACCGGGGTATTTTGCTTAAACATATTTTAGAGGAAAATGTTGAGGAGAAGTATTATTTGAGCGATGCCCAGTTGAGGAGAATAATTGATAAAAAACCATTAATAAACCCGGATAAAAGTTATGTGGTTGTTGCAAATAATAATACGTCTGCGTTTGGCAATGATAGATCGGCTACATTGGTTAATGGTTATATTAAGTTAGACATAAACTTAAACCCTAAATCAAATCAAAAAAAAGCAAGTTGTTTTACCGCCGGAGCTCATTCCGGAGGCAATCATTCTGATATGGATTTAATCCGTGAAGTAATCCAACTAAACCCCTCAACCGAAAGCGGAGGCAAACAACCATATCAACAGAATAGGGTTTATGATACTGATGGACTTGCCCCGGCTCTTTGTGAGGGTAAAAGCGATTTGTTGATAACTGAATGTTGGGATATATCAAAAGGCGTTGGAATGGTTAATAAATCCAGAATAAGACGGTTTACTCCAATCGAATGTTTCCGTTTACAAAGCATACCCGAACACATAATTGATCGAATAATGGAAAGCGGAACGAGTGATACACAGATGTATAAAATGGCCGGAAATGGTTGGAATTGTGAGGTTATAAAATGGATTTTCAGTTTTATTTAAAAAACTTGCGAAATAATTTTTATTAATCGGAATAATTTGTATATTTGTACTCAGGCAAAGTTTATAGAAACATGAATAAAAATTACAAACATAGTTTTAACGATATACCCTTACAGGTACATAGCCGGGAGCTTTGCCAAAAGTGTTTCTACCCGGTTTTTGTATTTGTAGGGGTTTTTAATTAGTTATTAATTAATAAATTACATATATGGATCAAACATTATTCCCTGAATTATCAGGTATTCAATTAACTGAAATGTTGGAGGCAAACGCCAACGGCATCGAGGAAATGGATTTCGCTGTAAAACTCGACAAAAACGAGATTATGGAAGCGAAAACCAATTTTGCTCAGAAATCTATTGAAGAGGCAAGATTATTAGATGAACTTGCCGAAGTAAAAGAGGAGTATAAAACGAAACTAAAACCTATCAAACAGGTTAAAGATTCTTTGCTCCAAGAGATCAAAACCGGAACACGCCAAGAGTTCGGGCGGTGTTATAAAATGGTTGATTACGATTCAAAAGAAGTTGCTTATTACAACAATCGCGGTCAATTGGTTTATTCACGCCCTGCAATGGGTGACGAAGCAATGCAGTTAAAAATAGTATCAATGAAAAAAGCTCAGTAAAATGAAAGAGAATTTAAACATCGAATTTAAAGGAAACGAACTGGTTATTCGTGAGGGCAAAGCCCCTGAAATCGAACCAATCAAACAGGTAGTAATTGCCGGAACAATTGAATCCGTGGCAACTTTTCTCGAAAAAAGAAAAGAAGTAACAGAACAATTAAAGGCTCATATTATTGTCGACAAAGACAATATGGAAATCAGTTTGAAAATCAATGAAAACTTTGCCACCGGCTCAGAAATTTCCGGCAAAATTGAACATTCAAAAAAGTTTATTGATTTCGGAATTAATCAATCTAAAACGTGGTCTACTTTTGAACTTGCCGACTTTATCAAAATGAACCGTTCAGCATTTGAAAATGTATCTGAAGCAAGTAACCTTGTTTTATTGCTGCGAAATTTCAAAGCAAAGGTTGATAAGGATATTGAAAAAGCAGACGATAAAAGAGGTAACAGATCGCTTTTAATCCGTGAGGTCGTGGACTCGAATATTCCAAACTCTTTCAATCTGATGATACCAATTTTCAAAGGTAAATCAAAAGAGCGTGTCGAGGTTGAAGTAAACATCGGAACTGATTTTAATTGTTCGCTTATTTCGGCTCAAGCAAAGGAAATTGCAGACCAAACAGCAGACGGTTATATTTCGGAACAGGTTGAAAAGATCGCTGAGATTTGCCCTGAAATTGCTATTATTTACGTTTAACAAGTGGGGTAGAAATACCCTGCTTTTATTTTTGTGTTTATGAAAGACCCTGCATTTTTATTTTACAGCAAAGATTTCTATGAGGGAACTCGAATGATGTTACCAAATGAAAGAGCGTGTTATATTGACCTTATGATTTACCAACATCAAAACGGTTTAATCCCTTTGGATTTGGATAGGGTTTTAATGTACTGCTCAGGATGTGATAAAGCTACCCTTCAAGCTACCCTTCAAGCTAAGTTTAAGCAATGCGATAAGGGTTACTATAACGAAAAACTAAATAACATCATTTCAGAGCGGAAAGAATTTTCAGAAAAACAATCTTTGAATGGTAATGTCGGTCAGTTTTGGAAAAAGGCAAAAGCGATTTTAGATAAGAAAAAATACGCGCAATTAAAGGATTGTTTGTATAACTATACTAATAATCAAATCTTTGACTTAATAAAAGAAAAAGAAATTAATAAAGCTACCCTTGAAGCTATGCTTATAGCTATGCTAAAGCATATAGCAAATGAAGATGTAATTGCAAATGAAGATGTAATTGAATATATAAATAAAGATGAAAAAGAAAATAAAATTATTTTGCCTTTCGAATCTGATATTTTTAAATTTAATTGGAATGAATGGAAACTTTACAAACATAAACAACATAAATTCAAATATGCCTCAGAAAAAACTGAAAACTTAGCATTAAAAGAACTTGCTGAAATTTCAGAAAACAATGAATTAATGGCTATTAAAATAATAAACCAAAGTATTGCAAACGGTTGGAAAGGATTATTTCAACTTAAAAAAGAAACAAATGGAACCAAAACCGATCAGTCAAATAATACCGGAAAGCAAAAATTCAATAATGTGCCAACCGGCGAATGTAGTACAACTTGGAAGGATTGAAATGAAAGAAGAGTATAAAAAAAGGTTTATATTTATTGCGAAAAACACGATAAAAAACTTCAAACTAACCGATGAAATGAAGCCGGTATATTCTAAGTTATTTGATTACTTTCACGGAATTCCTGGAGAATTAGACTTAAATAAAGGGAATGCTATAATCGGAAATTATGGGGTCGGAAAATCAACCGCAGCCAGGTTGTTTCATAAATATTTAGCAACCGTTTTCCCGTTCAATCAAAATATGTTTATCATATCCTCAGTCGAGGATCTACTTGCTGAATTAAGTGATAAAAATTGGATTGAAGGTAAGTTGACATACAACATGATGGAAAATACCCGGGGCGGTTTTGAAATGAAACCACGTCATGTTTTGATTAACGAATTTGGTTTTAAATACGATATTAAGAATTACGGCTCTGATGTAAACGAGTTGATCGATGCTTGGTTAATGAAACGCTATGACATTTTTCAGCAGTATGGCAAGGTAATTCACATAACAACCAACTTTGGAACAACAGAACTTAAAAACTCTTTTCATCCAAAATTAGTTGATAGGTTTAGGGAAATGTTTAACTTCATTGAATTAAAAGGAAATTCACTAAGAAAATAAATATATGAAACTAAAATTAGAACATATGGCAATGTATTTGCCTTATAAATTGAAATGGACACTTCAGAATTTAAAGATTTTTACAATGTCAGGAATTACAGAATCAACATTATACACTAAAGAAGGTGCTGTGTTGTGTTGGCAAAAACACCCTGATTTACCAATAGCATTATTTCCAATATTAAAACCATTATCAGATTACAAAGATATTAACAGCCCTGCAATGTCAGATTTGAACTGTGATATTTTTGATCAAATTAGATTATCTGAATTAGCAAATAGAGAGATTTTTTATAAAGGTTTGCCATACGGAACGGCTCAAATATGTTTCAAAAACCATATTGATATATTTGATTTGATTAGTGATGGATTGGCAATTAATAAAAACACTTTACCAAAATGATCAAACTACTCCTAATCTCAATAATCCTACTCCTGATCTCAGGTTACGAAATCGGAATAAAACAAACAGCCGAAGCGAACAAACACGAATTAGACTCAACCGCTTTTCAGTCATACCAACAAGGCTACAAAGACGGCTTAAACGCTCGGTTACTTGTAGAAACAGGCGAGATTGAATGTGTTAATGATCGGTGGGTGGTTGATAGTATTAACTTTTTAAATCAGTAACATGAAAACTTTTGTATTAACAGTATCAAATTATTTTCCAAAAACACATAAAAAATCAGGTCAATTAACAGGCTTTGTCTGGGAAATAAAAAACCTTTTCACTATAAGAAATTCAAAAATTCACACCATAAGATCAAATTACGACTTATGGAATAAACGGGCAGAGAAAATAAACAAAGGTGAGGCGGTTTTATCAATTCGCTACTGGTCGGGCAAACCGTATAATTCTCATCAGATTGAAATTTGCCGACTTGAAAAAATCGGAATACAAAAACTTGACAATCCTGATAATTTTGTTTGGGCTGAAATTGACGGTAAAAAATGTAACTGGTGTGATGTTGCAAAAAACGACGGTTTATCATTTGACGATTTTTGCGAATGGTTTAAAGTCAGACAAAATAAACCAATGGCAGTTATTCAATTTACAGATTTTAGGTATTAACTTTAAAACCAAACAGACATGAAAACCCTACACGAAATAAGAATAAACGGTATAGACATGATTTCATTTGATGACGGGAGTGTTTTATTTGATTCAGTAGATTTTGCGCTTGGCCTTGATATTTCCCAATCAAAAAATATTGCTAATTTTCTACACAAACATATTTGCAATAACTGTAAATCAAAATTCTGTAAAAACTGTAAAGCATATTTAAACTTTGAAAAAAATTAACTTTAAAACGAAATAAGATGGAAAAGATATGTCAAAACTGCGACCACATAAAGGTGTTTAAAGAATTTATTCTTACTTGTAAAATTAGTAGGACTTCTGTTGAATTAATAAATACGTGTGGAATGTTTCAAAATAAAATTAATGAAATAAAACAAGGTGAATGCAAAGGATGTGAGTTTAAAAAACTTTATGGAAAATGTTCTGAAAATTGTTATAAAAAAACAACACTATGATCACAACCACCGCCACAATAACCATGACAATTACTCACAAAAATTGTCATCATATCGAACTGCTCAACATACTCAAAGACTTTCAGGGTAAAATTGAAAAAGACGGTGCAAAAGTTAGTGTTGAATCACGGGAACTTACGATTGATGAAATCAAGAAACTTAATGAATCAGAAATAAAATTTTAAGATGAAAACCGAAGCAAAAAAATTCACTCATCAGGACTTTGTAACCTATCTCGAGGAACTGAAAAAAGACGGCTATATTGATTTTGAAGTGTCGATAAACTGGATTAAAAAACCTGACTGGTGCGAAATGTATTTCAAGGCATGGACTGAAACGAAAGACAAAGATATGCCTGTAACCATTGAAAACACTATCAAGGTATTTAGCAAATCGAGTTTTAATTACTTCAAAAGAATCATTGCTTTGAGGCTGCAATTAAAATTCAAAAAAAGCAGGAAACATGACAAAAATCATGTTTAGTGTGGAAAATGTTTTGTAGTTTTGGGTAACGTGCCGCAGCTAAACGCTGTTGGCGATTTGAAACACGATTTATCAACTTAAAAATAAAGTAACAATGGAACACGAAAATTTGAATACAGAAGAAACCGCCAATAGCGATTTAGGTGCTGTTATGGGCAGTTATAATGATGGAATTTTATCTGGAATACGCAACTGCAATGCTGAATTTCAGGTAATACTCCAAGAAATATACACTGAATTTAACAACCTGAAAAGAATCAACAAGGGTGATATGGTTAAAATTTTAATGAAGCATAGCAGTAAAGAACTTGGCGAAGATGTCAATCCATTTTTGGAAGAAGCGTCTGAATAATTGCCCATAACGGTTGGCAATATGAAACGGTTGCCTTGTAAGACGTTTCAAATTTAGTAACAGCCTATCGGCAACTGTTTTATATTGCTTGTTAGCCGTTCGGTTTTTATTAACTTATTAAATTAAATATCATGTACTTAGAAAAACAATGTTGCAATATTAATTATGCTGAAAGTCTCAAACAACTTGGAGTAACTCAAAAATCTTTGTTTTATCATACTCATTCAAAATTTGGAATACTACCAAAACAAAGTATTGATTTTTCAGGAAACCCAACTTCTGCATTCACTTGTGCTGAACTGGTACAAATGAATGAAAATGTATATGGGATAGATTTTTCAGATAGAGAAAAGAAGTTTTATTCTGGTTGTGCGGTTGATAATGATGTGTTTTATTACGATACATTTTCAGATGCTTTAGCGCAAAAACTTATTGAAGCTATCAAAAAAGAATGGATAACCATAGAAGAAGTAAATGCACGGTTGCTGTCTTAAACTGACGGCTAACG